>Ga0255336_101628_pt1 | contig 14906 bp, 18 predicted proteins | sample MeOH1_35cm_T3_17_FD_189102 | JGI IMG/M metagenome (GOLD analysis project Ga0255336, IMG submission 189102) | Sandy soil microbial communities from University of British Columbia, Vancouver, Canada - MeOH1_35cm_T3_179 | ecosystem: Engineered > Artificial ecosystem > Sand microcosm > Unclassified ...
CTGGCGGCGCAATATATGCGCGATGTCGGGCCGAAAAAGGAACTGCGCGGCTGGTTCATTCGCCGCGTCGCCACGCGGGAACTGGCCTATCTGCGCAATCAGAGCCTGGTGGAACATGATTGGCAGATCCGTGGCTTCCTCTCTTTTCAGGATGCGGAGAAATCCGAGATCGTCATGGATAGCCTGGTCGAGCAGCTGCGTGCGACCTTTCTCACCGACCTGACACTTGGCGGCCTGGTCGATGAACGCCGGGACGCCGGCCAGCCGATTGGCCTCCAGCTCGGTGAGACCGCGCCGTACATGTTCGCCGGCATCCTCTGCCATGGCGTCCGCCTCGATCTAACCACCAGGCATTATCCGGCAACGCCTGATGATCCGGCGAGCCTTAACGACTTTGCGACCTTCCATGTCAATTGGGACATCCCTGTCTTCGGCAACGTGCTGACGCCGTTGCCGGCCGATGAAACGGCCGATGCCACCGATCACATCACCTTGGAGACCGAATGATGTATGTCAAACCGGCCACGCCTGATCTCAAGGTCAGCGATCCCGAACGTGGCGGCCATCTGCCCGCCAGCGGCGATGAGGTTCCGAGCACCGAATATTGGCGCCGCCGCTTGACGGCCGGCGATGTCATCGACGCCACGCCGCCGCGTACCGGCAAGGCCAAGGAGTAATCGGCTATGAGCATTTCGTTTAACAGCATCCCGATCAATCTGCGCGTGCCAGGCGCTTATATCGAGATCGATAACAGCCGGGCCTATAATGGCCTGTTCACATTGCCGACGACGATCCTGATCATCGGCCAGAAATTGCCGGGTGGCAATGTGCCGGCCATGACGCCGACCCGCATCACACGGAAGGGCCAGGCCGACCAGGCTTTCGGCGTCGGCTCGGTGATCGCCCATATGGCCAATGCCTTCCGTACCGCGAATGATTGGAACGATATGTTCTGCATCGCGATCGAAGACAACGCGGCCGGTGTAGCGGCCACGGGCACGTTGACCTTCACCGGAGCGCCAACCTCGCCCGGCACCTTGAACCTCTATCTTGGCGGCCGCCGCTTGCAAGTCGGGATTTCGGCATCGCAGACGATCATCCAGATCGCCACCAATATTGCCAGCTCGATCAATTCCAACAATGACCTCGCGATCACGGCGGCGGCGGCGGGCGGCGTGGTCACAGTGACGGCCAAGCATAAGGGCGCTTTCGGCAACGATATCGATCTCCGTCACTCCTACTATACAGGGGAAGGACTTCCGGCCGGCCTGGGCCTCGCTTGCAGTCCCATGACTGGCGGCACCGGCAATCCCGATATTCAACCGGTGCTGGATCTGATCGGCGATACCTGGTTTACCGATATCGTGACCCCTTACGCGGATGCGCCCAATCTTGGTGCGCTGGAGGCCAAGCTCGATGTCAGCTATGGCCCGCTGAAGATGATCGATGGCCATGGCTGGGTCGGTGCGCGCGGCACCCATTCCGGCCTGACCACGCTCGGCACCTCGCGGAACTCGCCGCATCTCAGCATTGTCGACGCGCATGGTTCGCCGACGCCGCCGTGGGAATGGGCCGCCGCTCAAGCCGGCATCGGCGCCTATTATCTCGCGCAAGATCCAGCGCGCCCGCTGCAGAATTTGAAAGTGGCCGGCCTGCTGCCAGCGCCTGGTGCAGATCTCTTCACCCAGCAAGAGCGCAATCTGCTGCTCTATAACGGCGTTTCGACATCCAAGGTCGATGCCGGCGGCGCTGTTGTGATGGAGCGGATCATCACGACTTATAAGTCCAATGTCGCGGGCGCCGCCGACCCAAGCTATCTCAATATCGAGAGCATGCGCACCCTGGCGACCTTGCGCTATGACCTGCGTACTTTCATTCCGCTACGTTATCCGCGTCACAAGCTCGCGAATGACGGCACCAACTTCGCGCGCGGTCAGGCTGTCGTGACGCCAGGAATTCTGCGCGCCGAAATGATCGCCCGCTTCGGCATGTGGGAAGATCGTGGCTGGTGCGAGGATGTCGAGCAGTTCAAGGCCGATCTCCTGGTCGAGCGCAATGGCGAAGATGTCGATCGCGTTGACGCGCTGATCCCGCCGAACATCATCAACCAGTTCCGCGTCCTCGCCGGCCTGCTGCAGTTCCGGCTGTAAGGAGATCCAACAATGCCCGCTCCCAATCAGTTTCTCGGTCGCGCTACCATCCGTTGGAATGGCAATGTGATCGAAACGAATTCCGGTGCCACGCTCGATATCGGCGGCGTGACGCGCGATCCCATCGTCACCGGCATGCGTGTCGGTTTCGGCGAACAAACCGCGCCCGCATCGCTGACCTGTGAAACTAGTCTCATGCAGGGCATGTCGCTGGATGAGCTGCGCAACATCACCGATGCCACCGTGATGTTCGAGTGTGACACCGGACAGACTTACATCATCCGCAATGCCTTTGTGACCGCGCCGCAGACGATCAAGGATGGCGGCGGCGGCAATGTCACGGTGAATTTCGCCGGTCCCCCGGCCGAGGAGACGATGTGATGAAAGCCTTTACCTTCAAGACGCCGCTGGTGACCCGCAGCAAAGAGACCGGCGAAGTCATCGATAAGATCGAGAGCTGCACCGTCCGGCCGCTCAAGACCGGCGATCTATTGGCGGCCCTTGACGGGGCCGGCGACGACAAGCCGGGATCGCTTCTGCGCCATCTCGTTTCGCGCTCGACGAGGCTGACCATTAAACAGATCGATGACCTCGATCTGGAAGATGGCCTCGCTTTGGTGAGCGCAGTTGAAAGTTTTTTGCCCGCTTCCCTGCGGACTGGCCGGATTGCCTCGAACTCATCGCAGGGACCTTCGGATATCCCGCCGACCTCCGATCCTGGGGACCAGGTTCACTGAGGTTCTGGACAGCGCGCGCCAAGAAATGGCAGGCCCGTTTAAACAAGGTTGAGTGAGACGTGAAACTTAGCGTCATCCTTGAAGCGATCGATAATGTGACCAAGCCCGTCCGCGCCATCGCGGCGCGGGTTCGGTCATTGTCATCGCAGCTCGGCCTGGGTCGGCTCGCCAGCTCGGCCAGCGCGGTCGGCAAGTCCTTTGGCAATGTCGCCAAAGAAGCGACCAGCATGGCGGCGCGGACGGCCGCGGCCTTCGGCATTGTCGGCACTGCGCTCCTTGGGCTGGTCAAATCGAGTGCCGATGCCGGCGACGCGGCCAATGATACGGCGCAAAGGATCGGCATCGGCATCGAGGCATATCAAAAGCGTGCCTATGCCGCCAAGATGAGCGGCGCGGATGAAGAGACGGCGGCGAAAGGTCTTAGTGTCCTGAACAAGCAGGTCACGGAAGCCGCCAAGGGCAACAAGGTGCTGGCCGCCAATTTTAAAGCACTCGGCATCTCCGTCAAAGATGCAAACGGCAAATTGAAGCCGACTGAGCAGATCTTCGATGAAATAGCTGATCGCTTCAAGGACATGCCGGACGGCGCCAAGAAATCCTACATCGCCATGAAGTTGCTCGGCGTTGAAGCGGGTCCCCGCCTGGTGCAAACCTTGAACAACGGCTCTGCCGGTATGAAAGCGCTGGGAGACGAAGCTGAGCGCTTGGGTAAGGTGATTGGCCAGAAGGCCGCGAATGCATCTGCCGATTTCAACGATAGCCTTGACCGCCTGCTCGGCTCTCTGGTGGGCTTGCGGAATTCCATTGGCGCGAAGCTGCTGCCGGTCTTGACACCCTTGATCGGCCAGATGACCGACTGGATTGTTGCCAATCGCGAGTTGATCGCGACCAAGCTGCAAGACTTTATCGATGCCTTGCCGGACCGCATCGCTGCTGTACGTCAGGGCGCGCTGGATCTCTATCAACGCCTGTCGCCGCTGATCGATGCCTTCCGTTCGCTGATTGATTGGATCGGCCCGGCGAATGCGGGCTTCGGCGCTTTCGCCGGGATTATCGGCGGCAAGTTTCTATTGTCGGTCGCGCAGCTGACCCTGGCCTTCGGTGGCCTCGGCAAGAGCGTTGTCGCCACCTCATTCAGCCTGGCCAAGATCGCCCTCGCGCCGCTTATCTCCAGCATGACGGCCTTTGTGACGGCGATGCGCTTCGGCACTGGTGCCACCGCCGCTTTCAATATCGCGCTGCGGGCCAATCCCATCGGCCTGGTCATCACCGCCGTGCAAGCCCTGGCGGCGGTTGTTTTCATCTTATACGAAAATTGGGACACAATCGGGCCGTGGTTCGCCAAGCTCTGGGATGGGGTGAAGGAGACCTTCAGCGGCTTTGTCGATTGGGTCAAAGCCGGGTTCACTGACGCGATCATCGGCAGCTTCAAGACGATCTGGGATTTTGTCGGTCCGATCATTGACCGGCTGAAGGAGGGTTTTACTTGGGCAACCTCCATCGCCAACAAGGCCGGTAGTCTACTCAGCTGGGGTGGCGACAAGGATGAGACCTCAAGCGGAAGTGCTTCCGCTGGCGCAGCAGCAGTGCCGGTGGCCGGTGCTGGCCGCGTTGATGCCGGCGGCTCAATGAAGATCGAGGTCACCGACACCCGGACGCGGATTACGCGGGCGCAGCCGAACGATCCCAGAATGGATTGGCAGACCGATGTCGGCACGGTGATGCAATGACCGTGCAGTCCTGGCTTCTCAACAATCTGCGGCCGGCCAGTTTTCGCGGCATCCCTTTCGAGGTCGAGACGGCCGAGAAGACCGGCGGCCCGCGCACGATCACCCATGAATTTCCGCTGCGCAAAGATCCGACCCATGAATTCGTCGGGAACCTGCCAAACTCTTTTTCGCTTGAGGCCGTGCTGATCGCCGATGATCTGCTTGACCAGGTTGATCGCCTGGAAAAGGCGCTCTATGACACCAGTCCCGGCCGCCTGATCCATCCCTGGTATGGCGAGATGGATGTCGTGGTCATTGGGGAAGTGCGGACGCGCAAGAGCAGCAAAGAAGGCCGCGTCGCCCGGATCTCCATTCAGTTCCAACTGTTCGGGGGTGAGGCATCGCCGACCGCAGTTGTCGATACGGCGGCGGCCGTTAACCGCGCGGCCGATGCAGCCCAGGCGGCGATCATCGCCGATTTCGTCGATACCTTTATCGGCCGAGGCGTGCAGGATTTCGTCACATCGCATGCCCTTCAGGTGGTCGCCGCCGTGGCCGACACGGCTATCGGCACGATGCGTAGTTTCGGCCTGACCGCCGAACTGGCCTCCGGCTATATCGGCGCCACTTCCGGCAGCCTGGCGGAACTGCATCCGGCGGTGTTGCAAGAGCCGGCGGCGCTGGCCGATCAAGTGAGCGGTTTATTCAAGCCGACTATAACCCGGCCTAAACCGAACTTGTCGTTGAGCAGCGCGCTGCTGGCGCTGGGCAATGGTGCCGGTGTTGGCGGCATCGAAATTGAGACACGCAACACGACCCCCAGCTGGAAACGGGCGGTGATCAATCAGCAGGCCGTCATCGCCTTGGCGCAGGTCTCGGCGGCAATCCAGGGCACCAGGGCAGGCACACAGGCCGGCTGGGACAGCCGCGACCAGGCGATCGCCTGGCGCGATCTGGCGGGGGATGATCTTGACCAGGCCGCCGATATTGCCGGTGCGGCGAATTGGGATGCCACCTGGCAGACCGCCACCGATCTGCGCGCAGCGCTGATCAAGGATGTCGCGACGCGGGCCGCACCTTTGCCGCGCCTGGCGATCCTTCGGCCGGCCGCCACTTTGCCCACCGCTCTGCTGGCCTATCAGATCGATGGCGATGACCTGCGCGGTCTCTTCGACCGGGCCGAGGATCTGCGTCGGCGCAACAGCATCCGGCATCCGGGCTTCGTGCCTGGTGCCACCCCGCTGGAGGTGCTGGTCGATGCCTGAGCTGATCCGCGAGGATATCCGCCTGCTGGTCGATGGGACGCTGTATAGCGGTTGGAAAGAGGTACAGGCATCGCGCTCCATCGAGCAAGCGGCGCTGGCCTTCCGGCTTGGTGTGACTGAGCGCTGGCTGGGTCAGCCGTCGCGCAAGGTGATCCGGCCAGGTGCTGCGTGCCTGCTGACCGCGACGGGCGATCCGATGATCACCGGTTATGTCGATGATGTCACAGTCGAATACGACACCGGCCAGCATGCGATCACCATTGCCGGCCGCGACAAGGTCGGCGACCTGGTCGATTGCGCCGCTGTGGTCGATGGCGATCACGTATTCAACGATCTGACCGTGCTCGAATTCGCGCGCCGGATCTGCAACCCCTATGGCATCCCGGTGACGGCCGAGGTCGATGTGGGTGCGCCTTTCGCCCGCTTCGCAATCCAGCCTGGCGAGACCGGCTTTGCCGCCATCGAGCGCGCCTGCCGCCACCGCGCCTTGCTGCCCAATGGCGATGGCCAGGGCGGGCTGGTGTTGACCCGCGCCGGCAAGGGCGGCCGGCATGCCGGCTCTTTGCGGCTCGGTCATAATGTCAAAACCGCCAGCGGTGCCTTCACCTATCGCGACCGTTTCAGCGAGACGATCCTGCGCGGCCAGCAGGAGGGCAGCGACACGGTGGATGTCGATGACATCGCCGGTCCCGAAGGCCGCGCCCGAGATGTTGCGATCACGCGCTATCGGCCGAGTGTCATCGTCTCCGAACAAGCCGGCAATGGGATGAGCCTGGCCGACCGCGCTGCCTGGGAAGTGCGCGTCGCGCGCGGCCGGTCCCGCAAGGTCACCTATAACGTCGCCGGCTGGCGCGATGAGGATGGCACGCTGTGGCGCTCGAATAATCTGATCCCCGTGGTTGATGACTATCTCGATATCGCTTTCGACATGCTGATCGTCTCGGCCACTTTCGGGCTTACTACCTCCGGCACGGTGACGGAATTGCAGCTCGCCTTGCCAGACGCCTATGACCTGCTACCGGAACCGGATGAACAGCCCGATCCCGCCAGCGGATTGATGGAGGCGCTATGAAAGCCGTCTCCCGCATGATGCAGCCGCTGCGCGACCGGGTCATGTTGATGGTCGCCCGCGCTGTTCTGCGCCTGGTCAATGACGCGGCCGGCATTCAGCGCGTGCAGTTCTCGGCCCTCAAGGGTGAGACGCGCGGCAATGCGGAACACTTCCAGCCCTATGGTTTCACCAGCGTCGCCCATCCCGGCGCCGAGGCCGTTGTCTTGTTTCTCGGCGGCAATCGCGATCACCCCATCGTGGTGGTGATCGATGACCGCCGCTATCGCATCCAGGGCCTGCAGGGCGGCGAACTCGCCATCTACACCGATGAGGATAAGCAGGATGGCGGCCATCGCATCCACTTCAAACGCGGCCAGGAGATCGAGGTCAAGACCGGCAAGAAATTCGTGGTCAATGTCGGCGATGGGAAATCCGTGCTGACCATGACGCCGGAGGGAACGACCCTGGTCACACCCGATTTCGCGGCGACGCCGTCATGACAGCGCGTGGTGTGGCGGTGCATGCGCTCGATGCGGCCGGCGGCGCGCAGATGACCGAGGTCAATACCTGGTTCCGTGTCGAGGGCGAGCCGATCGTCGTCATCGGCGATCTGGTGACGGCGCATGGCAATCCGCCGCATTCGCCGCCGCCACCCATGGTCGAGGGATCGGCCTGGTTCCGGGTCGCCGGGATACCGGTCTGCCGCGAAGGCCATCATGCCTCTTGCGGCCATGCCACGACCGGCCGGCCGTGGTTTCGGATTGAGTGAGACCAGGACAATGATTGCAATCGAATTCGACGGTACAAGGTTGATCGGCGATTTGAAGCTCGGCGCGGCTGGCCTGGAGCAGGATGACGACCTGACGACTTGCGTGCTGGTCAGCCTGTTCACCGATCGGCGCGCGCGCGCCGATGACCCGCTGCCCGCCGGTGCCGGCGATGATCGGCGCGGCTGGCTGGGCGATGCCCTGGCGACGATCGAGGGCGATCGCATCGGCTCAAGGCTCTGGCTGCTGAAACGCGAGAAGCAGACCAATGAAACGAAACGCCGGGCGATCACGTATTGCCGCGAGGCTCTGGCCTGGCTGATCGATGACAACCTCGCCACGCAGATCGATATCGCCGCCGAATGGCTGCCCGACCGCGACGGCATTCTCGGCGTCGATATCGTGGTGCGTCGCCCGGATGGCAGCACTCATCGGCAATCTGTCGCCGTTGGAATAGGAGCCGTTTAAATGCCCTTTAATCGACCGACACCGCCGCAGATCCGCGACCGCGTAGCAGCCGAATACGAAGGCGCGCTGCCAGGGGCGGATGCGCGGTCGCGCCGCTCCGTCGAGGGCGTTTCGACCCGCGCCGTCACCGTGGCCAGCTATGCTCTGCATGAGCATCTCGATTGGGTTGCGCAGCAGATCCTGCCGGACAAGGCCGAGGAAGAGATCCTGCTGCGCCATGCCAGCCTGTGGGGTATCGAGCGCCGGCAGGCGACACCGGCCAAGGGTCGCACTCGCTTCATCGGCAATGCCGGCGCGGTAATCGAGGCCGGCACCGAGCTGCGCCGCAATGACGATGCGCGCTTCGTGACGCTGGCGGATGTCACACTGGCCGGAACTGGTTCCGACGTCGCCGTCCAGGCATCGGCCGCCGGCAGTGCGAGCAATTCGCCGATCGGCACCAAGCTCTCACTGATCGCGCCGATCGCCGATGTGCAGAGCCAGGCCGGTGTCATCGACGATGGCAGCGGCAATGGCCTGACCAATGGCGCCGATATCGAGAAGATCGACGATCTGCGCGCGCGAGTGATTGAGCGCATGCAGCAGCCGCCACAAGGCGGCGCCGATTACGACTATAAAGCCTGGGCCAAGGAAGTGCCCGGCGTGGCGCGTAGCAAGGTCTGGGTCTATCCCGGCTGGATGGGCCTTGGCACGGTCGGCCTGTCCTTCCTGGTGATCGCTGGCGATGGCTATGCAATCCCCTCGGCGACCGAGGTTGACGCGGTGCAAGCCCATATCGATCTCAAGCGGCCGGTCACGGCCGAGGCCATCGTCTTTGCCCCGACGCCCTATCCGGTCGATCTGTCGATCCGGCTGTTTCCCGACACCGCCGCGACACGCGAAGCCGTCCTGGCGGAACTCGCCGACTTCTTCCTGCGCGAAGGTGAGCCGGGTGTGCCGGTTTATGTCTCGCGCATCCGGGCAGCAATCAGCGTCGCGGTCGGTGAAGACCATCACGAGCTTATCGCGCCGACCGACAGCATCTTGCCGCCGCCCGGCCGCCTGCCACAGATGGGGGCCGTGACATGGGCCTGAGAATGGACAAAGCGGCCTATCTCAATCAGCTGAAGGCGATCTTGCCAACCGGCGAGATCTGGCCGCGCGATGCGAGCAGCAATCTCTCGCATTTCATGGAGAGCCCGGCTGCCGAGCTGGCGCGGGTCGATGGCCGCGCGGCGGATCTGATCGAGGAGGCCGACCCGCGCACGACTGGCGAGATGCTGATCGATTGGGAAACGGTGGCCGGTCTGCCAGATCCCTGCACCGGGCCGCTGGATAGCATTGAGGCGCGGCGCGCGCGCCTGGTCCAGAAGCTGACCAAGCTGGGCGGTCAAAGCCGCGCCTATTTCATCGAGCTGGCGGAAGAACTTGGCTATGTCGATCCCTGGATCGATGAGTTCCGGCCCTTCACCGTCAACTCCAACGTCGATGATTTTATCTACACTGATCCCTGGCGCTATGTCTGGCGGCTCAATATTCGCGAGGAGACGCTTGAAACGGTCTTCACCGCGCAATCGGGCTGCGACGAATTCCTGCGCAGCTGGGGCGACGACATCCTTGAATGCGTGATCGAGCAATACAAGCCGGCTCACACGCATGTCCTTTACGGTTACGGCAATGGGAGTAATCCATGAAACGCATCGACACCGCGACGAAAGCGGTCGATCTCTTTGGCGAGGGCAAGCACGGTTACAAGGATGGCAATCCGCTTTCCGGCGATGCGCCGACGCAGCTTAATGCCGCGCAGTTCAATCACTTGCAGGAAGAGATTGCCAACGTCATCGAGCTTACCGGCGGCACTCTCGATCCGGCAGATTATACTCAGTTGTACAAAGCGATCCTGAGAGTGGTTGCATCCGTCGATATCAGCGGGCGCTTTCTTAGGATTGTCGCCTTTCCAGCCGCCGGCACCTGGCCCTATACGCGATCGCCAGATTGCCGTGGCGGCCTTGTCGATGTTGTCGGCGCCGGCGGACCTGGCGGTGGCGCGATTGCAGCTACGAATGGCGGTGTCGGTGGCGGCGGCGGCGGCGAAGGCGGCCGAGCGCAAAAATACTTCAGCCAGTTGCCAGAGACCGCGACCGTTATTGTCGGTGCCGGCGGCGTACCCGGCGCAGTGACCAATGGCGGCACCGTGACGGGCACTCCCGGTGGTTCCAGTTCGTTCAACGGCGTCTCCGCGACGGGAGGCGGCAGTGGACAGACTGGGTACACGAACTCGGGCTATTCAGGCGGCATTGGTGGCCTGGGCGGCATGGGCAGCGGCGGTGACATGAATTTTAAGGGCGGCGATGGGACGGCCGGCAACGCCTTCTCGCAGTCTGGCATGTCAACGCCGGGGGGCAACGGCGGCGGCCCGCATGGTGGCCGTGGCAGCAATGGTGCTCCGAGTGCATCAGCACCGGGCGGACAAGGTAGCGGCGGCGGCGGCGGCGGCTCGAACGCTGTTGGCAGCGCGTCGGTCGCCAGCAAAGGCGGCGACGGTTACGTGATCATCTTTGAAATGAGCTGAGGCAAACCCATGGACACCAAAGTAACGAAAGCGCGAATTGAAAACAGCCTGGTCGTCGAAGTGCTGGCCCTGGAAAACTGGGACGATGTCTTCAGCCCTGAATTGGTTTGGGTCCAGGTTCCAACAGACCAGAACGTCAAATGCGGTTGGCTGTACGACGGGACCTTTCATTCACCCACGACGCCCCCGCCTGTACCGGAACCGTTGCGGCCGCTCTCGGCCCGACAAATTCGCCTCGCTCTGGCTGCAGCCGGCCTATTGGATCAAGTCGAAATGACTATTGCCGGCTTGCCGCAAGCTAGCCGCATCGAGTGGCAGTATGCGAGCAGCTACGAGCGCACGCACCCGCTGATTGCCTCGATCGGCACGGCGGTCAATCTGAGCGATGGCCAGATCGACGACATGTGGCGCCAAGCCGAAGCACTGTAACGACGAGGTCAAAATGCTGGTGGAAGCAAAAACACTCATAAGCCAGGCTTGGTCGTTCCTGGTCAACGAGATCGATTGGGCTGACGTCGGTATTCACGTCGGCGTGTCGATCGCCATGACAGCGGCCATCGGCTGGTGGGGCAATGCCTGGTACGGGGCAGCGATCGCCTGCACGCTGTTCTACGGCCGTGAGCAGGCGCAGCAAGCTTATAAGGACAATCCGCCGGTCGGCTGGCGCCTATTTGTGCCGATCTATTGGGGACCGCACGGGAAGGCGGAATTCCTTCCGGTGGTGCCGGCGGCGTGCATTGCGGCATTCTGCGTTGAAGCGGCTAGGGTTTGATCTGTAACTAGAATGGATCTCAGGCTAGTTAGCCGCCATTTGCTTGATCTCCAGAACGCAGTGGATCGTACACCTGTGGAGCTAGCCAAAATCCGGTCTCATGATAGAGTTTATCAGCTAACTCCTCGGCACGACGGGCGTCCCGTTGGATCTTCGGCAATATTTCTAGTGGCTCGCGCCAGTGAGCCCACTTTTTCTGCGGCCTCTGTCCGGTCAAGTCATGATGTTCATTAATCAGTTCGTAGGCCTCGATACCGGCCCTAGCAAGAGATTGCATGAGTTCGATCGTAACAGAGAGGGATTGAATCGCGGCAGCGAATTCCATGAGGGCGTTTCCTGTACTCAGCGGAAACACATGGTATTCGGCGAACACGGCCTCATCCATTTGAGCTATTGGCTTCATCCTCAAAATCTTTTTCATCAGAGCCAGTCTGGCGGACTCCGCTTCGCTGGAAGTGTTTTCTTCCGCTTGCCAGTGTTCGTCCTTGGCGTCTGTCAAGTGTATCAACTCTATAAGATTGTCGAACGAACGTTGCAAAGCCGCGAGCTCAAGCCACTTCGAAACAAAGATAGGCGAGATTTTCAGACTGATAACCTTGGCTCTAGCGGCGCGCTGTGCCTCAGCATCGTCGTAATCCAGTTCCCGTCGAAAAAGATCAATAAGAACAGCGGCCAATATGGCGTCTATTGTGCCGATCGCTTGCATCCAAGCGGCGGCAGAATCAGTCCACAATCCTTTGTGTTGAGCTGCCGTATTAAGCCACCAAGCAATAACAATGACATTCAGCAGGACGACCACGGTCAATCCTGGCCAAAACATAACACGCTTTCGAATCATTCCCCCCTCCTACTAGAAACGGCGGGGGCTGGGCTGCGTCAACAGCCCAAACCGCGCGCAGGAACGCGCACGACCACAACCGGCCGAATCGAGGCCGCCCCGCCACCCCTGCAGGGGCGGGAAATTTATAGAGCACAACCTGAATGGAGTCGATTCGATGCGGTGCCTGCCGGGCATTGCTCTTCAAAGCCGCGCCGGATGCCTGTCTGGGCGGTATCGAAATTAAGTGCCGCCGCTGCGGCACGATCAATCAATTGAGGGCAGCTAGCCCCGAACCGGAACGCCGCCGAGCGTCGACCGGAAAGTGTTTGACGGATTATGAAGTCAGTGAAGAAAGCCCCCGGAAGGAACGGCTTTAAGTACAAACCGCAATTCGGCCTGATCATCGTCTGCAAAGATGAGAAGGAACAGGCCCGGCTCTACGAGAAATTTAAAGGCCGCTTTAGCTGCCGGGTGGTGACGGTATGAAGATCACAATCAACCACCAGTGCGCCGAGGCGGACAGCTACCGCGCGGCGCGCGTTAAGTCCCTGTTTAACGTCGAAAGCGGTGCCGATTTCAGCCTTATTGTTGATTTGCCAGTTGAGGATTTCGATTGGCAGATCGGGGTGGTTGTCGGACCATCCGGATCTGGCAAGAGCAGCATCGGCCGCGCCTTCTGGAACGGCGAGGCCTTCTATCATCCACGGTGGCCGAAGGATCGGCCGATCATAGATGCCATCGCCCCTGCTCTGCCATTTGATGAGGTCACGGCATCTCTCGCGGCTGTTGGTCTAGGCAGCGTTCCGGCATGGCTCCGACCCTACTCTGTTCTTTCGAATGGCGAGCGCTTTCGCGCCGATCTTGCGAAGATCGTCGCGGGGACATATCGGCGTGTCGTCATCGATGAATTTTCGTCTGTCGTCGATCGACAGATCGCTAGGGTTGGAGCACTGGCCTTCAGCAAAGCGTGGAGGCGGAAAATGGGCCAGGCGGTCCTGCTGGCTTGCCACTACGACATACTCGACTGGATAAAGCCTGATTGGGTGTTCGACACCGGCACTGGCGCGTTTCATCGGGGGTGGCGAAGGCGACGACCGCCGATCGAACTTGAAATCCAGCGAACGAACTGGAGCTGGTGGCCGGTCTTCGAACCGCATCATTATCTGAAGCTACCGAAGATGATTGCCGCGACCTGCTATGTTGGGCTCATCAATGGCGACCCTGTTGCCCACGTCGCCTTTTCGACACGACCGGGCCTAGTTGAGGCGCGGGCTTGTCGGCTGGTGGTCATGCCGGAATGGCAGGGTGCAGGCGTTGGCCTTCGTTTCCTTAATGCGATCTGCGACGATTGGATGGCCGGCCGGAACCGCTATGAGAAGCCTTTGCGCACGTTATTTCATACGTCGCATCCCGGCCTGGCGGCGGCCCTCCGGCGTGATCGGAGGTGGACGCAAGTGAGCGCCAGATTACATGGGGAAAGCAAGGCGAAGAGTGCCGCGTCGATAAGACGGTCAAGTCATAGGCGCGGCGCGCCGGACGACGGCGCCGTTGGATATGGCGGGCACTTCCGGGCAGTACAGGGCTTTCGCTATCTAGGGGAACAAGCATGCTCCGAGTAATGGTGATCGGGCAGAAATGGCTTGGGGCAGAGATCTGGCAATTGTGCCGGGAGAAGTGCGGCATCGAACCCATCATCGCTGCAGTGCCATCAATCGACGATCGATTAGCCAAAGCAGCGAAAGCCGGCGGTGGTTCCGCCATAGAGCATGGTCCAATCATCGACGCCAAGGACGTGCCGGCTGAGATTGACCTGATTGTGGCCGCCCACGCGCATTGTTTCATCACTGAGGCCGCGCGTCGCCGCGCTCGGCTTGGCGCGATTGGCTACCATCCCTCTCTGCTGCCCTTGCATCGCGGCCGTGACGCGGTGCGTTGGGCAATACGCGACCACGACAGGATAACCGGTGGTTCCGTCTACTGGCTCAACGACAAGGCCGATGCAGGAGAGATCGCTGCTCAAGACTGGTGCTTCATTCGGCCGGGTGACGACGCGGCCTCTCTTTGGCGCCGCGAACTGGCGCCGATGGGCTGCAGACTGATGCAAAAGGTTCTTTCGGACATTGCGGCTGGTAAGATCGTGGCGGTGCCTCAAGAGGAAAATCTCGCCACATGGGAGCCAGCTATCCGGGGTAATTTATCGCGGCTTGCTTAATGACTATCCGTGGTGGCGCAGGCGCTGCCTGGACCTGCTGTTTGACATTGTAAATAGACGCCCCGCTTCACGAGCTGGCGCCATCTTGTTTCTGAAGTCGGTTGCCCTCGGCGAGGGCGGCGGAGTATCTCGCTTTGTTATGTGGAGATAAGTGTTCCAGCGCATCAAGAGCTGCAGCCACGCCCTCTTCGGTGCCCTGGCTCATTTCCCACCACGATTTGCCAATAAGTAGCTGTTCCTTTCGATCGAAACTCTTAACGACCTCTGCCATTACTTGATGGCTAGGAGCCTGTCCGAGTAATCGGATTTTGCTCGACGATTGAAGTGTAGCGTGATTCGCTATGCCTATGAGCAAGACCTTTCGTCCATGGGACGTCGATCAGGTGTGGCTGCTGCCGCCCTCG
>Ga0255336_101629_pt1 | contig 14901 bp, 13 predicted proteins | sample MeOH1_35cm_T3_17_FD_189102 | JGI IMG/M metagenome (GOLD analysis project Ga0255336, IMG submission 189102) | Sandy soil microbial communities from University of British Columbia, Vancouver, Canada - MeOH1_35cm_T3_179 | ecosystem: Engineered > Artificial ecosystem > Sand microcosm > Unclassified ...
CGCGTGGAAGTGGGCGGCGACGACTACAGCACGGACTCGCGACTGAACGGTAAGCCCGCGGCGTCGCTTGCGGTCAAGCTCGCGAGCGGTGCGAACGCAATGAGCGTCGCGAAGGCCGTGCGCGCGAAGCTCGACCAGTTGACTCCGCAGTTGCCGCAGAGCGTGGTGGTCGACTATCCCTACGACACCACGCCGTTCGTGCGCATCTCGATTGAAGAGGTGGTGAAGACGCTGATCGAAGCGGTGATGCTGGTGTTCGTCGTGATGTACGTGTTCCTGCAGAACCTGCGGGCAACGCTGATCCCGACCATCGTCGTGCCGGTGGCGCTGCTCGGTACGTTCGCGGTGATGTCGGTGGTCGGCTTTTCGATCAACGTGCTCTCCATGTTCGGGCTCGTGCTGGCCATCGGCCTGCTGGTGGACGACGCGATCGTGGTCGTGGAGAACGTCGAGCGCTTGATTGCGGAGGAGAAACTTTCGCCGCTGGAGGCGACCCGGAAAGCGATGAAGCAGCTCACCGGGGCGCTTGTCGGCATCACGACCGTGCTGATCGCCGTGTTCATCCCGATGGCTTTCTTCTCCGGTTCCACCGGCGCGATCTACCGGCAGTTCTCGATCACCATCGTGGCGGCCATGCTGCTCTCCGTGTTCCTCGCGCTCACGCTCACCCCCGCGTTATGCGCGACGCTGCTCAAGCGTTCTGACGTGGAGCATCACGAGAAACGCGGCCTGCTCGGCTGGTTCAACCGCGTGCTTGCGCGCGGTACCGACCGCTACTCCACGGGCGTATCGTGCGTGGTCGGCAAGCCGGTGCGTTACCTGGTGATCTACGCCTTGATCGCGGGTGTTGTCGTGCTGCTCTTCACAAAGCTGCCTTCGTCTTATCTGCCGGAGGAGGACCAGGGCATCATCATCACGTCGATCTCGACGCCGGTCGGCACGCCTTCCGCGAAGACACTCGAGACGGTGAAGCAGGTCGAAGCCTATTATCTCGGCCTGCCGCAGGTGGACAAGATCATCACGCTCACGGGCTTCAGCTTCAACGGCTCGGGCCAGAACAATGCACTCGCGTTCGTCAAGCTCAAGGACTGGAGCACGCGCCGCGGCAAGGACGGACAGGCGTCGTCAATCATTCTGCACGCCAACATGCATTTCGCGACCGCCGCTCGCGACGCGCAGATCTTCGCGCTCAACCCGCCGGCCATCCAGGAACTCGGCACGCAGAGCGGGCTCGACTTCGAGCTGGAAGATCGCGCGGGGCAAGGCCACGACAAGCTGATGGCCGCGCGCCGCGAGTTGATGGCGCTGGCCGCGAACAGCAGCATGCTCTCGGGCATGCGTCCCGGCGGTCTCGACGACACCCCGCAGTTCCACGTCGATATCGATCGCGAGAAGGCCAGTGCGCTCGGGCTTTCCGTCGCCGATGTGAACGACACGCTGCAGACCGCGTTCGGCTCGACCTACGTGAACAATTACGTCGATACGGGCCGCATCCAGAAGGTCTACGTGCAGGCCGACGCGCCCTACCGGATGATGCCTGCGGACATCGGACGCTGGTATGTGAGGTCGAGTACGAGCACGAGTACATCTACGTCCAGTACATCAAGCACATCGAGCAGCAGCACGACCACGAGCACCACCAGCTACGACGGCCAGATGGTGCCCTTCTCGGCCTTCTCCTCCGGAAAGTGGAGCTTCGGCCCGCCGCAGATCGAGCGCTTCAACCGCACGCTCGCGATGGAAATCACCGCGCAGACCGGCGCGAACGCCAGCACGGGCCAGGCGATGGACGCTGTCGAAGCGCTCATGAAGAAGTTGCCCGCGGGCTTTGGCATCGACTGGACGGGACAGTCCTATCAGGAGCGCCTCGCGGGCTCGCAGGCGATCTATCTGTACGCGATTTCGGTGATCGTCGTGTTCCTGTGTCTCGCGGGTCTCTATGAAAGCTGGTCCATTCCCATAGCGGTGATCCTCGTCGTGCCGCTCGGCGTGCTGGGGGCGCTGCTCGGCGCGCAACTCCGCGGGCTTCCCGACGACATCTACTTCAAGGTCGGGCTGCTGGCGACCATCGGCCTCTCGACCAAGAACGCGATCCTGATCGTCGAATTCGCTAAAGACCTGCAGGTGCAAGGCCGCAGCCTGATCGACGCCACGCTCGAAGCCGCGCGCCTGCGCTTGCGGCCGATCCTGATGACCTCGCTCGCGTTCGTGTTCGGCGTGTTGCCGCTCGTCATCAGCACGGGTGCGGGATCGGCGAGCCGCCATGCCATCGGCACCGGCGTGATGGGCGGCATGATCGCCGCCACCGTCCTCGCGATCTTTTTTGTGCCGGTGTTCTTCGTCGTCGTGCGGCGTTTGTTCGGCGAGCACGGCCACACCACGCAAAACGAAGGTGAGCAATGATGAGACTCAAACTGGGCACATGCCTGCTGTCGCTTGCGACGATCGCGACGTTCGCCGGCTGCACGCTCGACCCGCACTACGAGCGGCCCGCCGCACCGGTGGCCGCAACCTATCCGCAAGGCGACGGTTACGAGAGCACGACGGCCGCGCAAAAGACTGCTGCAGACACATCGCAAACACTCGCCGTCGATACCCAATGGCGCACCTTCTTTCGCGATCCACGCTTGCAGCGGCTGATCCAGATCGCCCTCGAGAACAATCGCGATCTGCGCGTAGCTGCGTTGAACGTGGCCGAATACGAGGCACAATATCGCATCACGCGTGCGGCGCTTGCGCCGTCGATATCCGCGAGCGGCAGCGTGACGCGCGAACGCACGTTAGGCGCGACGAGCGTTTCGAACGATGTCAATATCGGTACGACGTCGTGGGAAATCGACTTCTTCGGGCGTCTGCGCAGCCTCAAGCGGCAAGCGCTGGAAAACTATCTCTCGACCGAGGCATCGCGTCAAAGCACGCAGATCAGCCTCATCGCAACGGTGGCGACCGACTACCTGACCTTGCTCTCGGATGAGCGCTTGCTGAAGATCACGCAGGACACGGTTGCCGCCGACCAGGCCACTTACGACGTCACGAAGCGCATACAGGAACTGGGCAATTCGTCGCTGCTCGATGTGAGGCAGGCGCAGAACACGCTAGCCAGTGCGCAGGCGAGCCTGGCGTCGTACAGGCGGGCTGTGGCTCAGGACCGCAACAACCTGGTCGCGGTGCTCGGCGCGCCGATCCCGGACGACCTGCCGCCCGCCCCCGCGTTCGACCAGGCCTCCAACACGTCGATGTTCGCCGACATCGACGCAGGCCTGCCTTCGACCTTGCTCACGCGCCGCCCGGATATCGTGGAAGCCGAGCATGCCTTGAAGGCGGCCAACGCGAACGTTGGCGCGGCGCGTGCGGCGTTCTTCCCGAAGATCGAACTGACTGCGACGGCGGGAACGTCGAGTTCAACGCTGTCCGGTCTGTTCAAGGCAGGAACGGGCGCGTGGGCGTTCGCGCCCACCCTGTCCCTGCCGATCTTCGACTACGGCAGCAACAAGGCGTCGCTGGACGTTACGAGGATCGAAAAGAACATCGAGATTGCCGACTATGAAAGCACGATCCAGACCGCGTTCAAGGAAGTATCGAATGCGTTGACGGCGCGTGCAACGTACATCGATCAGGTGGTGGCGGATCGCGATTATGTGACTTCCGCGCAGAGCTATTACACGCTTGCACAGGCGCGGTATAAGGCTGGCACAGACAGCTTCCTCACGTTCCTCGATGCACAGCGCACGCTCTATACCGCCCAACAACAGCTTGCGTCCGATACCCTGTCGCAGCAGTCCAATCTCGTTACCTTGTATAAAGTGCTGGGCGGCGGGGTGGATTGACAACAATGTGTATGTACGCGATGCCGTCACCCAGGCGCATTGCGTAATACTCAGGACTGGCCGGTGGTCTTGTCGATGGTGATCCCCAACTCGGCAGCCATCTGCTCCACCATGGCGCGGAGCTGGACCAGCTCCGCGTTGAGCCGCTTCTGCTCGGCCTTCAGTGTTTCGAACTCCGTGTACGACACGGAGTCGTCCAGAGCACCGCCCGCCGGACCTTCGCTCGCGCTCACACTCACTTCACCGCATAACAAATGCGCCCAGCGACTTTCACGCTCGCCCGGCGTGCGGGGCAGTTTCACGATGCGGGCCGGCTCGTTGGCGGCGAGTTCATCGAGAAATGCTTCCACCGACGAGATATCGGCGAAACCATGCAGGCGCGCGGCGTTCAGGCGCAACTCCGCAGCGGTCTGCGGCCCGCGCAGGATCAATGTTGTGAGTAATGCGGCGGCCTGGCTGGGGATCCCCAACACGCGGTTCATGTTGTGCTCGAAGCGTGGCACGCGGCTGCTGCTGCCTTCAAACACCAGGCTCAGGCGTTTCAGGTCGTCGATGGTAGTGAGGACATCGGCCTCGGTGACGTTCATCACCGGCGCGCGGGCGGTCTTCTGGTTGCAGCCCGAGGTCAGCGCGTTGACCGACAGCGGATACGCATCCGGGACCGTGTGCTGTTTTTCGACCAGCACCCCCAGCACGCGCGCCTCGAGAGGCGTCAGAGTGCGCAGGGCTGGGCGCGAGGGGGCATCGGGAGTGGAGTTCATGCTTGAGGTCGCTAGGTGCAGATACTTGAATTCGGACCCGGCGTGAGCCAGGCGGACGTCTATGGGCGATCAAAGAGCCCTATGATATCCGCCCTGCGTTGTCCCGAGAATACGCGGTGAAGCAGCGGGGTGCGGAGCCCGTCGTGGCCGGCCACGCGCCCCGCAGCTTCATGCAACAGCGAGTGAAGGTGTTACTTCCGATCGATGGAATATCTGCCTGGACCGGTCACGCACAACAGCAGCAGGCCGCCCATGATGCTGATGTTCTTGTAGAAGTTGATCATGTTGGCCATATACGCGTCGCCGGTCATCGTCCAGAAGTGGTGCCCAATGAGGGCCGTGCCCAGCGTGTAGACCGCAAAGATAAGCGCGAGCGGCCGCGTGTAGAACCCGATCACGATCGCGATACCGACAAAAAACTCCATGGCGATCGCGATGATGGCGGAGACCGCGGGAAGCGGCGCGCCTTCCGAGGCCATGAAGCCGACCGTGCCCGAGAAACTTGTCAGCTTGCTCCAGCCGAAGATCAAAAACAGGATCATCAGCAGTATGCGTGCGACCAGAATCAGTTCGTCCTTACGGCGCTCGAAGAGGGTGTATCGCATGATGACTTTCCTTTGGGAAGAGGACGACCGTACACGGGAGGACGACGCTTGACCGGCGTGCCTATCGAACATTAGCACCGCTATGTTGTGGCCGGCAAACGACAGGTTTTTTTACTGCGGGAGAGACGCGCCGCCGGTCATGGCGAACCGGCGTTCTTTATGACGCGACATTGACAGGTTCGACACGGCATCCTGAGCGTTAAGGTACCCATAAGGTTCCATTGCATATAGTGCTCCGCAACGTACTACTCAAAAGCCGGGCGCTTCACGCCCGGCAATCGGTCAACCGCAGTCGTGGGGCACAAATGGAGAAAGAGCGTGAGTAACCTTACCAGCAGACATGTTTCCGACATGCTCAACAAAGTCCCGGAGGTCACCCTCGCTTTCTGGATTATCAAAATCATGTCGACGACAGTCGGCGAAACCGGTGCCGATTATCTTGCGGTCCACGTGGGTCTCGGCACCGCCGTAACGGGTGCGATCATGGGCACGTTACTGGTCATCGCACTGGTGCTGCAGCTTCGTTCGCGCGAGTACGTGCCATGGATCTACTGGCTTTGCGTGGTACTCGTGAGCGTAGTGGGAACACAGATCACCGATGCCCTCACCGACGGACTCGGGATCAGTCTTTATGTCAGCACAACCGTTTTCGCCATCGCTCTGGCCGCGATTTTTGCGATCTGGTACCGCTGCGAGCGGACGCTGTCCATCCACACGATTGTTACCAGGCGGCGCGAGCTCTTCTACTGGGCTGCCATCCTGACCACGTTCGCGTTGGGCACGGCCGCCGGCGACCTGGCAACCGAAGCGCTCGGCCTTGGATTCAGGGTTGGCGTGGTCGCGTTCGGGGCGCTCATTGCCATCGCCACGGCTGCGTTTTACCTCGGCGCCAATGCCGTGTTGACGTTCTGGGTGGCCTACATCCTGACGCGCCCGTTGGGTGCGTCGCTGGGTGACCTGTTGTCCCAGGCACGGTCCTACGGAGGCCTGGGATTCGGCAACGTGACGACCAGCGTGGTGTTCCTGGTGGTCATCGTCGCCCTGGTCTCGCTCGTGAGCGCGGGCCGGAACCGATCGGGCCGAACAACACCGTCAGACGGGCCATTCGACGCAGCATGATTTCCAAAAACCTTCCGCTTGCGGTCTGAGCGGATCACCAGCACAGGAGAAAATCCAATGAACAGAATTACTTTTTCCCGCGCCCTTCTGGCCGCAGCGCTTGGCGTCACGGTAGTCGCAACCGGACACGTCTTCCCTTCAGCCCGGATCATTGCATCGGCTCACGCGGCGACGGCATCGAAGCTCGGCGATCTGTCACCCTTCCGGGCGATTGTCGTCGATACTACGGCCTTGGTGAACAAGGGCAATCTTGCCGGCGCGAAGACACGCATCAAGGATCTCGAAACCTCTTGGGATGAGGCAGAGCCCTCGCTGAAGCCGCGCTCTGCAGCGGACTGGCATGTCGTCGATAAAGCAATCGATCGCGCATTGTCGGCGCTACGCGCGGGTACACCGGACGCTGCGGAATGCAAGCAATCGCTGGCTGATCTTCTCAAGGAAATCGACCGCGTAAGCGGAAAGGCTTAACGCCTGGTTACCGCGTTCCCATTCGTTAGCGAAGGCCGTAGCGGATGGGAACAGCGGTGGTCGGTCGAGTTGCCGCGTACTTTGGAACAGGAAACAATCGGCGCCATCGTACGTTCAAGTTTTAACTCAGGGCCTGCGTTGCTGCGGACCACGTAGCAATCTCAGGGGGCTGCGAGAGCATTTGACCCAGCCTTTCCATATCGCCACGCTCGGTCCGCCACGCGATGTATTTCCTGAATGCCTCTTCGCTTTCCCACTCCTCGACAAACAGGATCGCGTGTGTGTTTTCGGCGCTACGAAACGCACGAACGGACTGCGCGCCCGGTGAAGATGACGTTTCGCGTATCGTCGCCGGCAGTCCGCTAACAAACTCCTCCGCAAGACCTTCCTTCACGTTCATTAGCAACGTGACCGTGATAGCCTCACCGCTGGCACGCTCAAGCCCATCGACGAATTCGCGAATGATCCCGGCGACTTCTGTCGGCGATTCAAGCGGGGATAAGTGGCCAGTACCGGGCAGCACATGCGTGACGGCATGAGGCACGCGAGTGAGCAATTCCGCTTCGAGTATCGCGATTCCGTCGATGCGGTCGAGTTCGCCCGCAATGACGATGGTCGGCACTTCAATCGCGGCGACATCATGCGTGATGTCTTCCAGACTCGTAGCCTGCGGCCACGCCAGCTTCGCCTGAGGGGCACCGCGCAGGCTGTCTTCAATGACCTGCTCCCGGTGTTTCGGGCTCAGCGTTTTGGCAGTCAGCATCTGGTCTATCGCCATGCCGACAGACTCTCGCGAGAGGTAGGCGCCTTCCATCGCCGCCCGCACCTCCGGCGGTAGCGCCAGGGGTACCGGGGGCGAAGGAGCGACGAGCACAAGCCCTGCCAATCCCTGCGGGCGTCGCGACGCGAGCAACTGCGCGATCTTGCCACCCATCGAATGACCAACTAATACGAACCGCTGTAAATTCAGCGCGACAATCATCTGCTCTGCATCGTCGGCGAAGTCGGCGAGCGCGTATCCGGCGGCCGGCGCGTCGGAGTCACCCCAGCCGCGAAGATCGGGCGCAATCGTCCTGTACCCCGCCGGAAGCGCCGCAATGACGTCGTCCCACGTGCGCGACGAGCCTCCCCAGTAGTGTAGAAAAACGATCGGCAGCATGCCGTCGTTATGATCCTTGACATGAATCTGTATGCCGTTAGACGCTATTTTCATCGCGGTTCTCCTTGATATCGGCGGCTTGACCGGTGCTCGGTCAAACTCACAAGGCCATGGTAGATTAGCGCACCAAAGGCGATAATCCCCGTTTTGATATCATCACCCGATCTTCTGGCTATCGAATAGAAATGGACCGCTTTGCAAGCATTGCAGTGTTCGTTGCCGCCATTGACGAGGGCAGTCTCGTTGCCGCCGGCAGACGGTTTGGCTTGTCCGCTTCGATGGCCGGCAAATACGTCAGCGCGCTCGAAGCCGAGTTGAACGTGCGCCTGCTCCATCGCAGCACCCGCAGCCTGAGTCTCACCGACGCCGGCCGCACTTACTACGTCCGGTGCCAGCGCATTCTCGAGGAGTTCGACGATGCCAACCGCGAGGCCAGCGATGCGCACGGCACGGTGCGCGGCACCTTGCGCGTCGCGGCACCGGTAACGTTCGGGACCCTGCATATGGGAGAGGTCGTGGCGTGCTATCTGGACGATCACCCTCACGTCAATATTGAGGTCTCGCTCGACGATCGTTATGTCGACCTGCAAAGCGCGGGCATCGACATCGCGATCCGCATCGGCCAACTGCCCGACTCTGACCTTGTTGCCCGGCGTCTTGCGCCGTGCCGGATGGCAATGTGCGCGTCGCCAGCGTTCCTTGAGCGCGAGGGTACGCCGCAAAATCCCGAGGACTTACGTCGCGCGCCTCGTCTGGCGTTCAATGAAGCGGTGTCGGTTCCGGAGTGGGTGCTGACCGATAAACAAAATCGCGAACACGTGATCGACGGACCGCTTCGGATGCAGGCCAACAACATGCAAATGCTGCTCTCGACCGCGCTCGCGGGCGTCGGGATTGCGTATGGCCCGACCTTCGTTCTTGGAAAAGATATCAAGGCCGGGAACCTCGTCAAGCTGCTTCCCGACTATAGAACCGCCGAGTTGACCATCAACGCGGTTTATCCAACCGCGCGCTATGTGCCGTCAAAAGTGCGTCAGTTTATTGATTACCTGGCTAAGGCTTTTAAGGACGAGCCGCCGTGGGACCGTTATTGACGTTCGTTAATTGCTCTTCCAACGTGGCTTATAAACCGCGATGAAATATTTATAGGATTCCGAATTGATAACGGTCCAGAGCTCCGTTGTCACTTCTTGAATGTGCCCGGCAACGGCTCGCCGTATTTGCTGAAGAGCCGCGCGAGGTATGACGGAGACTCGATACCAACCGCTGCCGCAGCAACTACCACCGTCGTGCCGGGCGACTTCAGCAACGACGCTGCACGCGCAACGCGTTGACCTGCAACACACGGAGACGGTGGCAGAAACTCCGTATCATGAGAAGGCGGCCTGATAGACCTTCGGCGTCACGCCAGTCTGCTGCTTGAACACGCGCGTGAAGTGCGATTGGTCGGCAAAACCCGTTCGCGCGCTCACCTCCGCAATGGGCCTGCCGGCTCGCAACAACGGTATCGCACTGCGCACGCGCTCCTGTTGCTGGAAGGCATGCGGGCTCAATCCCGCGTCGCGCACAAAGGCACGCAGCAGCACGAAAGGCGTCACGCCAAACTCGCACGCAAGCGTCGACAAGGTCAGGTGTGCGTGCAGTTCGTCGCGCAGGCGGGACTTGATCGCGCGCACCAGCGCAGGCTCACTGCGCACCACGGGCAGGGCGGCAGACCGGCCCGCGTGGCGGGCATGCAAGCCGATGACGGCGCGGGCCAGTGTTTCACTGCGCTTGAAGCAGTCCTCGTCCACCTCGGAACACCAGTTCACGCCGTAGAGCTGCTGTGACAGTTCAGCGTCGACGACGAACGGACTCGGCATGTCGAACCGCTCGCGTCGGGGAATGCCGAGCCTCTCGCAGTAGGCGGCTAGGGCTGCGGGCTGCACATGTGCCACGCGCATCTTCCATTGCCCATCGCCGGCGGCCGAACCGGCGTGCACTACGTCGGCATCGATGACGATCACGTCGCCACGGCGGCACACGCGTCGCTGGTCCTGAACTTCGACCGCCAGCGCCCCACCCGTAATCACCGCAAGGCAATGCGTGTCGTGCGCGTGCGGCGGATAGCGGTGGCCGACGAACCGGCCCTTGAGCATGACGGCGTCCATGACGTCTGGCGCGTGCCAGAGCTTGATCGACTTCGTCGGTCCAGTGGTGTTCATGGTGAGCCTGCCCCTGGAAGTGGCTGGAAGATCTCATCATATTCCTCTAGCCGCGGCATCGGCATACGCGGCTGCTCGTCGAGACGGGCAACGAAGTCGCCCCAACGCTTGAGCGTGTCGACTCGCTGAGCGTGCGAACAGTAAGGAATGTGCCAGGCAAAGAACGGATCGAGCACTTCATAACCGACGTAACCCAGGGTCCCCTGCAGCAGGTGACGCAGCATGCCGCCTGCAAGTTTGCCATGTATCCCTTGCGGCCCGAACATGTGCTCCCGGCCGCCCAGGCTTACCCCGACCACTGCGCGCTTGCCGACCATGCCGCCGCGACCGTAGATGCGCTTGCCGCCGTACAGCGCGCCGGACAGGAAGCAGCGGTCGATCCATCCCTTGATAAGCGCAGGCACCGAAAACCAGTAGAGCGGAAACACCAGCACCAGCGTATCGCTGGCCAGCAGCGCGTCGACTTCCCGCTGGATGTCGGGCGCAAGGGCATTGTGCTCAAGTGCGTGGCGCTGCTCCTTGGCGTAGACGAGGTAGTCGCTGTTGACGCGCTCGGCGAAATCGCTAGCGCGCACCACGGGATCGAAGTTGAGCGCGTAGAGGTCTGAAAAGCTCACGTCGTCGCCGCGCAACTTCAGCAGGCGTTGGGCTTCATGGGCCATGGCCGTGCAGAAGGAGCGCGGCTCCGGGTGGGCGTGGACGACGTGAACTTTACGCATGAGGGATCGAGCGCCAGGTAACGGCAGGAATGAAGGCGTTCAGGTGGGCAAGCTCGCGCTGGATGGCTTCGCTAGCTGGCAGCGTGGCGCCCTCCAGCAACAGACGCCGCATACTTTGCAACGCTGTCGGCGGCTTGGCGGATAGCAGCGCGCAGTACTCGTCGGCAGTTGCGCGCACATCCGTGTCTGGCACCACGCGCGAAACGAAGCCCCGCTGCAATGCCTCCGCGGCCGTTATCGGCCGGCCGCTCATGAGCCAGTCGCGTGCGCACAAATCGCCCACCCGGCGGGCCAGCAATGCGGTTGCGCCGGCTTCAGGCACGATACCGAGATCGGCAAACGGAAAGCGGAACATGGCCCCCTCGCCGGCGACCACCCAGTCGGCGTGCAGCAGCAACGTGGCACCAAACCCGACCGCCGCGCCATTGACAGCTGCCACGAGCGGCTTGGGCTGGTCCGCGAAGGCCTCGATGCAGCGCGCGACCGCGCCGTCGGCTGCCTGCGGCCACAAGGAACCGAACTCGGCCTTATCGTGGCCCGAGCAAAAACATTCGCTGGTTCCGTGCAGCAGCACGCAATGAACACGCACGTCTCCAAGTGCCAGGCGCAAGGTGTTTGCCAACGCTTCGAACAGAGGGCCGTTCAGCGCATTGCGCTTTTCCGGACGGTCTATGCCCACAGACCAGACCTGGCCGTGGAGCTCCGCGGTGAGGTTTGCGCTCATCATGCGAACAGGGCGAAGCCGCCGACCAGTTTGCCGACCTTCTTCCTGGGCCCGACCAGTCCGACTGCCAGATACTGGAGGGACTCGCCCGGCAGCACGCGCACCGCGTGTAGAAAGGCGTCGTAGTCGACCGTGGCCTGTCCTTGCACAGGAAAGTCGACCACGTCGCAGTGCGCCAGCGATTTCTGGCGCAGCGCGTTCAACTGATCAGCCGTGGCTTTGAGAACCGGAATGCCGATGGGAATGAGACCAGGGTGCGCCGTGCCGTCCTGCTCTCGCAAGGGCTCTCCGACGAGATGGCTGTGGCGCTGGCCCAGCGTGAACGCCACCACTGCAGCGGCGTTCGAGGCTTTGCCGGGCGGCAGCGCTTCGTCCACGACGATGACACAACGCGCCGGCTCGGGCGGGGCTTCAATGGCGTTAGCGCCGCCTGGTTCGTTTTGTAATAACAAAGCATCTCTCCAGAAAAATAAGCGGTGGAGGAAATACTAGGTAGATTCAAACCAAAAGTATTGAACGATCTTGCAGCGAGCCGAGGTCGCGTCGGCGACCATGACATGCTCGAACCTCCACCTCATTTGTGGCGGACAACCCAACGCCAGTAGCATTTCAGGTAGGCCGACACCGACGAGCCGGGGCAAGCGACTTCAGCGATCGTCTCGTGTCGGCCCGGTAACAGACGGTTGCAAATCGTGCACGAACGGCTCTTGACCGATAGCGCCAGTTCAACTAAGGCCCCTGAAGCCGACATTCGCGAAGACTGGGACGAGTTCGCCAACAACCACAACGGCCGATCAACAGCCGATTGCAGAAGGGTGCTAAAGCGGCAATTCGTCGGCCATTGCGGTCGTTGGTTCATCAACGCGTCAATGGCCGGTAAAGGTTCCGACGACGGTCGAGCAATCTTGGTGAGCGGCTGCTTTGATCGTCGTCGAACGGCAGTGCACGACCACTCCGGCCGCTGGATCCCGCGTCTCTTCAGCGGCAATTTGACGACTGGCGATCGATCGGCACCATCAATGCACGGCCTCTGATGCGTCTTGCAGAGATGTCGAAAAGACGCGTCCATCGACATCCGTCAGTTGCAATGTCCGTGCGCTCACGGTTGCGCCCGTATGAACAGTCGGCGCCGGCAACGTGACCTTCGAAGCAGCGCCCATCGCCGCGCGCAGGCCGAACGGACCCGGGCCGAATTTGTTATAGGCGTAATCGTTGTTGAACGCAGTCCTCGGCATCTTTGAGAGTGCCTCGGCATTCCATTGCGCGACGGGCGCCCTGTTCGCATCGAGCAATTCAGCCGCGACGACGTGCACCGGCGCCTCAGCGGTCCCGGCATCGAGCGCAACATGAAAGCGCACGCTTCCATCAGCGAGAACGGCCGCGCGAGCCAATGTCAGGTGATGGGCGGTCGGGCTGATAGGGCCGCTATGAAACGGCGTCACGACGGAACCACGGTAGTAGCTGTACGTCCCAACGTTGAACACGACTACAAAGGTCAATACCGCGAGCGCGAGGTTGCGAAAGCCAGTATCCGAAAGCGGCAGTGCCCTGCTGCCCGAAGCCCATTTGAACCAGCCGCTGTCTGCCCGCTGCGGCTTGTTGCGCAGCAGGACATTGTCCAGCGACCAGGCGCCACTGCCTCCCAGCATCAACGTCGCACCCATGGCAAGATTGCAGGCCGCCATCGTCCATTCGTCGATGCACGTCGCCCCCTGCCAGCCGAACATCAGCATGAGCAATACGGAAAAACCCATTGAAGCGAGTGCCGCGGCGCGCGTAAAGAGACCCGCCATCAGCATGAGCCCGACGATCAGTTCGGCAGCACTGAAGAGAATCACGCCGCCATATAGCAGATAGAAGTGATGCAGCATGAAGCTGATCACATGGTCCATACCGAGAAGAGCTCCTGGCATCGCCGTCTGGAACTTGTTGGCCATCCAGTGTGCGGCATGCGGATTGAGCTTACCGGGCGCATAAATGAATCGCCGCGAACCTCCGCCCCAATAGATAAAGCCCTGAATGACACGGACCGACATCAGGGAGATGGCCGAAATACGCCACGTACGCTGGTCCTGCTCGCTCACAGCGCGTTCGTGACCGGCAGCATGGTATGCAATTGAACTCATACAGGAACCTCTGAAGTGAATGTTTGCGATCTGACTGGAGGTTCGCGGCCCGCTCGGGCTGTGTCCCGGAATAACCAATCATCGCTGTGCAGCGTATAGAAGGCGGGGCGTCGGCAAAAATACATTAATGGCATTGGCGCCATAATTTTTTGGTATCCAACTTGACGACATCGCGTTTTTATATTTGAGCCATCAAAAGGTACCTATATACGCAACGCATGGCAGAGATATCACTATTGTATTTTTCATGAATCACTCGTGTCCCTACACTGGGTCCATGCACTCCCAACGATTAATCAATCGCAACGAGCCGCACAACTCACCCAACTGTAGAGACCGGAAATGAGCAAGATCTTCTCTTCTACCATCCCTGTCGCATTGACACTCGCTGCATCGCTGCTCTGTTCGGCAGCACATGCTGCTCAACAAGACGCAGGTGCATCGCAGCCGCAAGTCTCTCAGACCCAGCACCTGCCCTCCGATACCGCTGCCCAGCAAGCGCACGGGCTGACGCGCAAGCAGGTCTACGATCGGCTGGTTCAGGCAGAGAAGGACGGGTCGCTAGCGCGCATCAACGCCCTGTACGAGGGAGGCTGAGCGTATCTGCGCACTCACTCATGCATAGATTCGCAGTCCGTATCGATATCGAGCGATGCATCAGCTTTACGTGTCTCGCAACAGATAAACCCGCAGCGCCGGGACTGGGCGCGACGGGGCGGCCGGACAGGTCCGCCTCGCGTGATCTCCTACCTGCGCTCGCCTCACATTGCAGCCATGAGCAACCTGAATCCGCAAACCGTACTGTCCGTTCACCACTGGACGGATACGCTTTTCAGCTTTACCTGCACGCGCGATCCGTCGTTTCTCTTCGAAAACGGCCAGTTCACCATGGCGGGTCTTGAAATCGACGGCAAACCGTTGATGCGGGCCTACAGCATTGCAAGCGCGAACTACGATGAAGAACTGGAATTCTTCAGTATCAAGGTTCCGGACGGCCCGCTCACGTCGCGACTACAGCACCTGAAGAGCGGCGATCCACTGCTGATTGGCCACAAACCGACCGGCACGCTGATCGTCGACAACCTGCTGCCCGGCCGTGTGTTATGGCTGCTCTCCACCGGCACGGGCCTCGCGCCATTCATGAGCGTGATTCGCGACCCGGCGGTGTACGAGCGCTACGACCACATTG
>Ga0255336_101630_pt1 | contig 14884 bp, 12 predicted proteins | sample MeOH1_35cm_T3_17_FD_189102 | JGI IMG/M metagenome (GOLD analysis project Ga0255336, IMG submission 189102) | Sandy soil microbial communities from University of British Columbia, Vancouver, Canada - MeOH1_35cm_T3_179 | ecosystem: Engineered > Artificial ecosystem > Sand microcosm > Unclassified ...
AGCTGGGTCAAAGTTGGCGTGGAATATAACGATGGGAGAGCCGCTATAAGCGCTGTGCTAACCGTTCCTAATTCGGACTGGTCAACTGGCCCCTTCGAGGGAGATCCTTCGGAATTCTGGGTTAGGGTGACCCTCGTCGAGGGCGTCTTGAGGTTACAAATTTCGATGGATGGAGAAACCTGGCCCATGGTCCGCCTTTGTCCGTTTCCTCGAGCGCAGATTTATAGAGTTGGCCCGATGTGCTGCTCACCGAAACGGGCTGGCCTGGAAGTCGAATTCTCGCAATGGTCTCTGGGCTCTCCCTTTAACAGGGACCTTCACGATCTGACTTAATTTTCCTGGATCTGGGCGCAGCGCCAATTTCGAGAGGAGGTTCTCCTCGCCGATATGGCGTTAGGGCACTCTGCTTCGTGACTACAGCTTCGACAATGTCTGCGTGCTACGCTCTCTGGCCAAGTTTGCAGCACGTCGCCGCCACTGACTTCACCATTGTCATCCGCAGCAAAGCAGCGGCCGACGCGATTGGCTCCAGCGGCGCAATCGAAGCGCTTTCAAGTACTCTGCGCGCTTCAGTCTTTCCAATTCCGAGACCAATCCGATTGCTCGTCGAATCTGTAAGCGGGTTGGAAAGGTCACCCCCTGGGAATGATCTATTGCAGCGGCTGATATAGCCACATTCGAAACGGCGGCATCTCAGTTAACGGGTCCCGGACAAATCCCATGCACCCCATCCATCCGACGAGATTAAGTCCCCTCCGGTGCGACTTAATGCAATGCCTGCTGCTTCCCCTGTGCTTCCCCCAGAAACACGGGGTGCCAAACGCTAGACCGATGGCATCTAAACAGATTGATTTTAGATGTGAATTTGGCGCACCCGATACGATTCGAACGTACGACCTTTGCCTTATGAGCGGTGTCAAAAAGCCTGAACAGCGGCGGAAATCAAGGAAATGAGCTGATTCTACATGATTTCAGTTGAACCTAATATCAAGGACTTAATCGCAGTTGCGTGCCCAATCCGTGCCCAAACCCAGAGGCTGCCGATAAGCCGGAGTATCAGTGAGTAAGAGGCAGGCGGTTGCCGATCCTCAGATCAGTGGGGCGGCAAGTTCAAATTTTGAGCCAAAAACCATAGACGCTTTCGCCTTTCACCAATTGCAATCTGACTTTGGAGGTTCGCCAATTGATTTGATGTCGATAAAGTAAAGTTAAGTCAGCGAATTAGCTCAGATTACATCTCTGCAGCTACTTTGAATGAGAGGCTAACGCCGAGTGTCGCCACTGGCTGACCATAGCCCGTGGTTATCGAATCCAGAGCCAGACAGCATTTCCCTTCATGGGTCAATGAAGCGACCCTTCCCTCACCGCCGCGCGCCAAGTCGTCGCGGTTCATCGATAGAAGGGAAAGACCAATGTCCACGCATTTCAAGCGTCGCCAGCTGACTGGCGCCGTACTGTTTTCGCTCGCCACCGTCTGCGCCGGCCTGACCTTGGGTTATATCGCGCCGGCCAGTGCCAATGCCTGCCCGGCCGATAAGGTCGGCACCAACCTCTTGACCAGCGGCCCAGACAAGCCGGTCGGCGTCACTGATAACGTGCTGACCAGCATCGATCTCAGCAAGGAGATGGTTGACGCCAAGGATCATCAATTTCGCATGCGGCGCCTGACCGTGCAGCCTGGCGGCATCGTGCCCTGGCATGATCATGCTGATCGCCCGGCCATCATCTATATCGTCGAAGGCGAGATCACGGAATATGCCAGCGATTGCGCCGTGCCGATCCTGCATAGGGCTGGCGATGTCGCGCGCGATGCCGATCTGAAGCATTGGTGGAAGAATACGGGCAAAAAGACTGTCATTCTCATCTCGGCCGATATCCTGCACGACGCCGCCGACAAGAACATGTAACCGCCGTATCGGGGATGGCGCGCCACGGCAGCCGCTGCTCGCGCCATTTTTCGATGCCGCCATCCACTCACGCTTGGCCGATGCTCGTCAGGCGATGGAGCCCCGATGACAAGAATGACCATTACCGCCGACCAAGACCGGCGGCGCGATGCCCAGGCTCAACGGACATCCCTGATCGGCGCGGTGACGATCGGCGTTATCGCGTTTCTTACCTTGGTCGATCTCTTTGCCACCCAAGCCATTCTTCCATCATTGGTGATCCACTTCGGCACCACGCCGGCGGCAACCGGCTTTGCCGTCAATGCCAGCACCTTTGGCATGGCGATAGCGGGTCTGCTGGTTGCCTTGGTCGGAAAAGGCTTCGACCGACGCCGCGCCGTCGTCGTCAGCCTCGCAACCCTGTCGCTGCCGACCCTGCTGCTGGCCTTGGCCCCGGGATTGGCCAGCTTCATGGCGCTGCGAATCGCCCAGGGGCTTTTGATGGCGACTGCTTTCTCGATGACGCTGGCTTATCTTGCCGAGAGCGGCAACGCGATGCAGGCGGCGCTGGGTTCCGCCGCCTACGTCACCGGCAATGTCGCCAGCAATCTCGTCGGCCGCCTGATGGCGGCCTCGGCCGTTGATCATGTCGGTCTCAAGGGAACCTTCGTGCTATTTGCTGCCTTAAACATTATCGGCGCCCTCATCGCCTGGACCACCATGCGCCGGATCACCCGTATGATGCCGGCGCGGCAACCGGCGAAAGCTCTCCCGGTCAGCTCCGCTATGATGATGCCTTCCATGATGATGGCTGGATGGCGTAGCCACCTTGGCGACCGGCGGCTACGGGCCGCCTTCGCCATCGGCTTCTGCATTTTGTTCGCCTTCATCGGCACTTTTACTTATGTCAATTTCGTTTTGACACGCCCGCCCTTCTCGGTTCACCCGATGCAACTCGGCCTGGTCTATTTTGTCTTCCTACCGTCGCTGTTCACGACGCCGCTCGCCGGCAAATCGGTGAACCGGTTTGGGGCACGCTTGAGCTTCGCCGCCTCCCTGCTCGTGGCCGTAATCGGCCTGCCCTTGCTGACGACACATAGCTTGCCGGCACTGCTCCTCGGCTTGGCCCTGGTCGCCGCCGGGACCTTCTTTGCCCAGGCGATCGCTACTGGCTATGTCGGCCGCCGGGCCAAGTTTGATCGGGCCGCCGCAGGCGGGCTGTATCTCTCCAGCTATTTCCTGGGTGGTCTCGCCGGCAGCTTCATCCTTGGCCAGGTATTCGATCGGCTGGGCTGGGCCAGTTGCGTCATCGGTGTTGGATTGATCCTGTTGGCCGCCATCGGCCTTGGTCGGCGCCTTGCCGACTAAGGCCATTGTGCGACAGCGGGCTATCTGTTGTTCAGGTCGCCCGGCAAAAGGCACCGCTGACCAGATAGCTGGTAATTATGGCCGATAGCGCGCTGTCGGCGATGCCGGCAAGCGCTTCGCCCAGCGGCGAGCCGGCGGCCAAGGCGGTGACAAAATTTAAGGCCGGCCGGTCCAGCAGCTGCCAGATGACGTCGTTGCCCTGGCGCCAAATGAGAAGATCACAGCCACCGGCAGCAAGATCGACCGACGCTTCATTCTGTGGATCGGCCAGTGCCAAGTCCCGAATGGCCAGCAGGGGATAGGGTGACCGAACGATCCTCGCCGCCGGATGCGGACCGAAACGGGCTTCGGACAGCTCGTCGCCGAGGGCTGCCAGATCGTCGACCTGGAAGGACCTGTCTTCGGCGGCGATCTGGGCCGCGATCAGTGCCCAGTCGAACCGCGCGACATCGGCCAGGTATGGCAAGGCTCGCAACCGCGGATCATCATCAAGGAAATCGGCAAAGTCAGCGCCATAGAAAGCCAGCCGTGCGTCCAGCGGCGGATGACGGTCTACATAATCCCCTGCCAAATGCGCGAAGGCATCCGCTCCGATCACAGCCAGGACGGTCGGGTAATGAGTCTGGAGGGCCGCCAACAGGCTGAGGCGATGGTGATTGCGATAAATGCTCAAGCGCTCCGCTGGGGAGAAGTCGCCGCGACCTGGATCGATCAGCAGCATTTCTTGGTCGTTGCCGCACCCGTCGCTTTGTCCGGCATCCCGCAGGACGCACGCGAACAACCGCTGTAGCTCCATGAGCGAGGTCATAGGTTGGCACTGCCTCTGACCGTCCCGAGCGCACCAGACATGGCGGGGCCGCGGCGACGCATATCGGCCTGATGTGCCTCGGCGACCAAGACATCGAGCGTCGGCAGGTGGCTATCCCATTCAATCAAGGTCGGCGCGGTGAAGCGGCGGAGTGCGGCATCATAGAGCGACCAGACGGGATCGCTCACAGGACTGCCATGATCGTCGATCAGGATCGTTGCCCCGGCCTGCGTCACGACATGATGGCCGGCGAGATGGATTTCCTTGACCGTCCGTGGATCCAGCTCGGCAAAGGTCTGATACGAGTCAAAGCCATGGTTACGTTGATTGACATAGAGATTGTTAACGTCGAGCAGCAGGCCGCAACCGCTGCGTCGTGCCAGTTCGGCGAGGAACTCGCCTTCGCTGAGGGTCGAATGGCGATAGCTGAGATAGGTCGACGGGTTTTCGAGGAGGATTTGGCACTTAAGCCGCTCCTGGACCTCGTCGACATGGAAGACTAGGACGTCCAGGGCCTCTTCCGTGTAGGGCAGCGGCAACAGATCATTGAGATAGACGCCACCCTGGCGGCACCAGGCGATATGCTCGGAAACCAACATCGGCTCCACGGCATCAACCAGCGTGGCCAGGCGCTGTAGATGATCACGATCGAGCGGCTCCGCCCCACCCAGCGACAGGCCGACGCCATGCACCGAGATCGGCCAGATCTCCCGTGCCGCCAGGGCCACGCGGACCGACAGGTCGGTCATGTAGTTCTCGGCATGGATCTCCAGGAAACCGATCTCGGGCCGCTCCCGGAGGATCGCCTGATGATGCGGTGCACGCAGACCAATGCCGGTCGCTAGATCCGCCGGAGCGGTTGCGTCGATCTGTGAAGCGGGCATTGGCCGCCGGTGGACATCAGTTCGAAACGACATATTCATGGCGTGACCTCATTCCAGGGACGATCCGGGCGAGATGATCAACCGCGCGCCCCGTTGGTAGGTGACATAAGCCCAGAACCACTGCAGGGCGACCAGGACACGGCTGCGTACGCCGATCAGGAAGGCGACATGGATGACACCCCAGAGCAGCCAGGCCAGGCGGCCGCGCAGCTTGATGCGCCCGAAATCGGCCACGGCAGCGGCCCGGCCGATCGTCGCCAGTGAGCCGAGATGGCGATAGCGAAAGGGTGGCGGGGCCCCGCGGCCCGTCAAGCGCGCCATGAGCACCGCGGCGACATGGTTGCCCATCTGCTTTGCGGCAGGCGCCAGGCCGGGTACCGGTTTGCCATCCGCCTGGATAACCGCCGCGGTATCGCCGATGACGAAAATCTCCGCTGCGTCCGGGAGGCTAAGGTCGCTGCAGACGAGAACGCGGCCCGCCTTGTCGTGCTTGACGCCCAGCCATTTTGCCGCTGGCGATGCCATCACCCCGGCCGCCCAGACGACCGTGCGGGTGGCAATCTCTTCGACGGTGCCGGGCGCCGGCATTGTGTTAAGACGGATAGCGCCATTATCGCAAGCGACGACCGACTCTCCGACGCGAACCTCGACGCCGAGCCGCTCCAAAGCCCGCTGCGCGGCGTCCGACAAAATTGGCGCGAAGGCCCCCAGCAAGCGGGGACCGGCTTCGATCAGCAGTATCCTTGCCTGGCTGGGATCGATGGCGCGGAAATCCTCGATCAAGGTCTGGCGCGCCAGTTCGGCGATGGCGCCGGCCATTTCCACCCCGGTCGGCCCGCCGCCAATGACGGCGAAAGTCAGCAATGCCCGCCGCAAGTCGGAATCCGTGGTGACCTCGGCCTGCTCGAAGGCCAGCAACAAGCGCCGGCGGATCTCAGTCGCGTCGTCAATCTTCTTGAGACCCGGCGCCGAGCCTTCCCAGTCGTCGTGACCGAAATAGGCGTGACGGGCGCCGGTCGCGACCACCAGCATGTCATAATCGAGTTCCCTACCCTCAATCAGCACCCGGCGCCTTCCCCGGTCGACGCCGTCGACACGTCCCATCAATACGGTGGCATTGCGTTGCCGGCGCAGGATGCTGCGAATTGGCGTGGCGATATCGGCCGGCGACAAGGCCGCGGTCGCCACCTGGTAGAGCAACGGCTGGAACAGGTGATAGTTACGGCGATCGACCACAGTTATCCGGCAAGGTGCCTTGGCGAGCGCCCTGGCGGCTGTCAGTCCGGCAAATCCGGCACCGAGGATGACGACATGTGGTTGGCTCATCGCGTTGCTCCGCTGTGCCGGACTAACCGCCTGCCGCAATCGTGGCGAACCTGCGGCTACCTGTTCTCAAAATGCCGGCGCGCCAGATGATCCACCGACAGCCGGCCGGGACCACGGGTCAGCAGCAGCAACAGGAAGGTCATCCAGGTCAAATGATCCGGCCAGCTTTCCGGATAGACAAATAGCTGGATCACCAGCGTCATGCCGATCATTGGCAAGGTCGCGACCCGGGTCAGCAGGCCAAGGACCAGCAGGACCGGCGTGGTTAGCTCCACCGAAGCCGCCAAGGGTGCGGCGATTTCGGGCGGCAGCACGGGAACTTTGTATTCGCTGGCGAAGAGCTGCAGCGTCAACGGCCAGTTGGCGAGCTTGCTCTGGCCTGAATTCCAGAAAATCACGGCCATGCTGACACGTGCCATCAGTTGCAGGATATCGAGCGGCAACAGTCCGAGGCGATCATAGAGCGACAGCACCCGTCGCGGCAGGATCGGTGTCATGGGCGTCTCACGGGATTGCAGGGTCATGGTCATGATTAAGTACTCCTCTTTCAATGAGGTGAGAGTCGTCCGTTAGGATTGAGCCATCGGCGGTGTCTGCGGATGCAATAGAACATCGACCACGCCACCGGCGTCGATCAGATGGCCCAGTGCCCGAATGCCGTCATAACCCGCTTCTACCTGACGCGCTGCCTCGATCGCGACAGCGAGCGTTAGGTGCCGAGCAAGGCTGGTTTCGAAAGCGTAATCCGCCAGCGCCAGCAATTGATGATCCGAGCGTCCCTCGCCCGGCATGAGGCGCAGATAGGTCACCTGCTCAATGCTGAGGCGTTGCAGGGCAGCAAGATCGAGACGGTCCTGCGGCAGATCCTGCACAGCATGGCCGAGCGTCACATAATGCCAACCCGGCTGCAGGCGCAGGCGGAGATCGAGATGCTGTGTCAATAGGTTCGCCGGCAAGCAGCAGGCGCCGATGCTAGGCAGATCCGTGGCCCGCTGCACTTGGTGCCGGGCCAGCTCCAATACGGCGATATCAGCGAGAACAGGCAGGTCTCGGCCGGCGCGATGCTCGCGCAAGAAATCGGCAAAGCCACGTCCGGCCGCCAGCCAGTCCGGGCCAACCCGGCTGAAATCCGACCACACTGCGCGGAAGGCGTCGGCGCCTATCAGCCGCGTGACGATCGGAAAGATGTCCGTCGGCAGGATCGGCGTGGCACTGTCCGCCGATGTCTTTGTCGGCGCCGGTCTGGGCGATCCGGCAGGAACCGAGTCGACGGCGCATACCTCGCCGCGAATGGCGGCAATCGCCTCCTGGGTGTCGGCACCGATAACGTTACGGTGCACACAGTGTCGAAAATGCGGTTGATGCGCCACGTCTCACCCGTCGTCTTTGATCTAGATTTAGTCTTATGTGCTGCCTTTGAGGGGGCAGCCGCTTTGTGCCGCCGCCCCTCATGCCACAATTCATCAATTGATCTTGGCCGGCAGATCCACTGCCTGTCAGCCAGCGTCGACCGAACGGAAAAAGAGTTCAGGCCTTCGGTTCCATGCTGCCGCCCTGGATCTTGCCGCAGACGCCCTTCGGCACGAAAATCCAGGAATCGCCGCGGCCCGCCTGGGCGACCGTGCCGGCACAGGAATTGGATGCGGTCTGGCAGTCGTTCTGGTGCGCCGCGGCGACACCGAAACACTTTTCGAATTCATAGCTCGGTGCAGCGGCCGGGCCGGCAAAGGCCTGGCTGGCGGCTACCATGCCGATGGCGGTGGTGGCGGCAGCAAGCAGAGCTGCATTGGTGATCTTCATCTGGATATCTCCCATCTGTTCGATGGCAGGACAACCCCGCCACTGAGAGAAAAGTATCGGTTTGGAGGTATTAGCTTAAATGCCAGTTCGTCACCGATACGATAGCTTGCAGGCATGAAACCTCTTGGCCGGTGCGAGGTACGACGTCATCGCGGCTGCACCCAAACGTGAACCGCCCGATCGGGATCTGATCGGGCGGTTCGACAAAGTGGCTGCGTCATGCGACCACCTTGGGGGATGCGACAAGGCGCGAGGCGATCGCGGTCAGAGATAGGTGCCAGCAATATCGATGGTCGATCTTTCACCCAGGGCGTCAAAATGCTGCATAAGCCAGGTTTCGGCATGGCGCCGGCCGGCCGCCTTCAGATCGAGCAAAAAAGCAAGGTCTGCATTCAGTTTCGAGTGAACACTGAGGTCGCGCGTCTCCATCTCGGCGGAAATCGAATGGATATGGAGCCGCTTCAATTCGGCACCTTTGATCTTGTCCTCATCGATCAGGTGGCTGACGAAGCTGATCGCTCGCATCTCCCGCATCAGCGACGAATTGAAGCTGATCTCATTGATGCGGTTGAGGATCTCGCCCGCCGTTGTCGGCAGGTCATCCCGCTGCATGGGATTGATGTGGATGATGAGGACGTCGTGGCTGTCGCAATTGTAGATCAGCGGAAAGATTGCCGGATTGCCCATGTAACCGCCGTCCCAATAATGCTCGCCCTTGATCTCCACCGCCTGGAACAGGAAGGGCAGGCAGCCCGAGGCGAGAACGGCATCGGCGGTGATATCCTTGCCGCAGAAGATCTTGACCTTGCCGCTGCGTACATTGGTGGCGGACAGAAATAGCTTGATCGGCAAATTACCACTTTGCAGGGCTGCGAAGTCGACCGAGGCTTCCAGCACGTCGCGCAGGGGATTCCAGTTCAGGGGATTGAGCTGGTAGGGCGAGAAGATGCGGGAGACGAAATCCAGCCACAGGAAGGCCGGTGAATTATCGAGGCCGCGTTCACCGCTGAGCTTGTCCCACCAGGTTGCCTGGAAGGGCGTCATCGATCCGGCATGGGCAACGCGACGCCAGAAATTGGCCAGCGCCTGTTGGGCGCCGGCCCGGCCACCCTGCTGATAGCCATAGACCATCACCGTGGCATTCATCGCCCCGGCCGAGGTCGCGGAGATGCCATCGAATTCAAGCCGCTCATCTTCCAGCAGGCGATCGAGAACGCCCCAAGTGAAGGCGCCATGGGCGCCGCCGCCCTGCAGGGCCAGGTTGATACGCCTGGTCGCGAGACTAGCCTCACGCGATGCGCGCGGCTTCTCGCTGTTTGTCACCTTGGCTGCGGTATTCATTGTCATCTCCAATCGGCCGTCTCGCGGCCCTATCCAATGTCAGTGTGCGGTCCAACCGCCATCGACCGGCAAGGCAGCGCCGGTGATCGAGGCCGCCAGATCGCCGCACAGGAAGGTTGCCAGCGCGCCGATCTCGGCTGCCTGGGCAAAGGTCTTGTTCGGTTGCTGCTGCAGCAGAATGTCGCGAACGACCTTCACGCGATCGATGCCATGGGCCTTGGCCTGATCCTCGATCTGCCGCTCCACCAGTGGCGTCCAGACATAGCCGGGACAGATGGCATTGGCGGTGATGCCCTCTTCCGCCGTTTCCAGGGCCGTAACTTTGGTCAGGCCCAGCACGCCATGCTTGGCCGCCACATAAGCGGCTTTGAAGGGCGAGCCGACCAGGCCATGGGCCGAGGCGATGTTAAGAATGCGGCCCCAGCGGCGCCGTTTCATGCCGGGCAGAACGGCTTGCGTGGCATGGAAGACGGCGCTCAGATCCAGCGCCAGGATGGCATCCCATTTGGCGCGGGAAAACGTCTCCAGCGGGGCCACGTGTTGAATGCCGGCATTGTTGACCAGAATATCCACCCGGCCAAACCGCCGTTCGGCGGCCGTCACAATCCTCAGAACGTCGTCGGGCTTGCTGAGGTCGGAAGCGTCGTAGAAGATGTCCACGCCATAGAGTGCACCCAGCTGCTGGCAATGTTCCTCGATCGCTGCTGCGTCACCAAAGCCATTCATCACTACATCGGCGCCAGCTTCCGCCAAGGCTGTCAGAATGGCGAGCCCGATGCCGCTGGTCGAGCCGGTGACAATTGCTGCCTTTCCCTGCAATGGCTTGTTTTGATTGGATTGTACGGCGTCATTGCGATGCGCAGGGGAGGTCGGGTGCGATTGGTCGGTCAGGCTGTTCATGGCGGCTTCCGGGACTGGGGATTGCGATGGGCGCAGTGTCGCCAGACCGGGTGATAGACGGAAATGCCGCCTGCCTATGATTTCAATGCAGCATCAGCATCGCCGCTCCGATGCCCGCAAGTTATAATCCCCCATACCACTAAGCCGTGACACCGTCATATCCGCCGGCAAAGATAGATTTGCGGCATTGACCGACGATCCAGGCCGGCAGCGGGATTGCTGGATCACTCGTACCGGCACAGGGCCGGCCCGCCATCGACAGAGCCGAGGGTTTGCCATGGAAATGCATCAAATCCGCTACTTCCTTGCCGTCTGTGAAGCGCTAAATTTCACGCGGGCGGCGGAGCATTGTAATGTCACCCAGCCCGCCCTGACCCGCGCCATCCAGAAGCTGGAGGAGGAACTGGGCGGCCTGTTGTTTCGCCGTGAACGCAAGTTCACCCATCTGACGGATCTCGGCCATCTGGTGCGGCCACAACTGGAAGCCATTCTCGCCCAGAGCGAACAGGCCAAGACCACCGCCAAGGGCTTCCTGCAGCTGAAGGACGCGCCGCTGAAACTGGGCGTCATGTGCACCATCGGCCCGATGCGCTTCATCGGCTTCCTGTCGCGTTTTCGCGCCAATCACCCGGGAATCGATGTCTCGCTGATGGAAACCGTGCCCCAGGATTTGACCGAGCTGCTGATGTCGGGAACCCTTGACGTCGCCGTCATGACCGTGCCGGAAGAAGAGAATGAACGCCTCGACCTGCGCCTGCTCTATGACGAGCGCTTCGTCGTCGCCTTCCCGCCAGGACATCGTTTCGAGCCAATGCGCGAGGTGCCAATTCGCGAGATGGCCGGGGAATCCTATCTCGCCCGCGTCAATTGCGAATATTACGAACGGCTCGACAACATTCTGATCCAGCAAATGATCGAGGTCGAGGAAGTCTATCGCTCTGAGCGCGAGGACTGGATCCAGACCATGGTGATGGCCGGCATGGGGGTCTGCTTCATGCCTGAATTCTCGCCCGTTCTGCCCGGCCTCTTCACCCGGCCGATCACTGATCCGGCGGTCATGCGGCGCGTCTATCTTGTCTCGGTGGCCGGGCGCCGCTTCTCACCGGCAGTCAGCACTTTCGTCAAGGCGATCGACAACCATCGCTGGCCCGAGCAGGCGGCAAAGGACGCGGTGGAAACCGCCCGCCTCGATCCCGATCTCGAGCAAGACGACGAACTGGTGGCAACGACCCCCTGACCTATTCCCAATCGAAAGCCGCCTCCGTCGTGCAGCTGCAACCTGCCTCGCCTGGTGCGCCAGCGGCACCTGCCATGCCTACATCAATGCGGCGCTGGCATCTTGGGCTGCGCCTTGCCTTGATCCTGCTGCTTGGCATCAGCTCTGTCAGCACGGCGGCCTTTGTCCATGGCAGCTGGCAGCGAACGGCCGATCGCAACGCCCATGCCCTCGTCGCGGAGATCAATGATCACATCACGGCATCGGTCGCCAACGACCTTACCAGCCTGATTGCCAATGCCGAGGCGACCCAGGCGGCCTTGCGCACCATCTTCTTCCAGGATGTGATCAGGATCGACAATGAGGCGAAGCGGGAATTCGTTTTCCTCTCGATGCTGCAATCGCAACCGAGCCTCTCCTGGGTCGCTTTCGGCTGGCCCAATGGCAATTTCTTCGGCGCGGCGAAGGACCAACAGGACAACATCCGCATGGTCGAGGTGCGGCATGAGCGCGATGCCGACCTCGGTACCTTCCGGGTCGACAACTACCTGACCACAACTGGCGACATCATATTTCAGCAGCGGCAGATCACTGCCACCACCTTCCGGGCAACCCGGCAGCCGTGGTATCAGCAGGCCGCGGCGGCGCATATTCCGGTTTGGAGCGACGCGCGCGACTTTCCTACCGGGACGCAACCGGCCATCGCCATTTCCGAGCGCCTGGAGGTCTATGGTCACTATCTTGGCGTCATGGCCGTTACCATCGACCTCACCCGCCTCGCGCATTTCCTCGCCGGCCTGTCGGTCAGTCGCCATGGCCATGCCTTCATTCTTGCGGAGAATGGCCGCATCCTGCCCGGCATGACCCGAGAAGGAGTGCTTGAGATGGATTGGGGCATGTTAGGTGACAATGCCGACCCATCGGTTCGCGTCGTCGCGCAGGCCATCCGGCAGGGTCATCTCGATCTCGCGAAGATCAATGCCGAGTACAATTTCGACCTCAACGACACCGTGAACGGCAGCGAGTACTTCGTCAATATCGCGCCGCTGCCATTTCGTCACTGGTCAGTCGCCACGATCATCCCGGCCGAGGATATTCTCGGCGACATTCCGGCCGCGACCCGGCGTCTTTACCTGCAGATGATCGGATTGGTTTCACTGCTGTTGCTGATCGCGGTGGTCGCCGCCGACCGCTTGATCAGCCGGCCGATCGGGGCCATCATGCGACAGATGCGGGAGATCGAGCATTTCCATATCGATCGCCTGAGCTATCGCCCTTCTGCGCTGCGCGAACTCGACCACCTGTCGCGTGCCGTGCAGCAGATGGGGGCCGGCCTCAGTTCTTTCCGGAAATACCTACCGGCCGACCTGGTCGAAACACTGGTGGCGCGCGGTATCGATGCCAAGCCTGGCGGCCATCGTCAGGCAGTGACTGTGCTCTTCAGCGATCTCGCCGGCTTCACCGGCCTGACCGAGGCGGCGCCGGACGAGACCGTCGCCTTTCTCGGTAGCCATCTGCAGGCGATGTCGGAAATCATCCACGGACAGGCAGGAACAGTCGACAAATTCATCGGCGATTCCGTCATGGCCCTATGGAACGCGCCCAGTGATCATCCCCATCATGCCCTGGCCGCCTGCCGGGCGGCATTGGCCTGTCAGCGCCGCTTTAACGAAATGCGATCGATGGCCGATCCGGCAGGGATCGGCCGTATCGACCTGCGCCTCGGTATCAACAGCGGCGAAGCGCTGGTCGGCAATATCGGCTCGCCCGACCGGCTCAACTATACGGCGATCGGCGACACTGTGAACATCGCCAGCAGGTTGGAGTCGCTCAACAAGCAATATGGCACGTCGATCTTGATCGGTGCCGCCACCGCCGCCGAAGCAGGCGACCAGTTGACCATCCGCCACCTCGACCGAGTCGCGGTCTATGGCCGGCAAAGCGGACTCGATATCTACGAATTGATCGACGATACCATACCCGGAAACGTAAAACCCAATTGGATCGTCCAGTACGAGCGTGGGCTGGCCGCCTATATGGCGCGCGACTGGGATCCGGCAATCGCCGCCTTCCAGACAGCGCAGGCGTCGCGCGGCGGCGACGCTCCGTCACGCCTGATGATCCGGCGCTGCGAGAATTTCCGAGATGAACCACCGCCGATTGACTGGGATGGAACCGAGGTGAGTGTACGCAAGTAGCTCAGCCTAATAACACTGAAATCCAGACGCTGTTCAGTCCGCTTCTTGGAACGGTGCCGATCATTATCACTGGTTGCAGAGGAGGGATCTGTTCAATGCCCGTCGACGCCAAAGTGGTCCATTCGACTGCTATTGGCGAACGAAGCCGTAAAATCTTAATGTTCCCCGCATCCTTATGGGCAGTATCAAAAAGACTGAACACCAATACAGCGTAGCGCCGTCCGCCAACGCGGGTCCGTCCTGCAGAATGGCGGGCTGACTGCAAGATACTGGTAATTAAAGGGCGGCGACTGTCTCACCGGGAACAATCCCTTGCAGCACCTATTCAAGCCGGCCGAGTATCGGAAGAAATTCATCCTCGGCCGTATCCAACCGATCAATGAAATTGGAGCGGGCTGCCGGCCGCTTCCCGGCCATAGCCGGATTGCTTGTAGCCGCCTCAGGATGTCGCGGCATCGAACTGATTATAGGTATTGACCCAGTCGGAGGATTCCTTACGCGATGCGTATCGCGGCAGGCCCAGCGACGCTGCTTTCGGCCCCGCTAGGCCTCCCGGCCTCGGCGCCGGAACTGCCGCGTCGCCGAGATCCAGGTTTGCGTGCGCGCCTCCGGGTCCGGATCACGGCAGATATCGCTCACTACCGCGGCACTGTCGGCGCCGCGCCTGAACACCTCGGGCAGCCGGTCCGGATTGAGCCCACCGATCGCCACCAGCGGTATGCCGCCGATCCGCGCCTTCCAGTCGGCGATCCGGTCCAGTCTCTGCGGCGCCCAATCCATCTTCTTCAGAAGGGTGGGATAGATGGGCCCGAGCGCGATGTAATCCGGTGCTGCGTGAAGAGCGGCATCAAGCTCCTGATGATCATGAGTGCTGAGGCCAAGCTTGAGCCCCGCACTGCGGATAGCGGTGATATCCGCTTGCACCAGATCCTCCTGGCCGAGATGAATGAAGTCGCATCCTTCTTCGATCGCCAGTTTCCAGTAATCATTGATCACCAGCTGGCAGGCATGGGCGGCACAAAGCGCCCTCGCTGTTCGGATCTCCGTGCGCAATTGCTCTTCCGGCATTTCCTTGATCCGGAGCTGGATGAGCTTGACGCCGAACGGCACCATCCGGGCAATCCAGGCCGCGCTGTCGACAATCGGGTAAAACGGGT
>Ga0255336_101631_pt1 | contig 14864 bp, 14 predicted proteins | sample MeOH1_35cm_T3_17_FD_189102 | JGI IMG/M metagenome (GOLD analysis project Ga0255336, IMG submission 189102) | Sandy soil microbial communities from University of British Columbia, Vancouver, Canada - MeOH1_35cm_T3_179 | ecosystem: Engineered > Artificial ecosystem > Sand microcosm > Unclassified ...
ACGGTATCGTCGATAAACCATGACAGTTGCACCTCACTCAGCCGCGTTGAAGCAACGGCGAAGGTCATGATCGGGTTGGAATCGCTTCTTACGGCAGTGATGATCGGCGGGTCGAGATCGGCGGGCAGTTGGGAGCGGATCTGATCGATTGCATCCTTCGCTTCATTCAGTGCGTCGGAGATGTTGCGCCCAATGAAAAGCTTGACCTGGATATGCACCTGCCCGTCGACAATCTGCGTGCTCTGGTGCTTGATGCCTTGCAACGTGGCGAGCGCATCCTCGGCTTTGCGGGCGACATCGGCTTCGAGCTGGGCGGGAGCTGCGCCAGGCAGCGACAGGGTCACGTTGATCGTCGGCAGGTCGAGATCGGGCATGTTCGCCACGGGCAGCTGATGGAACCCCCAGAAGCCTGCGAAAGAAAGGAAGATGAATAGAACGACAACCGGGATGCGGTGATGGATGGACCAGGTAGCGAAGTTCATTGGCGCATCCCGCTTTTTTCTTTCTTCGCCAGCAGTGCAGGAGCCGATGCAAGCGTCACCAGATCGCCTTCGTTGAGCAGCCCTGCCCCGTTCCCGACAATGCGCTCCGTACCCGCAAGTCCATGCACGACTTCAACAGAGTTTCCTTCTCGCCGCCCAGTGGTGACTTCGCGCAACGAGACGCGTTCTACGCCGTCACGGTCGACAACGACGGCGACGTTATTGCGGCCGTCGTGCATCGCAAGCGCCGATGCGGGAATGACGAGCGCGTTGCTTTCGCCAAGCACGATGCGCCCGCCTGTGTACATACCGGCTCGCGCGTGCGAAGCCGGCTCCAGGTCGGCATAAATGAGTGCGACGCGCGATTGTGGGTCCAGCGAAGGCGCGATTCTCCCGACTGTGCCACGCGCCAGCGTGTTATCCGGCAACAGCAGGACGATAGGCTGTCCGATACGAACCGATGCCACCTCGGCCGCCGTGACTTCTGCTTGCCACTGCAGCCGGTCTTGCCGGATCAGCCGGAACAACTCCTGTCCGACCGGCGCAACGGAGCCCAGCGTGGCAGTGCGCGCGCTGATGGTGCCGTCATCAGGAGCAAGGATGCTGGCGTTTTGCAGGTCGATCATGCGTGCCTGCAGTTGCGCGCGCGCTGCGTCTTCCTGCGCCTTGGTCACTTGCGCAGTCGTCCGGTATTGCAGCAGATCCTGCTTGCTGATCCCGCCGCTATCGTTCATCTGCAGCGCACGCGATTCGTTCGTCCGTGCCTGTTGCGCGCTTGCTTGCGCCTGTGCGAGTGCTGCGGCACTTTGCGCGGCGACGGCCTTGAGCATCGTCGTGTCATAGCGTGCCAGCAACTGCCCGCGCTTCACCACGCTCCCAATGTCTACCTCCACTTGCGCGAGACGCTCGCCCGTCAGCAACGATCGAATCGATGCTTCCTGCCAAGGCGCAATGGCGCCCGACGCGTCGATCGATTCGGCCCAGCGTGCTTGACGGGGCTGCACCAATGCTACCGTGAGCGCGCTGGCGGCAGGCGGGGGTGGCGCAGCTGGAGCGCGTCCGCGCATTGCAATCCCGGCTACCATCGCCGCGATTAAAGCGGCTGCCAGCACTGCGATGGCGAGCTTGCGCTTCGTTGAAATTCTGCGCTTCGAGACCGTGATCGGCGTAGTAAAAGGCTGGGACATGTCGTGTCAATCCGGTTCGGTAAGCGTGGTTGAAAACGTGGCGGCATTGCCCGATGCGCGGACGATATCCACCCAGGCTTGCACACTGGCTCGCGCGGCATCGACGGCCGTTTCGTCCGCGGCTTCCCGTTGCCGGCGTGTGTCTTCAAGCTGGAAAACGTCGATTGCGCCGGCGCGCCATTGCGATTCGGTAGCATCGAACGTCGCTTGATACGCGTCGCGTGAGCGCTGTGCGGCAGCAAGACGCTCGGATGCATGCGCCTGCTCGGTGAGCGCGTCCTCGATGTCCTGCGTGGTATTGCGCAAGGTGGTGTTCAATGACGCGAGTGCGGCGAGATAACGAGCGGTAGCAGCATCGACCTGGGCTGCGCCTGCGCCGCCATCGAAGAGCGGGGCGCTGAGCGTGGGGATCAGCGACCAGCCGAGAAACGCAATGGTCGTTCCGGACGCCGAGATCCAGTTACCGCTGAGCGCTGCAGTGAGGTTGAAGATGGGCAGCCGGTTCGCGCGCGCAACGCCGATCTCCGCATAGGTCGCCGCGACTTCGCGCTCGGCTGCGATCACGCCCGGATGACGCGCGAGGACGAGGGCAGGAAGCGTGAGCGTAGCGGCCGGCGGTTTGGGAAACGTGCTGCCCTCGTAGTTCGTCAGCTTAGGCGGGCTTGCCGGCGACCGCAGTCGCGTCTCGATCTCCGATGCGGAAAGACCCGTCAGGCCGACGAGCGCGTCGAGGTCCTTGACGCACGATTCGTCCTGGTTCACCAGACCGACTTGTGCGTCGGATACGCCACTAAGTGAACGGCTTGCATCGACGGGTGCCGCGAACCCCAGTTCCACTCGCCGCCGTGTCAGCGCCAGATCTCTTTGCCTGGAAGCAATGTCCTCGCGCTTTAAATCCAGTATGAGCCGGCATGCGCGAAGCGACATCAGGGTGCCCGCCACTTGCGATGACAGCAACAAGCGCGCTGCCGCCGCGTCCGCGGTACGAGCATCGAGTCGCCGGCTTGCTGCCGCGCGCGTGTCGCGAAGGCGGCCGAACGCGTCGATTTCCCAGGCCAGAGAGGGGCCGCCGATGACCGAGTTGCCGACTTGGACCGTGCTGTTTGCAGAGCCGCTGCTGCCCTGGACGCGTGCCCGGCCCGCACTTCCATTCAAGGTCACATGAGGGCGACCGAGGGATGTCTGCACACCGAGCGTGGCGCGTACCTCGTCCAGGTGCGCCGCCGCCAGAGCGAGGGAGGGGCTACTGGTAAAGGCGGTTTCGATCATGTCGTCAAGCACCGGATCGTTTAGAGCTGCCCACCATTGTTCGGAGGCTGGTAACAGTTTCTGCGCGTATGGCGGTTGATTCGCCCACGCTGCCTGGGCGCCAAGAGGCGCAGGCGAATAGGGCGCCTGCAGCGCGCACGCGCCTAGTACGGCAATCAACGGCAGAGCGCTTGCCAGTCGTTTGAACGGGACCACGGCGGGATCACGACGGGAATCAGTAAGCAATGTTGCCGCCCCGCTTGCTGAGCCTGCCGAGAAGATCAACCGCGAGTCTTGCCCGCAGCGAAGTGTTTTTGTTTTGGCTACGCATGTCGCTCATTTAAAAACCGTGCATGGTTGTAAGAGCGATTTGACCGGGCGGATGAAAAGGGGCCAAGCGTACTCATCCGGACAAAGGTCTCGATCAGCATCGCTCGTTTGCTGACGCCTGCCAGCGTGCGGCCGTAATACTTACCCCGTACTTACAGTTCACAACGGCTGCGCGGGCCGCGAGACGGTCCTGTCTTTTCGACGCGCGCCGGTAAGTAACCAGTAAGTCGCCGGGGCCGATGATGACTTCGACGGTCGAGTGCCACTCATCCGAGTCAACGCGTCCGGTCTTCATCAACCTGTCTTCCAGGAGTTCCGCATGAACTACCGCTGCGGCAGTGCGCTCGCGACGATCGCTGTGTCGATCTTGCTTTGTGGATGTGCGACTGGCTCCCAACGCACGGCCGGCGATCCGCTCGAGCCCATGAACCGTACGATCTACTCGTTCAACGGCAAGGTCGACAAGTACGTTGCCAAGCCCACGGCGACCGCTTATCAGAAGGTCGTGCCGTCACCTGTCCGGACTGCCATTGGCAATTTCTTTTCTAACCTGGGCGACATCGGCAACTTCGCCAACGACACGCTGCAGTTGAAAGCAACTGACGCCACCGAAGACCTGATGCGCTTCGCGTTCAACTCGACGTTTGGCATTGCCGGTTTCATCGACTTTGCAACCCCGGCAGGCCTGCCTAAGCACCATCAGGATTTCGGTCTCACGCTTGCGCACTACGGCGTGCCGATTGGCCCTTACCTCGTGCTGCCGCTGTTTGGGCCGAGCAGCGTTCGTGACGTAAGCAAAGTTGTCGTCTCGAGCGTGCTCAACCCGTTCTCCGCAGCGCCAATCGCCGTACAAGCTTCCGTAACCGGTGTGCATTTCGTGAGTGACCGCGCCGATTTGTTGAGCGCGACCGACCTGCTCTCGCAAGCCTCGCTTGACGAGTATTCATTCACACGTGACCTTTATCTGCGTCGACGCAAGATGCTTTCCTCCTCAAAGCCGGACGATGCTGAAAAGCCTCCTGTCTACATGGATGTCGCTCCATAGGAGCGCCTTCAAAAACGGCGAGCGGGTAAGTAGCGAGTAAGTCGAGCGCGTTGAACATGACCTTGTGTTCAACGGATTGTGGGAACGGATGCCATGAAACCAAGTACAGCGATAGCGTTACGCGCGAACGTGGTGCTTTTCTCGACGTCAACCGGTATAGCAAGCACTCCGTTCCTTGTTAGCGCGATCCTGTTTGGACTCCCCGAAGGCGGCGCACCCGCGTTGCCCTATCAGATAGGCATTTTTGCCGTTGCGCTATTCACGATGGGTTTTCTCCGATGGCGCGCACGGCTCGCGTTTGACGCGGCGTATCGCGCTGGCCTGGTCGAAGTGAACGAGCACACGGATTTTCGCGCGTTGATTTCGCCCGACTGCCCCCAAGCCTGGCTGGTCCAGTTACACGTCGAGTTGCGCGGAGGCGCGGTCAACACTTCAGCGTACGTCTCGGATCATTAGTGCTTTAGTGCTCGCTCGACTAACGAATGCTACGTGATCCTATCAGTTAAAGCCTCGTGTGGAGAAAGCCGAATGACCGAATACCGTAGCCGGCAGACGAGGTTGCGAAGTGCTCCAAGCGCTGCAGTTCGATGTGCAAGGGGTCTTCCGTCAATATTGCCGGATCTTACGGCCGCCGAATCCAGACCTCTGTTATCGATCGTTGCGCCGGTATGGAACGAAGAGCAGGTTCTGCCTGAGTTTCATAGGCGGCTTGCTGCAGTCCTTGATGGGCTGGATGCAACAGTCGAAGTCATTTACGTCAACGACGGCAGCACGGACGGCACATTGTCGATCGTGCGGCAATTGCTTGCATGCGATCGCCGCATCAATCTGATCAACCTCTCGCGAAACTTCGGCAAGGAAATCGCCATGACCGCAGGGCTGGACCACGCCCGCGGTGAGGCCGTGATCATCATCGATACCGACTTGCAGGATCCGCCGGAACTCATCCCCGAGTTGGTGCGCCTCTGGAAAGCGGGGCATGACGTCGTCTACGCGCAGCGGGAGGAACGCAAGGGAGATTCGTGGTTGAAGCGGGCGACAGCGTTTTGCTTTTATCGCATCGTCGAGAAGATCAGTGAGGTTTCGTTGCCGCGCGATGCAGGAGACTTTCGGCTGCTGTCGCGGCGAGCCGTCGACGCCCTTTGTCAGTTGCGCGAGCAACATCGCTTCATGAAGGGTTTGTTCGCGTGGATCGGCTATTCGCAGATTGCGACGCCGTACCGGCGGGACCCTCGCTACGGGGGCGAAACCAAGTGGACTTACTGGAAGCTCTGGAATTTTGCGCTGGAAGGCATCACGTCCTTTACGACGGCTCCTTTGCGATGGGCAACGTACCTCGGTTTGTGCACGGCCTTGCTATCGTTTTCGTACGCAACGTTCGTGTTCTGGAAAGCGCTTGCCTACGGTGATCCGGTGCGTGGATATCCCTCGCTTCTGATCATCATGCTGTTCCTCGGCGGCGTGCAGCTGATGACGCTCGGCATTATTGGAGAGTACGTCGGGCGCATGTTCAACGAGACAAAACATCGGCCGCTTTATTTCGTCGATCAAGTCGTCACGCAACCCCGGGCTACGGTTGAAACCATGAAGTGACGTGGCCGTCGCGACGCATGGACCTGAATCCAAAATGAAAAGACAGATCCAACGTTTCGCGATCGCCGGCGTAGTGGGTTTTGCCGTCGATGCCAGTGTGCTCTTTCTCGCGCTCTTAGGCGGACTGGGTTATCTGGCAGGCCGGCTCGTTTCGTTTCTGGCCGCAGCCTATGTCACGTGGCAAATCAACCGGCGTTTCGCTTTCCGTGGATCAAGAAAAGAAAGATCCCATGGTCAGTGGTGGCGATATCTTGCCGTGATGGCACTTGGCGGGGGGCTTAATTTCGCTGTCTACTGCGCTGTCGTTCACGTGCTTGGCCACAGCACCGTTTTTATATTGCTGGCCGCCGCCGCTGGATCGGGCGCAGCGATGGTCATGAATTTCTCCGCGGCGAAATGGTGGGTCTTCAAGTAACGGATCGGATGCGGTCCGACACTGGGCCTCTTTTCATTGCGCGACGGTAGCGCCACGATCGGGAAGAGCCGCCCGAGATCGATCAAATCAGGCTAAGTGGTTTTCCACGAAGACCGACGCTGAAAAAATTCTATTTCTTTAGCTTGCCGCAGCAAATTCTTATCGCAGAGAGTCCATGGCTTGCTGATCAACGAGGCTGCTTAAGCGATCCTTAAGCAACGGATCGTTACAGTTCGAGCGTCGGAAAACGCCGTGTTCTATCAGCTGCGGCTGACCGCAATGGTTCGATTCAACTTAGACAGGTCTGGACAGCCCAACTAAATGCCAATTCAAATAAACGCCGATCTGTATAAACGAAACCGATCCATTCCTATGGTTTTTTGTCCAGCCAGCGGTGAGATGGAAATTTAAAATGTCTATCGACGTTGCCGAGGAACTGCGTAGGGTCGGCTTGCGGGCGACCGTGCCGCGAATGAAAGTGCTGTCGTTTTTCCTCGATGAACAGCAAAGGCATTTCACTGCCGAAGATGTTTGCCGGCAGGTCGCCGATGAGAAGCTCAACATCAGTTTCGGGAGCATCTATCGCGTGCTCCAGCAGTTTGTTGACGCAAAGATACTGCGGAGCGGGACGTTGCACTCGACCAAGATTGTGTACGAGTTGAACAACGGCCCGGAACATGACCACGCTATTTGCATGAGCTGCGGGAAGATCGAGGAATTCTACGATCCGGTATTCGACGCGAGGCAGAAGGAAATCGGCGAGAGTGTGGGCTTTTTAGTCGTGGGACGTCAGCTAGTGCTGCAGGGATACTGCGTAAAATGCCGCGCCACGGCGCCGAAGCCCACGGACAATGCAAAGGGGTGATAGGGCGTTATGCCCTATCCGCCATCAAGGCCTCGCAGCAACTTCATCCAGGTGCAACAGCAAGTCAGCCGGGTCTTCATATACTCGCAGCGCGCCTGCGCGTTCCAGTTCATCCATGCCGTATCCGCCCGACAGCAAACCAACGCCCAGCGAGCGGCAGCGCCGCGCGGCGAGCATGTCCCAAATGCTGTCGCCGACCACGACGGTATGTTCTATCGGCACGCCCAGACGCGATGCCGCCGCAATGAACAGGTCGGGATCAGGTTTGGCGTACTTCACGTCGTCGCGAGTGACGACCACGGACTTGGCCGGATCGACACCGAGCGCTTCCAGATTCACCGCTGCCGTTTCCATCCTGCCGCTGGTCGCGATGGCCCAGCGGGTGCCCGCGTCAGTGAGCGCGGCGAGCAACTCACGCGCGCCGGGCAACGGACAAACCTGCGCACGCAGGCGCTGGTAAGCGTCTGCATGAGCGTGGCGCAAACGCTCTACGCGCTCGGCGCTGATCTCCCCGTGTGTTTCGCGCAGCAACTGGTTCGTGAACAGGCCCCCGCTCATGCCGATCTTGCGATGGATGCGCCATACCGACAATTCGATGCCTTCAGCATCAAGCGCTTCTTTCCATGCAAGAACATGCTGGTATACGCTGTCGACCAGTGTTCCATCGAGGTCGAACAGGAATGACGTTTCGATTCGCATGATGTGATCCTTTGGCAGTGGTCCAACAGGTCCGGGCGACGCAACAAGCTTACGACAGGGTACGCGCAAATATCGTGACCGGCCCGGCGTACGTCATGCACGCATAGGGAGTCAATCTGCTCTAAACGCTGATGGCCGCCGCTGCCTTTGCAACGGCTTTGCCCCACTCATCGAGACGTTCAGGTTCGTAGCGCGATTCGGGCATGGAGATGCAAATGCTGCCGACCGGGACACCGTCTGAATCGATGATCGCGGCGCCGATCGCGCATACCGCGCGTCGATACTGCGAGAGGTTGATTGAATATCCGCGCTGCCTGATGCGCTCGAGTTCGAGCCTTATCTCGACGGGGTCGCACGGCGTGGTGTCGCTGAATTTCGTCAGGTCGCGGCTCAGGATTTCCTCCACCTGCGTCTCGCTCATGTACGCGAGCACGGCAAGGCCCGTTGCCGTCGCGTGGAACGGGCTGAGATCGCCAATCGGACTGAACGTCCTGACTGTCTGTGTGCAGTCCGCGCGATCGATGAGCACCATCGACTTGGTGCTGTCCGGGATCGACAGGTGAATGGTCTCGTTGGTCAGGTCGCGAAGTTCACGCATCGGCTCGCGTGCAGCGGCATACAGCGCGCCGCCACGAAGCGCGGCGGGGCGCACGCCGAGGATCCGGGCGCCCACTTCCCAGCGCGTCAGATCGCCTCCGGTCTGGCGCAACCAGCCGGCTTCGAGAAAAGTCAGCAGCACGCGTTGCACGCTTGACTTCGGCATGTCCAGCAAACGCGCGAGCACACCGACACTGACCGGCTGGTTCTGCGATACCGCTTCCAGGATCTCCAGGCTCTTCAACAAACTCTTCATTCACTCCTCCTGTGACTTGCGGCTGCAGGGACGCGCGCGCTCGTCGTTTGCTTGCACAGCAAAAAAACGCGTGTTACTTTGCGCATAACAAATATGGAACGCCGTGCCGTATTATGGCACGGCGTCAAAAAATCTCGAAACACCCGAGCCTATTTTTCGATGACATTTCCTGTTCCCCTGCCTGCGTCCTTGCAGGTAGTCGCAGCTAACGGCGCCCGGATTCCCGTGATGGGTCTGGGCACGTGGCAATCCACCCACGATGAAGGCGTCCGCGCCGTGCGTGCAGCGCTCGATGCCGGATATCGGCATATCGACACGGCCGCTCGCTACGAGAACGAGCAGGCGGTCGGCCAGGCGCTCGCTGCGTGCGGCGCGCCTCGCGGCGAAGTGTTTGTCACCACCAAAGTCTGGCATACCGAACTGCGTGCGCCTGACTTCCGCCGCGCGGCAGAAGCGAGCGTCGCCCGTCTGGGACTCGATCACGTCGACCTGCTGCTCGTGCACTGGCCCAATCCCGACGTGCCACTGGACGAGACGATCGGCGCGCTCTGCGACGCGCAACGCCGCGGTCTGACGCGGTTTATCGGCGTATCGAATTTTCCCGTGGCGCTGCTCGATCGTGCAGTGGCGCTGTCGTCATCGCCGCTGGTCGCGAACCAGTGCGAATACCATCCGTATCTCGACCAGACCAAGCTGCTCGCTGCCTGTTCGCGGCACGGCATGGCGCTGATCTCGCACTCGCCGCTTGGCAGCGGCAAGCTGCTGGCCGACCCGGTTATCGCGGAGATTGCTCGTCAGCACCACAAGAAGCCCGCGCAGATCATCCTGCGCTGGCTGATCCAGCAAACCAGGGTCGCGGCGATTCCGAAGTCGTCGAATCCGGTGCGCATCGGTGAAAACATCGCGATATTCGATTTCGAACTCGATGCAGCGTCGATGGCGCGCATCAGTGCACTCGCTCGCGCCGATGGACGCGTGAGCAAGCCGGCCTGGCATCCGGGATGGGACGTCCCGGAAACCTCCTTACGCGCAGCGAAGCCATGAACCCCATCGACACAATCATGAACCGGGCAACTGCTTCGGAAACTGTTTCGTTAAGCGAAGCAATTCTCGCAGCCGACCGGCGCCACTTCATGCACCCTGGAACGCACGCGTCCGACCATGCATCCGGCGAGCTGCAAGGGCGTCTGATGAGACGCGCGTCGGGCATTCGCATCGAGGATCACGCGGGACGTTCCTACATCGATGGATTCGCCGGCCTGTATTGCGTGAACATCGGTTACGGACGTGAGGAGATGGCAGAGGCGATTGCAGCCCAGACCCGCAAGCTGTCGTTCTATCACACGTATGCAGGCTTTTCGAACGACCCCGCTGTCGAGTTGTCGCAACGGCTGATCGAGGACTGGTCGCCGCCGGGCATGAAGAAAGTGTTCTACGGCATGTCCGGGTCGGACGCCAACGAGACACAGGTGAAGCTGGTCTGGTACTACAACAATGTGCTCGGGCGGCTGGCCAAGAAAAAGATCATCGCGAGGCATCGCAGTTATCACGGGTCGGGCATTGCAACCGGCAGCCTCACGGGACAGGCAAAGTTTCACGCAGCGTTTGATCTGCCCATGCCGCAGGTGCTTCACACAGCCTGTCCCGACTTCTATCGCGACGCCCGGCCGGGTGACAGTGAGGCCGCGTTTGTAGCGGATTGCGTCGAGCAACTGGAGCAACTGATAGACAGCGAAGGGGCAGACACAATCGCCGCTTTCTTCGGCGAACCGGTCATGGGCTCGGGCGGCATTTTGCCGCCGCCGGCCGGTTACTGGCCGGCCATCCAGGCGGTGCTGAAACGGCACGACATCCTGTTCGTCGCCGATGAAGTCGTCTGCGGTTTCGGGCGGCTTGGTTCGCGCAACGGGTCGGAGCATTACGGCATCGAACCGGACTTGATCTCGGTCGCGAAGGGACTCACGAGCGGGTATTTGCCGCTGTCGGGCGTGATTGTCGGCGAACGGGTATGGGACGTAATCGAGCGCGGTTCACGGGAGCAAGGTGCAATGAGCCACGGATGGACTTATTCGGGGCATCCGGTGTGCGCGGCCGCCGCGTTGACGAACCTCGACATCCTCGAGCGCGAGCAATTGGTACGCAATGCCGCCGATGTCGGCGCTTATCTGCTCGAGAGCCTGCACGCCGCGTTCGACGATCACCCGCTGGTCGGCAATGTGCGAGGCGCGGGGATGCTGGCCGCGCTGGAACTGATGGCCGATAAACCCGCACGCACGCCGTTTGCACCCGCACTCAAGGTCAGCAACCGGGTCGCGCAGGCGGCGCTTGCACGCGGCCTGATCGTGCGTCCGCTAGGCATCAACGACATCATCGGATTCGCGCCGCCGCTGGTCGCCACGCGCGCGGATATCGACGAGATCGTAGGCATTACGCAGCAGGCGCTGGATGCCGCGAGCGAGGGATTGCCCGTGCCTGACTAATGCCTCGCTACCTTTAGCGACACGCCGGAACCGCGCGCTATCGGCGTGCCGCACCCCCATGATTCACCACCCTCGAACCTGGCGAGCGTGGTGTTTCGCGCTGGCTTTTCAATCGCTCAGCGCAAACGAAACGACGTACATCCCCCATTTTTGTGACTGCTTGCACGCGACAAATGCGCGTGATACTTTGCGCTTCAACGAGTTTATGGAACGCCGTTCCGCCATGTGGCACACATTAGGCTCGAACCGCATCAGACCTAACCAAGGACCCCACCGTGCCGACGCGCAGCCAAGTGTTTTCCTCCGATTTCACCGAGACCCCGTACTGGTGGAAAGACTGGCATCCGCACGACGACCTGATGTCCGAGATACCGCGCGATGTCGACGTGGCAATCGTCGGCGCGGGCTATGCCGGGCTGTCATGCGCGCTCGAATTCGCGAAGCATGGCTTGAGCGTGGCCGTGCTCGAAGCCGATGTCCCCGGCATCGGCGCGAGCACGGTCAGCGGCGGACAGGTGTCAGGAGGGGTGAACGTGGGCAAGGCGCCATCGGGCAAGAAGCTCGACAACGCTGTATCGGAGCAACGCCAGCAAGCGCTGTTGCGCGAAGCAGCCGCTTCGTATGGCGTGTTCGAAAACATCCTCATCGCTAACGCAATCGAGTGCTCCTATGTGAAGGCCGGCCGCATCAACGCGATGTGGACCGACGCGCACATGGCCGCGTGGAAGAAACGGATCGTCAACCTGAACGCCTATGCGTTGGCGGGCGCACGGATCCTTTCCCACGAGGAACTGCGCAACGAACTGGCGAGCGACATCTACGCAGGCGGCGTGTTGCTCGAACGCGCGGGCCAGGTCCATCCATCGATGATGTTTGCCGGCCTGCTCGCCGCCGCGCGCCGAGCGGGCGCTGCGGTATGCAGCAAGGCCCCGGTCACGAGCATTGCGCGTTCGGGGGCGGGGTATCGCATCGAGACATCGCGGGGGACGGTCGCGAGCCGGCACGTGGTGATCTGCACCAACGGTTATACGGGCGAATCGATGCCCGATCTGAAGCGTCGCGTGGTGCCTGTCGTGTCGCATCAGATCGCGACCGAAGAGCTTCCCGCCGACTTGCAGGCGTCGTTAATACCGAAGCGTCGCGGCATTTCGGAGACGCGCCGTGTTGTCAATTACTACCGCTATTCGCCGGATGGAAAGCGTTTCCTCTTCGGCGGCCGCGCGCGCTTCTACAACCTCGACCGGCGCCAGTCGGGCGCGATCCTGCATGCGCAAATGGTGGAGCGGTTTCCGCAGATGGCCGACGTCAAGGTCGCGTACAGCTGGGGCGGCACGGTCGCGCTCACGCTCGACTTCCTGCCGCATCTGGGCCGCACCGCCGACGGCATCCACTACGCGCTCGGCTGCAATGGCAGCGGCGTGGTGATGATGACCTATCTCGGCTACAAGGTCGCGCGCCTGATCCTGGAGGGACAAGCGCCTGAGGTCAGCGCCTATGGCACGCCGATGGTCACGCACGCGCTTTATCACGGCAAGCCGTGGTTCATGCCGGCGCTCGGGAGCTATTACCAGATCCGTGATGTCATCGACAAACGCAGGCAGCGCGCCTGAGCGGCACGCTCTTAACCGGGGACCTTCCATGATGGAAACAGCGTTCAGATCATCTTTGCAAAACAGTGCCGAACGCTCGGAGCGCTTGCTGCTCGATGGCGTGAGCAAGCGTTTCGGCGCAGTCACTGCGCTCGAGACGATGACGCTGGACGTGCATCCGGGCGAACTCCTTGCGTTGCTCGGGCCATCGGGTTGCGGCAAGACGACCACGCTGAGACTGATCGCCGGATTCGATCAGCCCGATACGGGAATGGTGAATATCGGCGGTCGCGACATCACGAACCTGCCTCCGGACAAACGGGGCCTGGGCATGGTGTTCCAGAACTACAGCCTGTTTCCACACCTGAGCGTCGGCGCAAATATCGGCTTTGGGTTGCGCATGGCAGGTACGCCGAAGAGCGAGATCGCGGCGCGCGTGAAGAAGATGCTCGAGACGATCCGCCTGCCTGGCATCGAGGCGCGCAACATCGCGCAATTGTCGGGCGGTCAGCAGCAGCGAATAGCTTTGGCGCGCGCGTTGATCACGAACCCGTCCGTGCTGCTTCTCGACGAACCGCTCGGCGCGCTCGACAAGAACCTGCGTGAAGGCATGCAGTTCGAACTTCGCCAGATACAAAGCGAGCTGGGCATTACGAGCGTGATGGTCACGCATGACCAGGAAGAAGCGCTGACCATGAGCGACCGCGTGGTCGTGATGGATCGCGGGCGCATCCTGCAGACCGGTAGTCCACGCGATGTCTACGAACAGCCGCGTACGCGTTTCGTGGCGGAGTTTTTGGGCACGGCGAATGTGATCGAGTGCGAGGTGACCGGGCGTCATGCGCGGGCCGTGAAGCTCCGGCCGCACCGGAGCAAGGCGGAAATCGTGGTTCCGGTGCGCGACGTCAGGCTCTGCGGCGAGCATGCGGAATTTGCGATTCGCCCCGAGAAAGTCGTGCTCGACGCGCCGCAATCACATCATGTCCGTTTCGACGGCCATATCGTGCAGCATGTGTTTCGCGGTACGCACCACGCGTACCGGGTCGACGTCCCGGCGCTCGGGCGGCCGGTCTACGCGTACGAAATGGCGACATCCTCCTCGGGCGGCGGCGCGCGTCCCGCGGGCACGAACGTGGTTGTTTCCTTCGACGCCGAGAGCGCCGTGCTGCTCGAATCCGAAACCGGGCAGGCCCTGGCGAAGGCGGCGTAAATGCAGACTGTCGACGCATTCGCAGCGCAGCGGGTCGAGACGAAGGTCATAAAACGGCGCGTGCGTCCGAGCCTGCTCTACGTGCCCGCGCTCATCTTCCTGTGTGTATTTTTCCTCGCGCCGCTGATGGAAAACGTGCTTCGCAGTGTGGCGCCCGCACATGAAGGAGGCGCGGTCAGCCTGCGTTTCTACACGAAGCTGATCAGCGATCCTTATTACCTTCGCGTCATTGCCAATACGCTGAAGGTCAGCTTCGTCACCACGGCGATTTGCGCAGTCGTGGGCTACCCGGTGGCGTATTTCCTCGTGCGCCGCGCAGGCCGCTTCGGTCCAGTGCTGCTGTTCCTGCTCGTCGCACCGCTGCTTACGTCGATCATCATGCGCACCTTCGGCTGGCGCATCCTGTTGGCACGGCACGGCATGGTCAACGAGGCCTTTCAGGCGCTGCATCTGATCGACCGGCCGCTGAACGTGCTGAACAGCGCGGGCTCGGTTTACATGGGACTGGTCCACGTAATGGTGCCGTTCATGGTGCTTTCGATTACGCCGGTGTTGCAGGGCGTGGACCGGCGACTTGAAGAATCAGCACGCATCCTCGGCGCCGGGGCGGTACGCACCTTTCTCAACGTGACGCTGCCTTTGAGTATCGAAGGCATTGTGACCGGATGCATTCTCGTGTTCATGCTGACCAACGGCAGTTTCGTCACGATGCTGCTGCTCGGCGGTGGCCAGGTTGTGACGCTGCCCGTGTTGATCTTCCAGCAGTTCAGCCTGACGCAGGATATCGGCTTTGCGGCGGCAATGGGCAACCTGCTGCTTTTCATCGTGCTGGTTTGCCTCTTCGTGCAGCAGCGATTCGCGAGCGGCC
>Ga0255336_101632_pt1 | contig 14858 bp, 19 predicted proteins | sample MeOH1_35cm_T3_17_FD_189102 | JGI IMG/M metagenome (GOLD analysis project Ga0255336, IMG submission 189102) | Sandy soil microbial communities from University of British Columbia, Vancouver, Canada - MeOH1_35cm_T3_179 | ecosystem: Engineered > Artificial ecosystem > Sand microcosm > Unclassified ...
TCGCAGTTTGACTTGTTCGTCGCGCCTGTGTTTGGTTGGTGTTTTGGTCGTTCTTGAGCTACAAGTGGCAGTTTGGTCAAGCCCCCGCTCCGGCTGAAATGGGCTGCTCAGAGTCATTCTGGTAGTAGTTATTTCGTAGAAAGCGCTGGCGGTGTGCTTCCTGAAGTGTCGGATAACACTCTATCCGGCCTGTGTTGAAGCGAACCGCCTTGAAAAACAAGACGCTGGAGGTAGCTCTACACCAGAGGACTACCCTTGTTCTCTCATTGGATCTCCCACAACGCCGGTCCAAGCTACCTAACGCTGATGCCTCGGCCATCGGACAATAGGAGAGAAGCGCAATCGCTTCGACGAGGTTGGGTCAGATCGAGATCCGGCTGGTGGGATATTTTGTGCTCGGCAAAGCATAAGGCGGGAAGGAAAGTCCGGGGTACACTCAGAGCGGGGTCACGGTCATTGTTCTCTCCCTCTCCTCTCCAGGCCTCCCCACTTCAATTGCTGCGTCTTTTGCAACAGGCCCTTGAGATACGCTCCTCTGCCACCACCGAGTCAACACTGTTTTTGGAAGTCAGGACCTGCATTTCACACTGCGATGGAAGACCAGAACTCTGAACCGCAGCATCGAGGCATTAAAAGAGTCCGGCAGGCTTGCTCGAATTGCCGGTAAGCTTGTCCCATCGCGACCTCTCGCTCCAGGTTACTGAGGTCAAGGCGACCAGGCGGAAAAAAGTCCGATGCTCTGGAGAACGACCAACTTGCTCTTTCTGCGACCGACTCTCTCAAGAATGCCATTATTTGGGCGAGAACGTTTGGATAGACAACGACTCTGGGCAACGGGATGCTTTGGCAAACGGCAAAGATGTCTGAACACATGCACATTCGCAGAAGCATATCGGCTGACGACTGCACGATTAGAACGATCTTGCTGTAAGGGTAGCTTCTCTCGAATCAAAATTGACCGAACTCGCCAGCTTGAATTCGTGGGTTCTATGCGCTTAGATCTCGATCATGGACATGTCTACTCACCGAGCCACAGTTGCATCCCGGCTTTAATCAAAGCGTTGGCACAGCAGAACGGCCAAAGCAAATCTCAGTCTGTTGGCACAGCCAACGGGAACGTCTCCACAGCGGTGACGCTCCCTGGCAAAGCAGAAGGGCCCAACCAGTCCTTCCGACAGTGGGATCCCCTGTCCTCACCTTGCGATGCACAAAGGCCCTGACGTTCGACTGCAGAAGATACAGTGAATTGCCGCCTGATTGGGTCATCGAGTCTTGCTGCGATGTCTTTTTCCTCCATTGCCACAATCAGCCATACACATTCTTCAATGAGGCTCTCTTTAGGCGCCGACTCAAAGAGAAGATCTTGCCGGACTACCTGGTGTTTGCGTTCCTGGCCTCGGCCCTTCGGTTTTCGACAGATCCGTATTTCAAAGACGAATATGTGGAAGCGCAAGCAGAATACGCCAGTAAATCTTGGACATTGATCGTGTCTTCTGGCTGTGCCGTGGACGAAGGCATTGACACTTCTGTCGTCCAAGCGCTGTCACTGCTGTCGATCATTGACTCTGCCGGTCGGTTGAGATCTCAATGTCGAATATTGTTGTGCTGATATTTGATAGCGGGCCGCCGACGCGCTGCCTGGGTCAAGATCGGTCTCGCCGTCCGAATCAGTCAAGACCTGCGCCTCATGGTGGAGCATGACAGTGTTCTTTCTCCTATTGAGCAGGAAGAACGGAGACGGCTCTTTTGGTCCATCTATATCCTGGACCGTTTCGTCTCATGCTCCAAACTGCGGCCTCCGATTATCTTGGACGCCGACTGCCAAATTCAACTCCCGTGCGAGGAGACCGATTTCCGCGAAGGACGCTTACAAAAGACGGATATTCTGATCAACGTGACCACCGGCAAGGAGCAGTCGACATACATCCCGGGCTATTTCGCTTTGGTGGTGCTCATGGCTTGTGCGCTCAGCCGGTGTTCTCGTTACATGCTTGACAACCGCCACTCAAGTAACGATGTTGCTCCGTGGGATCCAAAGTCCGAGTACGTCGCCATCGCTTCGGTCCTGTTGTACTATGAATCCGTGTCGGAAATCGGCGACTCGCTGGGCGACGTTGTACAGCAGGAGAGCCTCAAACTGGACGGAAAGATCGACCAGCAGAAGGCGGGCCACATGATCTTTTCCAAGGTGCTATTCCACCTGAATCACTGCTTGTTAAATCATCCTTTTCTTCTCCGGCAGCGCATAGAAGCAACCAAGGCAAAAGTCCCAACCACTTGGCTTGTGAGGGCGTTGAAATCGGGTCTGGAGCACGCCAGATCACTCTCTTCGATCTTCCGCGATGCCAAAAATGCAGGGTGCATTGTATCCACGTCCTTCTACGGATACTGCCTCCTCATTGCGGGAACGGTGCACGCGTTGTACACCCACTCGGACGACTCGAATATTCAGCGAGAATCACTGGAATACTTGGTATCTGATCTCACTTACTTGGATGAGGTATCCAAGTATTGGAAAAACACGGCTCTCATCGTAAGATCCTTTGCCCACTCTCCCCACCCTGATCTTGTGCCAATGCTGATTCTTTCTCGACCAGGCCTCGGGACTTCGGTGCTTTTGGGCCTGTAGTTCGAGGTTCGTGAGTCTGCTCAGCACATCCTCTCAGCCCACTCCGCTCGACCCCTCCGACTTGGAGATCCTTTGGTCGGTAATGGATTACGGAGTCATGTCTGATCCAGAAAGGACTCTCTCCAAAACCATGGGAGGCACAGGGGCCATTTCGGCAGACTCTCAAATCTCTTGGTGGATGTCTCCTTGGAGGGACGTTGACGAAATCGACGAAACTTCCCTCAGCACCATCACGGATCAGTCCTTGCGGACTGTACCACAAGAGAACCTGGCCCCTGCGCAACCCTCCAAAGTGACCCCCATTTCGAACGACGAGATGTTATCGTCGCAGAATTTCATGACATTCTTTCGTAACTCTGAGGGGATCCCGGACTTTGCCAATGGAACAGATACGTCATTGCTATTGTAAATACCGACAATTTTCTTTGAATACCGGCATGGCCCCAAATTGCGGCGAGTGGCCAAGTCAGACACCAGGCGACCCAGGACGTGAAGGCTGCTCATCGTCTTCGCATCCAGGTGAAATAGGCACGAGAATAATGTCATTCTATCTTCCATCTCGATTCCGCGATATGACGTCCGAATCTTCAGTATGTCTCATGCACTCGATTTTTCCTCGCTCCAATTCTCTTCTCCTCTTCATCTGAAAGAATAAAGGAAGAAAACTTGTCTTCGATACCCTCTTTTGTGAGATATGGTGAATGATCTCCATCGACCATTTGGTTCTTGGTGAATCCCAAGCCCATGAATGACCACATGTTTTTCTTGTCCAAATACTTGATGTCATAGTCTTCGAACCGAGGGGAGTTCACCATCTCACAATAGTGAAGAGAGCTCCCGGGCCAGATCGAATTCACTCGTCCCGTCTCATTGTTCTTATACCAACTGCGGCATGTATCTTCGGTCCAGCATGTGCCCACAATCCAGGTTTGCGTGTGCTCGTTGAAAGCGTCCGTGACGTCTTGCTTGGGGCAGACGGAATGAAGATGATCTCTTTGCATCTTCTGAATGACTTGCACGATGTAGTATCCCACCGACTGCAGAGGACCCATGACGGACCCGTTCGATACGGGGAAATTGGGCCCCTGAAAGAGGAAGTAGTTTGGCATTTCAGGAACCGCAAGGCCCAGATAGCCCTCTGGAATCTCTTTCCATTTGTCCTGGAGCGAGGTGCCATTTCTCCCGATGACCGAATATTTGGGCTTGTAGCTCACATCAAACCCGGTGGCACAAATGATCGTGTCGACTTCGACTTCATCTCCATTCGCGCCCACCACACTGGTCGGTGTGACTTTGGTGACGGCAGTCCGGTGCAGCTTGACGTTGGACTGCTGGATGGCCTTCATGTAAGGATTTCCGGGCGTCAGCCGACGGCAACCGGGGGAAAAGATTGGAAGCAACTGCTGGAAAATTTCTTCATTCTCAATGTGTTGTCGCATCCGCTTCGTAAAGTACTCGCGAACCGCTTTTGATTCTGCGCTTGAGGTCATCATTGCCTTGAGCCCCATTGCCGTGTTCAGCTTCCCTTCAATGGTCTTTGCGTGGTCAAGAAGACTCGTGGTATCGCTTCCAAACTTCTCTCGTTCTTCCTTCGTGTCTAGTCCCATATCAGCGATCGAGTTTCATCGGTACTGGGGGCCTCGTACAAGGAAAGTTGTCTCCAGAATGGTCTGCAATTTCGGCGAACCAAACTGGTGTCCTCACAAAAACATCCATCGACCGGACAAATGGCTGCATGGTTGGAACGGTCTGAATACTGGTGGCGCCGGAACCAATGACCGCCACCCGATCATTCTTCCACTCGTTGGATCCATATTCGTCCGGCCATCGGGCCGTGTGCACCAGTCTTCCTTTGAACGTCCTCAGTCCGTCGACCTCTTCCGGAAGTTTCCATGAATTGAGAAGGCCGTTGGCGCCAATCAAAATATCACAAGTCTCCTCGAAAGTCTCTTTCCTTGCATAGTCATATATGGTCACGTGCCACTGGCCTTCTTCTTCGTTCCATTCGCAAGCTCTGACGGGTGAGTTGAAGCGCATGTACTTCCGTAGCCCGAAACACTCCACAACTCGGGTCAGATAACGAAAGATATCGTCGGAGGAGCTGAGGTACTTTGGCCAGTCGGCATTGAGAGCAAAAGAGTAAGTATAAGCATGTGAAGGGACATCGCAGGCGCAACCTGGATATCGATTCTGTCATCACTCATTAACTTTAATGTGTGAACACCGATAAATTCCTCCAGCCTCGGATCAACGTACCTCGAGCCATGTGCCTCCGATATCCCCGTTTTTCTCATATATAATGTGCTCGACATGCTCACAGTGTTTTTGGAGTAGATAAGCCATAAGGATCCCGCTGACTCCGGCACCTATGGTCAATACTTTGATACGACGATGCTTCGGGTCGTTCAAAACAACGTCTGGAATGGTGTAGCCATTTCGGCTGTGCCCCAGTCGATAACCATATTTCCCTCCAGGCCTATGCTCGTCTATTTCACCGTCTACATTTCCGTTTACCTCATTTCTGGCTTTGTTGATATCAAACACCATTGTAGTCAATTAAGCTTAGTGCAGGAGGTCCTCGATGGAGGGGTGGAGTGATGGAGAAATGAGCCTACAAAACGGAGGTCAAGGTGGATTATTCTTGAAGCTTTCGTTATGCAACTAACTTTTTACAACAGGGGTGTTTGAGACGGCAACGGTCCCCGCGGCCTTCCGTCTACAGAAGAGCCACATAGTGGAAGGTCGGACCGCCCGGCTATGTCTGACAGCTGACTCGTCCAACGTCGTTTTCCTTGTTCCGTTTGCCGAGACCCGACTGTTTGACTGTCCAGCTCAGTTAGCGTCCCGTTGTGCAATTAGGCTCCCCCGATCTAGCGAGCTGTTCTGGTGGGGTAAGATCGGTAACAAGCTATGGTCAAGTTTTATTTAAATGCCGTAGGCCAATCAGACGGTTGGCTGGAGACAAGCAGTGAACAAGCAGACAAGGTGAGACTTGTTCTATTTAGCGAACAATCCGGCGAACTGCATACAAGACTTCACACTTGCCTTCCTCTCACAGAGGCGTCGGCGCCAGAGCGCAGCTTCTTAGTCAAAGCCTGGGGCAGAGGAGAGACTCTCTGACCTCCTTTCTACTGTCTCGTGTCTCGGTCAGAATAAAATTCAGGCCTGGATACAGTTGCGATCTGACCAATCGGTGGAGATGTATTGAATAGCGTAGATCCCAAAGTGATGGTCATTCGTACGTAACTGACACTCACGACTGATGACTTTAATTATTGTACGACCACGAACGTCTTATATGTACAGCTAATTGGTGTCGATAAGTCGTACCCTTGGCGGATCCCCTCAATCTCTTTCATGTCATTGCCTGTGTTGAGCTGCTGTATAATACATTAACAATTAGCTACAGTTAGCTCTTTGCCACCTATAACCTAGCGCACGCCGGAATCGATCTCTCGTCCCTATGATTGTATGCTCAGTTCACTCCTGAGGAATCGCATTCCATTCCTCCATTGCCCTGGTCAATGCATCATAAGCCTCTTGTGTATTTCCAAAGTCTTGACGGTGCATACGGTGGTACTGTGCTTTTTGGTCAATCATTATATTGTAGACTAGACTGGGGCTAGGATATTGCAGAGACGACAGATCTTGCTCCCACATGCGCCATCTTTACAGGCACGGACCATCTGGCTCATTGATAAGAGTTGACATGCATCTTTGTGGATCAGAGGGATAAAGTCCAGCGGCCTCCCACACTTAGAATATTTTGGGTAGGAAACGCCTGTTCCAAGCCTCGTAGAATAATATGGAAAAGCCCCTCTCCGTGAGCCATACAACGACCTGGCTGTCCGGAAAAGCCTGTCAAATGCTTGTGAATAGTATGTAACGAGTGGCGCGAATAATCCAATACCGAGAGGCTGTAATCGATAAATAGAATGGCGGTGAGAGTGCGAGGTGGATACGATGTCGATTCGTATTTTTTCAATAAATGGCAGATTGAAAGGCCATCAACAAATAATGGACGTCGGTTTCGTACACAGACTTTGTCTCTTGTCGTACAACGCAGGGAGCAGCCGAGGCAACTTCCGGCTGGTTGATGTCCCGAGCAAAAGCTTACTCTCCCCTTCAGGAACCCAAATCGACAATTCCGATGGGTTTGCCGAAGCCGGAAGTTTGAGCCCCTGCCGAACAATACGACGGTATACCTGAAAACCATTTGAGCAAAGGCAGCAGCTGGAATACGCATGGACAGCCCATTGGAGAGCAGTCTCGAGGGGAGTACCAGCACTCTCGGAAACTGCTATTGTCTGGGCTAATGGTACTTTTGAATAGCCGACCCGCCGAATGCATCGCTGATGCGCGTCCAAGTCTCATATAAAGCGCTCCCACCCACGTCTGAGGTATTTAAAGGGTTTGAATTTTTGAAAATCTACGGTTCCGATACTTGAAATTAGTATTGATCTTTGAGACATCATGCTGCTCGACCCTAGATCTAGTAGTCTACCGAAAAGGTCCGAGCTGCCTGATATTCCTGGAACGCCTAAAGGAGCTGCGTGGTTTTGGGGCAAAGATGATGAGGTCTGGACGCCACTGCCGCACTGGAAATTGTTCACCTTGCTGATAAAACGGGCCGGATATAGCTTGGACGTTTGAATATGCTGACCCCAGAAAGAACTTTGGCCGCCGCAAAACTGATTTCAACGGGAGAGGTTGTGAGTCTGAAGTGAGTCTCTTCTATGACCGGCTTCGACCCGTCGCTCACCACGGGCCTCACAAGTTGGCGATTGGACCTACCGAACCCCCCTGTTTTTGGAAGAGAACCATTCAAGCACGACATCAAACTCTTGGGCCAACAGGGCGCCGATGACCTCTACCACTTGAACACGCAGAGCGGTTCTCAGGTATGCAAAAAATCCTGCTACCCAGCAAGCAGCCAACAGCGCTGAATGTTAGCGGTAGTGGGATGGCTTCAGACACGTAGGCCTATTCTCGACGCAGATTGACGCCCATAGGCAAACAACTCACTCAAGGCAGGTTGCTACCAAACATGGTGATGGTTTCGTCTTTTACAATAACGTAGGTGGATTGGTTACTTTGGGAATCATTGTAATAGATCGCTGACCGTTATAGCTGACTCACGACGATATCAAGAACAGCACTCGCTGTGGGATTCAGGCTTGGGCTGATCATGGCATAGGTCTGGACATTACCCTCGTGTTTGCTCTCCTGACCAGCAAGTTGCAGTGGGACGCGGCGTCTTGATTGATTACTGGAGCTATGCTAAAAAATCGTACGATCCAAACACCAGTTTTGCCATCACCTACGATGAACTCCTTGCATGTGCAAAAGCACAAGGGGTCGAATTCCAATATGGCGATATTCTGATCATTCGAACTGGATGGATCGACGCATACAACCGCCTGGATTATGAACAGCGGAAAGCCCTTGCAGCTCCTGGCAGCTCGTACAACGAGAACAAATTCGTGGGTGTGGAAGTGACCGAAGCCATGGCCGATTTCCTGCATGACAATTACTTCAGTGTCGTTGCCGGAGACAATCCAGGTTTTGAGGTCTGGCCGTCGGACAAGGATTGGAACCACCACGGCAATCTGCTTCCGCTTTGGGGACTTCCAATTGGAGAAATGTGGGATCTTGAAAAACTGTCTGAGGTGTGCAAGAAGAACAACAGATATACCTTCTACTTTTCAAGTTGTCCGACAAATGTACCAGGTAAGGAAGTGAAGACTGAAGGAACGATTGATGATGCGACTAATTATGCCTATCAGGAGGTGTCGGGAGCTACACCAACTCCCTAGCGGTATTTTAGACATTGACAACACCTTGCCGTTGCCTGCTCTTTGATCAGGACAAATCAAATATTGCGATCCAAACGGAGCCGGGTTTTATTTGTTTTGTGATCTGCGGCCTCGTTCGTCTGGCCGACTTCTCCGGGTGTCTGCGAGGAATACCCAATCACCGCCTCAGAGTAATTAACAAATATGCAGCGCGGTCCTAGCTACAGATGGCAACGGAAGAGGAGAAAGGCATGCAGTACAAGAGAGCGTATGACTTGAAATTGTCGACCTTTGATACAATACAACCCCATTTGGAGGGATACACAGTCGAATCCGTGCCGGTAAGTAGTAACCGGAGAAGAACAAGAAGTTGCACATCCCATCCTATCCTCTAAATTGACCCCTGAATCCGTCAGTCGATCGGCGAAAAGGGCCACGGCGGTAGCGTGTTTCCTTCCGGGTTGGTGAGCCACATCCCATCATCAGCACTGAGTGCAAAATGGGGATCAAAAGACGCCGAAGAATGGTTTATACCGTTGTTCGCTCGGGAATCTAAATTCCAGAAATCCAAAAAGTTGTCCTCGGTCTGACTCGGAGAACAGAGCCGGTCGGCCAGTTGAGAGGTGGGCGCGGGAAACAATGTAGCCAGAGACGTGCCTTTCATGATGCTGAATAAGCTGTCTCTCATTCGAGCTGTGACTAAATAGTGCTTCTGTGAGGATTCCATCACCCCAAAGAGCAGTCGAAGCCAGTGGATATCCCGATCATTGAATGTTCCATTTTCTCGGTGTGAACGAATGAGATCTGAAATGAGCGCCGCAGCCGCGACAAACATGTTATCCAGCATGACTGTTATAATTCTGTCTATCCCGTAGAGTTGTCGATATGTCATCACCAGACGTGCTATTCGCACCGCATTCTCGTGCATCACTTTGTGATAGCGTTCAGATGGGTGGCATCGAGATTTTTTGGCGGCAGCAGCCATCTCGAGCCCGTCATAAGAATGCAGCACTTTGCCTTGGCCTTTGCTCAGGATCCGGTGAAGGACGATTTGGATTCCGCACAGTTGTACTTGAAACCCATAAGCCGTTGGATCTAGCTCAAAGATCATCGAGTCTTTGTACGCTAAATGCGTGGGCAATGAGTCAGCAAGATTGCGGATATTCGAGTCGAGCTCGCCGAGACGATTCAGTGAGTCAGAATCGAGGAGGGACGGTCCATTGAGGATGTTGGCGATCTCCGAGATCTCAATGCACAGGCTGACCCAGATATCCAATGTGCTCACAATGGCTTTGTTCTCCGCAGATCGACGGGCGACACGGAGAAGAGGTAAGGGAATGGAGCTGGGCCGACCGAGGTATAAGCTCCATAGACTGTCATAGACGAACGTCGCCAAAAATAGCTTGTGCCTGAAAGTTGCCTCTGCTTGGGTTAATTTTCCCTTCTTAACAAGGGTCTCGCATGATTCGTGCAGGCCAAGGTCGAAGAGCATTCGGCACGCGATCCCTGTACATATGAGTCAGTCAACCGCCCCAGTTCTCGGCGGCTGTCGTATCTGCGTAATGAAACTCACCGCTGTACGTCCAGCCCGTCCTTGCATGTGCTCTCGTGGCTTCGAAGTCACTCAGTAACAAAAATCCCTGCAACGTGGCCATATTTGGTTGCTCCAGTTCCGCCGAGATTTCGGCTTTGGCACGCTCAGCATATTTTGCGCCGAGGCCTCTCACGGCACCTGACGTGCTGACGCGAGCTGCGCATGCTAAGATGGCATCTTCAAGAAATGGCGTGTGGAACTGTGTACGCTTGCCAAGCGCTCTTTGGGTCATGAATAAATCTTGATCCACAACGGTGACGGACAACGGTTGCATCTTCCAAAAGCGGTCTAACAACCACTTCTTCAACTGATCTGAGTCCATGTTGATATACAAGCCCGTCTCGGCTTCATCATCGCAAGATGTTAAAGCGCGCTCGGTGGACGGGACTGGAGAAGGGATATGAGGCTGGGTGGTCGGCCCATAGTATCGAAGCTGTCCGTTAGCGTCGTCCACATCTAGACGTGGAGGCGGGTCGGCCCCCGGCGGTGTTGCCGGTCTAGATTCCATGGATAAAACTGTCTCCGTGAACATTGAGCCATTTTGTGGTTGAGATTTATGCCCTCCGGTCTCAACGGAAGGAAATGCAGCGCCCCCGTTGATAGTATTAATTTGCTGAGTAGGCTGACTTCCCTCGTTGCTTTCGTCGGTACCCTGTGGATTCAATGGACTGTCCGGCGAAGGGGAATCTAAGCGACCTGGTTGAGAGAACACTGCCCTGGATATCATCTCAGTGCGCTTCACAGAGAGAGGAAATCGAAGCATCACAAGTACAGTATGGGTCCATCTTACCGGTTTGAAGTCGGTGGTGTACCATTTTCTTGCGGAGCCACGATGATGGTTTCATTATTAGTCTTGTTACCTGGTGACTCAATCGGTGGCTCGGTATTGACTCTCATAGGTGCAGCCTGTAGATTGAGTGCGCTGTTTTGGCCAGATATGGTTGCCTGGAGAAATTCCCCAATTGCAGCGATATTCATCGTTCTATCGTGTTGCTGCATGGTGGCCTCGAGAGATTGAATTCGTTCGCGCAAGTCCGCGACGTGCTGACGTGATCGCGCATGTCTTTGGACCAGGGTCAGCAAGTCTGAAGAGTATTCAAGTTTGCACCCGCTGAGGTGCTTACCTTCGGCGGTCCTCGCCACGATTGACGATACATTGGGTACCTGCAAATCGACAGGCCGAACACGACGCTCCTGGCGTGGCTTTCTCGGCGTCGCACTTGAGGTGGTCAGCAAAAATCAAAGTCGCAGCGTCGCGCGGGAGGATGAAGTCAATCGATGTCCAGGGATTTCAGAAGGTTGCTGGACAGATGCACCCTACCTACCTTGATCTTACGCTGACGACATGCTGTGCAAGCAAGAGAAGCACGAGGCTGGCTCCGACCCACGCCGTTGCCGGTTCCTTTACTGCTACGCCCTTCTTGCTCGTTTTCGCTGCCGGGACGATTCTTCATGATCGGGAATTTACCGGTTCCCTGCACAAGCTCTTGGAAGAGGACGCTCTCGGGCGATTCGGCTACCAGGCGTGAGCCTGTCTTTATCACTTTGACCAAATTGAACCTGGATGGATGAATTTTGGCTTGTGACCTCAGCTCAGTGGGATCGGATCCGTCCCCGCCCCCGCCAAGAGAAAAGCGGGACTTCCCCGCTGGGCTAAGGGACACTAAGGATGCAGGGGAATGTGGGGGAACCTAATCGACTAGTTTACTAATCTTTGGGGAATACATTACGAAATACGAGAGAAGGGCAAGGGTTGAGCTGCTGATGATGATTGGGTAACAGCAGGCCGTCTCGACGCCAGCCAGTACAAGATTTTGCAAGAACCAACCCAGCTCCTTTTATCGCAACATAAATTCTGTCGATTTCTGAGACAGATACAATTTCGGGTTCAAAATTTACCGACCGTCAGATTTTCCGCTAAAGGCGGGGGGGGCGAATGTTGCTGAGTATTTCTCGGAAAACCACATTTCCGATTATCCGGATAAGAATGTTGCTGTCATCCACCAAGTCATGAGTCCCCCTCCACCTTCTGGAACGGCGTCCACCTCGTGGTCCCTGACACATTGATCAGAAGGTTGATTGTAGTCTGCCACGATTCGTACGTCGTGCAAGTCTCACCACCACCCAGCTCAGGCCTGCCAATAGTCACTGCGAGCCCCCGTACACAGAAGTCGATTACCCTCGGCTAGTTCATTGCGCACACCATATTACACCCGTAGCCTAGACCGTTCTTAGGGCACACGGACGTTTAGATTACTGTAATGAGAGGCCTGTCTCGAAAGAAAGAGGGGGTTGCGCTGTCGTTGGGACGCATGAATTGTACCAACTAATCTCTGACCTGGCGGGCAACACTTTCTCACTCAGGCGCAATGTCGAGTCCGATTTGCCTCCATCCTTGCTCGCATAGATTTCATAGATTTCCCCCAATAATTTGAAGTTGCTATCAATTCACGTTTCAACAACCAAGGGCAATGTATCAAAGACACTCCTGGTTTATGTTCGGAGGATGTACCCTGCCAGCAATCGGCAAGTTCTCCGGCTAGAAAAGGCGAAGAGCAGGCGAACTGCAAGGTACGACTTCATAGGGCGAAAGAACTAGAATATCTCAAACGGTTAGAATCAGTAATAGAGTGAACGATCGACGAGAGCAGGTGAGAGACAAACAGCGGGTGACCAGCTTCCTCAAAACGGAAAATGAGACTCACCTCCTGTGCAGTCTATCCATGGGTACCGTTCGGCAAAGGCCTTGTTCAATTTCCAATTTGTAGTGTTATCAAAACCAATTCCTGATCCTTTTTTGAACGAGCCGATCACTGTCTTTCCCCTTGATGTCTTCTGCGCAGTTTTGGCCTCTCGTGCTCCACCGTTAGTCGCACAGTTTGGCGTCTGCGAACCTTGGTCGCCATCCGCTATCTCAGAAATCGCTGCTGAATGGTGCTGCCCGACGCGTCTTGTGATCTCTTCCACCAGATAATCTTCAGCAGGATTTGTACTCCAGAAATAGAGAGGCGAATCTTCGGTCACCTTGACAAAAGTCCATTCAGGATCGAGAAGGGACGATTTGAACGAACTTGTTGAGGTCCTGCCGCCATTCTGTAGCGCTCGGATGTGAATTATTTCGTACACGGAGATCGCCAAGTGACGAGAAGGAATTTCGACCACGGTGCTTAGAACCAAGTCTCGACATAGAGCGTCCAAATCAAGACTGTGACCGTGTATGATCATCTGGCGTCGAATCGAAGGCCATCTGATAAAGTCTATTACGATAGGATGGCTGAAACTCGACAATTGAGCGTCGGTTGGTCGGAAATGCTCGGGTAATGCGAGTCGGTCGGCCTCTGATCCACTGATTTTCCAGCATATGAGTCTTTCCATTTGTCGATAAAAGTTCTATCCCCAATTAATCGTCAGTCGAAAGTTGAAGGGTGTATCAGACACTCACACTTCCATATATGAAAGTCTGAAGCCCCGCAAGGGCCCCTATCAAGTTCACCGCCGCCGGTGCCAGCCGCTGGACGAGGAAGGAATGTGCGGTCTGGTCCAATTCTGACGTTTTAGACATGTGTAATCTACATGCTGAAAGGATCATTTCTGCAAACACCCAAGAAGAGTTGACTATCGAGTTGCCTATGGTCGCAGGGACCATGGGGATCGTGAAAGGGTTTTGAAACGAGGAACCATCAACACTGTCGGTAGGGTCGAGCAGCAACTCGCCAACATCTGGTGGGAATATCGACTGTGACTGCTTTCCTGGCTGTGGGTCAGGATCATTGAGCTCTGCAATCTGAGGCGTCTCCACATCGCAAGCAGATCCGAGACTGCTTTGCCAGCCGCTAGATTCGTAGATAAAATTGACCGGCGAGTCATCAAGGTGCGGTATTTCTTCAGTTATGTTGATGGAGGTCGCTTGGATGAGAGCAGAGTTTGGATCGGTCGTACGTTCGTCCGTCGGGTCCTGTGGCCGAGATGCACCATTAGACTTCCTCTCTCTTCTTCGGTTGCCCCGGTCCAAAATTTTTTCGAATACTCTGTCATCTAGACGAAGTCAGTGACCATTTCTCTCGACGATTCCGCGAAGAAGTCGTTGAATTGGTCGGTGTTACCTGCTGCGCTTGATACACTGCTGCTGACGCTCAAGAGCTTTTTCCGTAGCCTGAGTAGTGCCTCTTCAAGCTCCTTATGCTCGTCTAGAAGCTTGAGATGTGCACGAAGGAGCGTTCCATACCGATCCTCCTCATTTTCCGTCACGCCTGCCACGTTGCTGGACTCAAGTACCTTGGCGAGGGATTCCAATCGGCGAACATGCGTGAGGCGCCTCTCGCGACAACATCTCTGAGCAATCCTATTTTGCACTCTCTTCCGATCCACTTGTTTATCGGCGCCGGACACGTTCTCTCGGTTCATAATTTTTGGGGCTTTCGAAGTTGCGTGTTCAACGTCCTCTGTGACGATGGTCTCCGGTAACGGTTGGGGTAGGAATGATCATATGATGAGAAGCAAGGAGGGAAGGGATGAGAGTTTCGGCAGACGGGAGGGAATGAGCTCATTTGACAGTTGGTAAGCCATCAAACCATATTGGCTGCTGTAAATTACATAAGTCAAACGACGGAAAAGTGTGGGGTTTGGGGTAGCCGAAGGTACTCCAGGTATTTCCGTGAGCCGGGGAAGCTCCCTGAGATGACGTACAGTTGGTTCCTTTGGCGTAGACCGCACGGGCTTCAGGATGCCAGCAGGGACCAAAGGGGGTAATGCTAATTAGCGACCCTGGGGGCTTAGTTAGCGACCCCCCAAGACTCTTGGCAGTCACGTGACTGATAATGCCTCTGCTCTGAGATGAACA
>Ga0255336_101634_pt1 | contig 14838 bp, 14 predicted proteins | sample MeOH1_35cm_T3_17_FD_189102 | JGI IMG/M metagenome (GOLD analysis project Ga0255336, IMG submission 189102) | Sandy soil microbial communities from University of British Columbia, Vancouver, Canada - MeOH1_35cm_T3_179 | ecosystem: Engineered > Artificial ecosystem > Sand microcosm > Unclassified ...
TGTCCAAGCTGACGCACATGTCGTCAGCTTGGACGGATTTTATTGTGTTTCCTAAGTTTTTGGGCTTCAGCGGGACGACGGAGCGTCCCGCTATGCAACTCCTGTTTGCGTTCTTGCATAATAAAAGCTGTCCCGAGACTTTGTCGACACTCTGAAAGCTCCTTGCGGAGCTTTTTTGAATGAGCGAAGAAATGGATGGATTTAGGGCAAAGAGCATTGACTCCTATAGAACCTGCTATTATCCTGTTTAATAGAACAGTGTTTTTGCTGAGAAACGTTGTCGTTAGGGGGGACGCGGGGAGGGCCGGAGCCGTGCGCCGCCGGCGGCGGATAAAGCGCGGCGCAGGCCCAGTGAGCAAGGGAGGGTAAAGAAGCGGCTTGCCGCGACGCAGCACGACCATTGCGAACTGAGTTGGAAGCCCTCCCGCTTTAAAATAAAAAAGATTCTCGTCGCCGCCGAAGGCGGCGATACCTTGTTATTTACAGGAGATGATTCGATGCAGAACGGCCTGATCCACGTTTACTACGGCGACGGCAAGGGAAAAACCACCGCCGCGCTGGGGCTGGGCCTGCGCGCGTGCGGCTGCGGCGGACAGGTGACGCTGGTGCAGTTCCTCAAGGATAGGGATACCTCCGAGCTCGCGGCCCTTGCCCTCCTGCCCGGCTTTACGGTGCTGCGCGGCAAGGCGGGGACCATGTTCGCCAAGGATATGACGAAGGAGGAGCTCGCCGCCACCAAGGCCATTCACGACGCCAACCTTTCGGCCGCGCTCGCATTGGCGGAGGAAGGGAAGTGCAACCTCCTCATCCTGGACGAGGTTCTGGACGCGTATGCATTGGGCCTTCTCGATGAGGCGCTGCTCCGGCGCGCCGTATACGAAAAACCGGCGGGGCTGGAGCTGGCGCTGACCGGCCACGCGCCCGCGGACTGGCTCCTTGCGGCCGCCGACTACGTCACCGAAATGGTCAAACGCAAGCACCCGTACGACGAAGGGGTTCGGGCGAGGAAGGGGATCGAATTTTAGACGCTCCGCGGGCGCAATGGACCGAGCGCCCGAGGGGCGCGGAAATAAAAAAAGCGTGGGAGGCCTCCGGGCCTCCCACGCTTTTTTTGCCGTTATTGCCGTTATTGTACGCCCGCAAGGATGTCGTCGATGGCCTTGATGGGGATGACAAGGTCCCAGCCCGAGGCCGACTGATCGTTCATGCGGGAGAGGTTCATCGCCGTGGTGCCCTTGCGCTGGCCGCCCGAGAAATCCACCAGGCCGCCGAACGGGTTCTGGATGGGTGTGGCTTCCATGGCGTCGATGTAGCTGGCCCAGGTCAGGGGGTTCTTGCCGACGCGCTCGAGGCCCTGGCAGAACACGCTGCCCGCGATCCAGCCCGTCATGGCGTAGGCGTTGATGTCGGCGTCCGTCGCGCCCACCTCGCGGATGAATTTATCGAAGTTCTTGTACTCCTCGGACGCGACGTCGATGTTGACCCAGCCCAGGCCGTAGATGCCCGCGCCGTCCGTCTTCATCAGCTTCTGCACGTGCTCGGCGTTGGCGTCGGTGATGGTCTTGGAGACGTTGACGTAGGTGGTGATGACGGGCTTCATGACGTCCTGCTTCTCCATTTCCTTAATGAGCACGGGGAAGGTGGCCTGGATCATCGCGCCGATCACTACGTCGCAGTCCTTTACCTTGGCGACCTGCGCGGAAGCGTCGGTGGCGCCGGCCTGGAGGCTTTCGGTCACGAGGGTGATGCCGTACTTTTCCGCGGCCTGCTGGATGCCGGTGAACAGGGATTTGCCCGCATCGTCGTTGGTGTATACGACGCCCACAGTCTTGGCCTTAAAGTAGCCCTTGGAGTAGGCGACCATGACCTCGCCCTCGGTGGTGTAGATGGGCTGTATGGGGAAGGAGGAGCGGTCGTTGCCCTCGGCCTTTTCCTGGTAGAGCTGGCCGATGCCGGTGGCGTAGTACACGGTGGGGATGCCGGTTTCCTTCATTTCATCCAGCGTGGCGGCGACCACGGGCGTGCCGAAGTGCCCCACGATGGCGAATACCTTGTCGTCGTTGTAGAATTTTTCAAAGGCGGCGATGCCCTTTTCGGGCGAGAACTCGTCATCGGTGTGCAGGTACTTGATCTGCCGGCCGGCGATGCCGCCCGCGTCGTTGACCATCTTGAAGTACGCCTCGATGCCGTACTTGAACGGCACGCCCACCGGCGCGTACGCGCCCGAGACCGCGATGCTGTTCGCGACCGTCACGGTGGTATCCGTTACGCCCTGCTGCGCGGGCGCGGCGGGGGGGGCGGCCGTGGCGGCATTTGCGGCGGGCGCGGCTGTGGCGGCCGCGGGAGCCGTGGTTGCCGGGGTATTCGCCGCGGGCGCGCCGCAGCCAACAAGAGACAGGACGAATAACAGGATCAACAGCAGGGATACCGGTTTCTTCATTGCATTTCTCCTCCTATTTCTTTTTTCTTTTTGCCTTTCGGTTTTTGAAATGGCGCCGTTGCCATCGGAGCGCAGGAAATACAGCCGCGCGCGCGCACGGTTTTTACGGGGGTTCCATTCAGTTCTGCTTGCCGAGATACGCCGCAATCACGCGTTCGTCGCGCAGCAGCTCATCCGCCGGGCCTTCTATGGAAACGTTGCCGACTTCCAGCACATACGCGTAGTGGGCGATCCTTAAGGACTGCTTGGCGTTCTGCTCCACCAGCACCACCGTCACGCCCTGCGCGTTCAGGCTCTTTACGATCTCGAATATCTCCTTTACGATAAGGGGCGCGAGGCCCAGCGACGGTTCGTCGAGCAGCAATATCTTCGGGTTTGCCATCAGCGCCCGGCCGATGGCCAGCATCTGCTGCTCCCCGCCCGAAAGCGTACCGGCTATCTGTTTGGCGCGTGTGGAGAGGATGGGGAAACGGTCGTAGGCGAGCGCGAGGCGCTTTTTCCGCTCGGCCGCGCCTACCGTAAAGCCGCCCGCGATGAGGTTCTCCTCCACCGTGAGGTCGGAGAATATCTGCCGTCCCTCGGGCGCGTGGATGATGCCGCGGCTGACCAGCTTTTCGGCGGGGAGGCGGCCGATGTCCTCGCCGTAGGAGCGGATGGAGCCCTCTGCGATGTCCACAAGGCCCGAAATGGCGCGAAGAAGGCTCGATTTCCCCGCGCCGTTGGCGCCGAGGATCGCCACGATCTCGCCCTCGTTGATCTGCATGCTGACGCGCTTAAGCGCCTCGATGCGCCCGTAGGATACCGAAAGGCCGGATAACTGAAGCACGGCCCTGCCCGTTTCGTCCTGCCGCCTCATGCTTCCTCCTTTCCCAGGTAGGCGTCCTGCACGAGGGCGTCTTCCTGAATCTGCGCGGCGGTCCCCTCGGCAAGTTTTTTGCCGAAGGAAATGGCGCAGATTCTGTCGCACAGCCCCATTACCAGCTTCATGTCGTGTTCCACCAGGAGCACCGCACAATGGTAATCCCGGCTGATGCTGCGGATCAGCTCCATGAGCCGCTCGGTTTCAGCCTCGTTGAGGCCGCCCGCGGGTTCGTCCAGTATGATGAGGCTCGGGTCGCACATCAGCGCGCGGCCCAGCTCGATGCGCTTGAGCACGCCGTAAGGCTGCGCCCCCGCGTATTCCTCCGCGATGTCCGCAAGGCCGATGTAGGAAAGCACATCCATGGCCTTTTCGCGCTGCGCCCGCTCCTCCCTGCGCGCCCGGGGCATGCCGAACATATGCGAGAGCACGCCTGCCCTGAATGCGGTGTGCGCGCCCAGCAGGATGTTGTCGATCACGGGGAGGTCCTTGATGGTTTCGGTATTCTGGAACGTGCGGACCAGCCCGAGGCTTATGATCTTATGCACCGGCATGCCGTTCAAGAGATGCTCGCGGCCGCTTTTGTCCGTAAAGCGGATCTCGCCGGCGTCGGGCCGGTAGAACTGCGTGATGCAGTTGAACACCGTGGTCTTGCCCGCGCCGTTGGGGCCGATGAGGCCGTAAATCTCACGCCGGTCGATGTAAAAGGAAAGATCGTCCACGGCCTTGAGGCCGCCGAAGCTGATGGAAAGATGGTCCACCGTCAGCACGTGCTCCATTGCCTACGCCTCCTCTTTCGCGGCCCGCATTCGGCGCTTGTACGCAAGCTGGCGGATACTGGCGGGGATGTTGATGAGCCCTTTCGGGTAAAACATCAGGATGGCGATCATCAAAAAGCCCACGATCAGCAGCGGCACGCCGGGGATCTCGCCGATTACGGGCATCGCCTTCAATAGCTCGGGCAGGCCGTGCATCACCACCGCGCCCACTACCGCGCCGCCCACCGTGGCTGCACCCCCGATCACGACCAGCGCGATGAGGTTGAGCGAGAGCACCGACGTCCATACGGTGGGATCGGCCCGGCGGAAGAAATGCACGTAGCACACGCCCGCGAGGCCCGCGAACACGGAGCTGATGGCAAAGCTGATCAGCTTGTATTTGAAGATGTTGACGCCCATTGCCTGCGCGGCGGACTGGCTGCTTTTCATGGCGATCATCGCCCGGCCGGTGGAGGAGTGCACCAAGTTATAGACAAGCATCATCAGAACCACCAGCAGCGCCACCATAAAGAGGTACGTGCCGTTCTTGGTGAACTGGACGCCGAACACTTTGGGGTAGGCCGCCGCCGCGCCCGAAAAGCCGCCGGTAAACCAATCCATTTCGATGAAGAGCTGCCGGAGGATCTCCCCAAAGCCCAGCGTCGCGATGGCGAGGTAGAACCCTTCCAGCCGGACGGCGATCGCCCCGAGAACAAGGCCGATCAAAAGAGGCGCCAGCACCGCGATGACGAGCGCGAGCAGGAAGGGCAGGTTCATCTGCTTGGTGAGGTACGCCGAAAGATAGGCCGAGAGCCCCATAAACGCCGCGTGCCCCAGCGAGATCTGCCCCGAGTACCCGAGCAGCACGTTGATGCCCAGACCCGCGATGGCGGTGTATACCATGGAGGCCGACGTCGTCACAAGGGCCGTGGGCACTCCCGGAAGGATGGCGGGCAGCGCGAACAGCACGCCCACAAACAGGTATTGCAGATATTTGTTTTTCACAAGGCGCATCGCAATTCTCCCCTACACCTTTTTGACCGTCTTCTTGCCGAACATCCCGTTGGGCCGCAGCACGATGAACACGAGGATCAGCGCGTACAGGAGCGGCAGCGCCCATTTGGAGGAAACATAGTAGCCCAAAAGGTTGTTGGCGATGCCGATGATGAACGCCGCCGCCACCGGCCCGTAAAAGGTGGAGAAGCCGCCCAGCACCGAAGCGATAAAGGAATTGAGATGGATGGTATCCATCATGGAGACCGTCACGTTCTTGAGCGGGGCCACCATCACGGCGGCAAGGCAGCCGAGCGCCGTTGCCGCCGCCCACGCGCCCATTGTCACCGCCTTGACGGGGATGCCCATCAGCCGCGCGGTCTCGGGGTTGGCCGCCGTCGCCCGTACCGCGATGCCGAGCGTGGTTTTCTCCAGCACCACAAACAGCGCCGCCATGATCACAAACGTGATGCCGATGATCAGAAGGGAGTTCGGCAGCACTTTGACGCCGCCCAGGTCCATCGCCGAGGCCGAAATGAATTTGCTGAAGGAGGTTTCGTTCGCGCCGAAGAGCATCGGCGCCAGGCCCTGAAAGATCATGATGAGGGCGAGCGTGATCATCTCGCGGTTGAGGTTGGTGATGCTCTTTCTGCTCATCAGGAAATGGTCGATAACGGCGCCCAGCGCCATGGAAAACACCATAGCGAGAGGAACGGCGACGAACATGTTCAGCTTCAGGTTCAGAATGAACCAGGTGCAGACGTAGGCGTTGAACATGCCGAGAGTCCCCTGGGAGAAATTGATGATCTTCGCCGTCTGGTAGATCAGCACCAGGCCCATTGCGGCCAGCGCGTACATGCTGCCGGTCTCGATGCCGCCTACCACCTGCTGAAAAAATTCCACCATAAGAAAGATATCCTTTCGGTTCAAGAATCCGGGGGTTTGCGGGATGGAAATAATAATTGTGACACAATCGTCATGACAACGGGATGATTCGTTGATATAGGAACAAACGAGGGGCGGGGTGCGCCGAACTGCCTTGATATGAAAAATGATATATGTCATTCGCCCTATTGTCAATAAGCTTCTGAAAAATCTTTGCGCAAAAATATATACTGAATTTGCATTTCGGCGTTGAAATCCAAATTTGCATCTGCTATACTGTGGGCGAAATGACAATAGTGTCATATCCATCGCCCGCAATCGCATCGCCCGCAGGGATCGGTTTTCGCCCGGACAGCAAGCTTTTCAAACAATCGTTATCGGAGGGAGCATACAAGATGTCCAGCGCCAACGTAGGGATTCTCAGCTACGGGCTGTATTTGCCCGAACGCGTCATGACCGCGCGCGAAATATCCGAGGCCACCCGCGGCTTCTGGTCGGAGGACGCGGTCCAAAAAAAACTCGGCATCGTGCGCAAGCGCGTGCCGGGGCCCGGCGACGGCACGCAGGAGATGGGCGTGCGCGCGGCCAGGGACGCGCTCAGCCGCGGCAATGTTGATCCGCTTTCCATCGACGTGATCCTCTGCGTAGGCGAAGAATGGAAAGAGTATCCCCTCACCACGTCGGCCATGTACATCCAGGGCGCCATCGGGGCGTATAACGCCTGGGGCATCGACGTGCAGAACCGCTGCTGCACCACCTGCGCCGCCATCAAGATCGCCAAGGATATGCTCCTTTGTGACGGCGAGCTGACGACCATCCTGATCGTGGGCGGCTACCGCAACGGCGATTTCGTGGATTATACCGACAAGGACATGTCCATGATGTATAACCTCGGCGCGGGCGCCGGGGCGCTGATTTTGCAGAAGGGGCTGGACCGCAACCTGGTGCTGGGCACCCATGTGATGGGCGACGGCAGCATGGCGCGGGACGCGGGGGTGGAGATCGGCGGCATCGCCCGTCCCTTCACGCCCGATAACGTGGAGGAGGGGTACCGCTCCCTGCGGCTCATGGACGCCGCGCACATGAAAGCGCGCCTCAACGAGGTTTCGGTGCCCAACTGGTATCATTGCATCGACGAGTCCCTCCGAAAATCCGGCGGCCTCACGCGGAGCGACATCGGCTATCTCGCGATATTGCACTTCAAGCGCTCGCAGCACGACGCTATGGTGGCGGAGCTGGGGCTCACGCCCGAGCAGACCGTTTATCTCGAGGACTACGGCCACATCGGTCAGATCGACCAGATCCTTTCGCTCGCCCTGGGGCTGGAGCAGGGGAAGATCAAAGACGGCACGCTTGTGACCATGATCGCCGCCGGCATCGGCTACGTATGGGCGTCTACCTGTATCCGCTGGGGCCATCAATAAACCCATTCGGGTTTATCGATGGGGCCGCTGCGGCGGGTTTTTCTCACGGCCGCCTGCGCCTGCGGCGCGGCCGGCGGCCGCGCAAGGTGTAAAAACCGGCGTACACGCCGCCGGTTTTTACGGATTATATGTGCTTTCTAAGGTACTTGCGTGGGTGGGACGGCGGAGCGTCCCGCCCGGCGATTACCCCGCGGGGGTTTTCTCACAGATGCCTGCACCCTTATGAAATCCATTTTCATGATCGCTTTCTTTTGCTTCTTTTCTTTCCCGCGAAAGAAAAGAAGCGTACCTCTTCCAACCCGCATAGAAAGGAATTCCGTCTATGTTCGATTACCGTTCCAAATGTGTCTCCGTCGAAAAGGCGCTCTCCCTTGTCAGGAGCAACGACGTCATCACCGTGGGCATGGCGGGCGCGGAACCTCTCGAGTTCCTGGGGAAGCTGCACACCATCGCCGACCGCGTCACGGACGTGACCATCACCGATTGCCTGCCCACGGTCCAGGCTCCGTACCTGACGGATTTTCTGATGTACCAGAAGGCGTTCAAGATCGATTCCTGGTTTTACAGCAACCAGCTGCGCGCGCTGCAGCACACGGGGCGCGTCTCCTTTATCCCCAACTGCCTGCACTTCGCGGGGGCCAAGCGCAACGCCGCGGTCCATACGAACATCTTCGTGTGCTCGGCGTCCATGCCGGATGAAAACGGCAACATCGCGCTCTCCTGCTCCAACGTGTACGAGATGATGATGGTCAAGGAAGCGGATATCGTGATCCTCGAGATCAGCCCCAACATCCCGCGCACATCGGGGGACCATATCGTGCCGTTTTCGGATGTGGATTACCTCATCGAATCCGATTACTTTTTGCCCGTCATCCCCGACGCGCCCTCCAACGACAAGGACCGCGAGATCGGCAGGCACATCGCGGCGCTCATCAGCGACGGGGACTGCATCCAGGTCGGCATCGGCGGCATCCCCAACGCGGTGTGCGAGTTCCTGTCCGAAAAGAAGGACCTCGGCATCCATACCGAAATGATGACGACAGGCATCATGCGGCTGATGCAAAAGGGCGTGGTCAACAACTCCAAAAAGCAGCTGGACGCGGGCAAATCGGTCTGCTGCTTCGCGCTGGGCACGCAGGAGCTATACGAGTTCATGAACAACAACCCGGACGTCCTTATCAAGAGCGGCGCCTGGGTGAACGACCCGCACGTCATCGGCATGAACGACAACCAGGTTTCCATCAACACCTCCATCGAGGTGGACCTGACGGGCCAGTGCTGCTCCGAGAGCCTGGGATATCTTCAGTTTTCGGGCACGGGCGGCCAGAGCGACACTGCGGCGGGCGCGCAGAACTCGAAAAACGGCCGGTCCATCATCGCGCTCTACTCCACGGCGATGGCGAAGAACCCCCTGACGGGCGAGCGGGAGGAGGTCAGCAAGATCGTCCCCCTCCTAAAGCCGGGCGCCGCGGTGTCGTTAAGCCGCAACGACGTGGATTACGTGGTGACGGAATACGGCGCAGTGCGGTTGAAGGGGCTCTCGGTCGCGGAGCGCGCAGGAAGGCTTATCTCCATCGCGCACCCCAAGTTCCGGCCGGAGCTTACGGTCAAGGCGAGGGAATACATGTTCATGGCGTGACGAAAAGGAGGGATACACGTTGGCAACGTTCCTGTTCGGGGAGCATGAGATCTATTACGAGGACCACGGAAGCGGCGAGCCGCTGCTGGTGATGAACGGCATTTTCATGAGCTGCGCATCCTGGGCGCAATTTGTGCCGTCCTTTGCGCCCAAGTGCAGGTTGTTGCTTTTGGACCTGCTCGATCAGGGCAAATCCGCGAAGACGGAGCGGGAATACACGCAGGCGCTCCAGGTGGAAGTCGCGGACGCGCTGCGCAGGCACCTCGGGCTTTCGCGCTGGAGCATCGCGGGTATTTCCTACGGCGGAGAGGTGGCGCTCCAGTACGCCGCGGCGTTCCCGCAGCGCGTGCATAAGCTGATCCTGTCCAACACCGGGCCCAACACGTCGGATTGGCTCCGGGACATCGGGCATTCGTGGGAATACGCGTGCGCAAGCCACGACGGGCACCGGTTCTTCAAGACCTGCATCCCCGTCGTGTACTCGCCGCAGTTCTACGTCAAGAACTATGCTTGGGCGTCGGCCAGGGAGGAACTGTTCGTCGCGTCCTTCACGCCCGGCGTGTACGACGCGTTCTCCCGGCTGATCCGCTCGGCGGAAACGTACGACGTGCGGGAGAAGCTCCCGCTCATCACGGCGCAGACGCTCGTGATCTCCTCGGAGTTCGATTACGTGACGCCGCTCTACCAGCAAAAGGAGCTGGCCGCCGGCATCCGGGGTGCGGCGCATGCGCTCATCATGGACGCGGGGCACGCCGTGATGTACGAAAAGCCCGCCGAGTTCGCTTCGCTCGTGCTGGGGTTCGCCACGGCGGATACGAATATTCAGATCGTTTAAGCGACATCAAAAAAGAACGGAGGCACAAGCATGTCCAATCGGCTGGAAGGGAAGATCGCGCTCGTTACGGGAGGCGCGACGGGCATCGGCGGGGAGTGCGCCAAAAAGTTTGCCGCGGAGGGCGCTACGGTATACGCGGCCGACGTCAATCCGCTCGCGTATGAGGCCGAGGGCGTTTTCCACGCGAAGCTCAATGTGGCGGATGTGGATAACTGCAAAGCGGTGGCGGAGGATATCCTCCAAAAACACACGAGGATCGATATTCTCGTGAACAACGCCGGCATCACGCGGGACGCGCTCATTCAGAACATGACGGACGAGATGTGGGACCTCGTGATTTCGGTCAACCTCAAGGGCGTGTTCAACCTTACGAGGCTTGTCGGCCCCGCGATGATGCAGGCGGGCTCCGGCTCCATCATCACCATTTCCTCGGTGGTGGGGGAGTACGGCAACATCGGCCAGACCAACTACGCGGCCACCAAGGCGGGCGTGATCGGCATGACCAAGACCTGGGCCAAGGAGTTCGCCAGAAAGGGCGCCAACGTCCGGTGCAACGCCATCGCGCCCGGCTACTGCCTGACGGATATTCTAAAGACCGTGCCGCAGAACCTGCTGGATAAGTTCGCCGCTATGACGATGCTGGGCCGGCTCGGCAGGCCGGAGGAGATCGCCTCCGCCGCGCTGTTCCTCGCGAGCGACGAAGCGAGCTATGTGACCGGCCACGTGCTGGACGTGAACGGCGGCATGCGGCTCTAGCCTAATCCGCCGCGCGCGGCAGCGTGCCGTGGGCCAGCAGGTAAAGCGTCTGCTCGCAGTGGTGCCGGATGTTCTGCATGGTGAGCTGCGTGTAGACGCTCTGGAAAATAAAGATGTCGGTCACGAAATGCACGCAGAGGTCCGCGAGGATCGTGGAATCCACGTCCATATCGATGATGCCGCGATCCTTGTCGTACTCGATGCCGATCAGGAACAGGTCCCTGTAGCGGTTCTGGAGCTGCCGGATCAGCCCCTGGGAAACGGGATGGGAGCAGCCGTAGAGCTGCTTGCCCAGCTCGATATGGTCCGGGTGCATCAGGAGAAACTCGCTGTCCCGCAGGTAGAACTCCTGGAAGAACGTCAAAAACGGCGCCTTCTTGTACAGATCGTAGGCCGGCCGCACATATTCGGCCCGCTGCGCGCGCAGGGTGTCGAACACGTAGATGTAGAGGTCCTCCTTAGAGGGGAAGTACTGGTAGATGCTGCCGCGGGCGATCTTCGCGTCCTTGACGATATTGGAAAGGTTTCCCTCGCGGACGTTGCGCAAGCCGAATTCCTTGATCGCCGCGTTGAGGATGCGCTCTTTTTTCTCCTCGGGCAGGTTGTTGAAAGTCGGATTGGGCATGGCATCCTCCGCGCGAACGTTACATTTCGTTATTTATAACAACACGGCGGCAGCCGGAAGTCAAGCGGTTTTTTCGGGGAAAACGCCGGGAAACCGGGCGGGCCGCCCAAAGGAGGGAAAGCGCATGGAAAAGGTATATCTCGCGGCGGCGAAACGCACGGCGATCGGCGCCTTCAGCGGCGGGCTCTGCGCGGTGCCCGCCGTGGACATGGGCGCCGCGGTGGTGAAGGATATCCTCGCGTCCACGGGAGCGCCCGCGGCCGCGCTCGACGAGGTGATCGTCGGCAACATCCTGCCGGCGGGCTGCAAGCAGGGGGTCGGCAGGCAGGTGGCCATGGGCGCGGGCGTGCCCGCGGAGGTGCCGGCCTACAGCATCGGCATGGCGTGCGGTTCGGGCATGAAGGCGGTGATGACGGCGGCGTCCTTCATCGGGGCGGGCCTCGGCAGCCTCTATATCGCGGGCGGGACCGAAAGCATGAGCCTAGCGCCTTATCTATTGCCCGGCGCGCGGCAGGGCCTGCGCATGGGCAACCGGGAAGTGATCGACCACATGGTCTACGACGCTTTGACCGACGCCTTCAACGGCTGCCATATGGGCGTTACGGCCGAAAACGTGGCAAAGCGGTACGGCATCACGCGCGCCGAGCAGGACGCGTTCGCCTACGCCTCGCAGGAGAAAGCCATCCGCGCGGTGGACGCGGGGGCGTTTCGGGCCGAGATCACGCCCGTCGCCGTCCGTTCCCGCAAGGAGGAGTTCGTATTCGATACCGACGAGTATCCCAACCGCAAGACCAGCCCCGAGAAGCTCGCGGCGCTCAAGCCCGCGTTCCTGGAGGGCGGAACGGTTACGGCGGGCAACTCCTCGGGCATCAACGACGGCGCGGCCTTCCTGCTGCTTTCGTCGGAACGCGCGGCAAAGGAATACGCCCTGAACCCAATCGCTGAGATCGCGGGCTTCGGGCAGGGCGGCGTCGATCCCGCCGTCATGGGGCTGGGGCCGGTGCCCGCGATCCGCGCGGCGCTGAAAATGGCGGGCCTTACGCTCGGGGATATGGAAATGATCGAGCTCAACGAGGCGTTCGCGGCGCAGTCGCTGGGGGTGCTCAGGCTCCTTTCCGAGGAGCACGGCGTCCCCCAAAAGGAATTGTTCGCGCGCACCAACAAAAACGGCGGAGCCATCGCGCTGGGGCATCCGGTGGGCGCTTCGGGCGCGCGCATCCTCGTCACGCTCGCGCACGGGATGCGGGCTTCGGGCGCGGAGCTGGGGCTCGCCTCGCTGTGCATCGGCGGCGGCATGGGCACGGCGGTGGTGCTCAGGGCCTGCTGAACAGGGACGCTTTATGGTGTATACTGGTAACAGCAAGCCGGTTATAAAAACAAGGAGGAGCAGCGATGAAACAATACGAAGTAAAGACCGTCACCATCCCCGGCGGCGAGACAATCGCCTACCGCGAAGCCGGTTCCGGAGACACCGTGGTGCTGATCCACGGCAACATGTCCTCCTCGGTGCACTGGCAAACGACGATGGAGCATCTGGAATCCCGCTGCCATGTGGTCGCTCCCGATCTCAGAGGCTTCGGAGAAAGTACTTATCACGCGCGGTTTGACTCGCTAGGCGTCCTTGCGCGGGACGTGGAGCAATTTCTGGACGTTATAGGCGTAGGCGAATTCAGCCTTGCGGGCTGGTCCACCGGCGGCGGCATCGCGCTCGAGATCGCGGCAGATTGGCCGGAACGCGTCAAAAAGGCGGTGCTCATCGAATCCGTACCGCCCACCGGATACCCCATGTTCAGGAAGGACGCGAACGGCCAGCCAATTTTGGAGGAGCTCATCAGGACCAAGGAAGAGATCGAGGCCGATCCCGTACAGGTGGCGCCCGTGCTCGCGGCCTACGCCGCGAACAACCGGGAGCTTCTGCGCGCCATCTGGAACGCCGCCATCTACGACCGCGTACAGCCCTCGCCGGAGGATTACGAGGCGTATCTCACCGCCATCATGCAGCAGCGCAACCTTGTCGATGTGGATTATTCTCTGCTGACCTTCAACATGACGGACGCTCCCACCGGCTCGGCGCCGGGCAGCGGGAGGCTGGGGCGGATCCAATGCCCGGTGGTGATCATCCACGGGAAGCGGGACCTTGTGGTGCCCTACGCCTGGGCCGAGGCCGCGCGGGACGCCATCCCCGGCTCCACGCTCGTGACGCTCGAAAATACTGGCCACTCCCCGCTTACCGACGACCCCGCGCTGTTCTTTGCGACGTTAGATAAGGCGCTGGAATAGCCGCAGGAGCGGCGCAGCCTCCTGGGGCATCGGCAATCCCGGCGGCCGTCAAATGCGACGGCCGCCGTCAGCTTGTCGAAAAAGTTTTTTCGAGGATTACAGGAACAACCTGTGCCTACGGCACGGGCGGTTGTTCCTGCAAGGAAAGCCTTGCGCCGCAAGGCTCAGGCCGTCGACAAACCCCTCCGGGGTTCGTCGACGGTTTTTCTCATGCAGGCCTGGCGTAGCAGGCCTGCATGCAAGGTGTCCAAGCTGACGCACATGTCGTCAGCTTGGACGGATTTTATTGTGTTTCCTAAGTTTTTGGGCTTCAGCGGGACGACGGAGCGTCCCGCTATGCAACTCCTGTTTGCGTTCTTGCATAATAAAAGCTGTCCCGAGACTTTGTCGACACTCTTAGCCTTGCGCCGCAAGGCTTTTCCGCCGCCACCGCACATGCCGCTGGAGGCGGAACGGAAGCCTCCGGGGGCTGCGGCCCTGAGCCCCGAATGTTTTTTTTGACAGTCTACCTGCGGCCGTCCATGCGACGGCCGCCGTCTTAGAACAGCGGGAATATATGCGCGTTGAACCACTCGTACCCCAGGCTGCTGTGCGGCAGCACGCGCATCTTCATCAAAAGGCCCGCCCCCACCCAAAGCAGCGCTACGAGCAGCAGCGTCGTCAGCAGGAACGCGGGCGTCCGCGCGGCGCGGCGCGCCGGGGGCTTGGCCTCCGTTTCCTCACGCGCGGCGCGCCGGTCCGCCTCCGCTCTGGTTTTGCCGTACGCGTCCGGCGTCCGCTCTTCCTGTGGAGGCGCGTGCGCGGCGTTCTCCCGGAGCCGGATAAGGGAAAGCGCCTCCAGATACAGCAGCGCCAGATCGTCGCCGGCTTTCAGGCGCGATTGCGCCTGCCCGAACACATCCTTGAGCATTTGCCGCGCAAGCTCCCGGTCCTTGCATCCCGAGAGCAGCTGTTCGTAAACGGGTTCGGCGTAAGCCGCATAGAACGCGCGGAGCGCCGAACCGTCCCCGCTCTGTACCCGTTTGATCAGGTCCCGCTCCTCCATCCGTCCCTCGCACCTCCCGCAAGCATTCGCCCCCGCGCTTCCATAGTGTTCACCCGTTTTCGCTATGGGATGCACCGTATGAAGAAGGGCTGCCGCGCTAAGTGCATACACTGAATATAGATTCAAGTGCACTTAGCTTGTTAAAAAGGTATCGCCGCCGTAGGCGGCGATACCTCAGAGTGTCGACAAAGTCTCGGGACAGCTTTTATTATGCAAGAACGCAAACAGGAGTTGCATAGCGGGACGCTCCGTCGTCCCGCTGAAGCCTAAAAACTTAGGAAACACAATAAAATCCGTCC
>Ga0255336_101635_pt1 | contig 14808 bp, 11 predicted proteins | sample MeOH1_35cm_T3_17_FD_189102 | JGI IMG/M metagenome (GOLD analysis project Ga0255336, IMG submission 189102) | Sandy soil microbial communities from University of British Columbia, Vancouver, Canada - MeOH1_35cm_T3_179 | ecosystem: Engineered > Artificial ecosystem > Sand microcosm > Unclassified ...
GCTAAATTGACTTTATCCGTATTTCGGCTAAAATGGATATAGCCGAATAACGGATATTTCTTATGCCCGCCGTTCTCTCCTCCCAAGCCCTCGTGACCGCGCCCCAGCTCGGTCAGTTGCTCGTTGCATCACGCAAGCGGCGCAAGCTCACGCAGGCGGAAGTAGCGCAGCGCGTCGGCTTGAGTCAGAACCGCATATCGTACCTGGAAAAGAACCCGGATGAGCTCAGCTTCAAGCAGTTGCTCAGCTGGTGCTCGGCCATCGGGCTTGAGTTGCGCCTCGGCGAGCGGGGCGGGGTCGAGTCGAAAAACATCTCGGAGTGGTGAGCATGGGGCGCCGCTCGCACAGCCAAACCCTCTCCCTTTGGGCCAACGGCGATTTCGTCGGGCGTTGGACGGTCAATGCCAATGGGGAGTCCGAGCTGCAGTACGACAAGGCGTGGTGCGAATCGGCGCGTGGGCGCCCGATATCCCTGTCGCTGCCATTCAACCTCCACAACGAGCCGCTGAAGGGAGACAGTGTCTCCCATTACTTCGACGGCCTGCTGCCGGATAGCGAGACTATCCGAAAGCGGGTGGCGGCGCGGTTCAAGACGGGCTCCATCGAAGCATTCGACCTCCTGGCCGCGATTGGCCGCGACTGCGTAGGGGCCATACAGCTCTTGCCGGACGAGGCTGTACCGGAAGGGATAGACACGGTCGAGGGTATCGTCGTCGACGAAGAGGCCATCGAGCGGCACCTGCTCGAAGTCGTCACTCCGGACCGTTTCGCTGCCGCGCGAGATCCCGATGACGACTTCCGCATTTCGCTGGCCGGCGCGCAGGAGAAGGACGCCTTTCTGAGGTGGAACGGTCAATGGATGAAGCCGCGCGGCACGACGCCGACAACGCACATCTTCAAGCTGCCTATCGGCACGGTGGGCGGGCGCAAGGCTGACTTCAGCACCTCGGTCGACAACGAGTGGCTGTGCCTGCGGTTGTTCAAGGAGTACGGGTTGCCCACGGCAGAGGCGCGCATCGAGACGTTTGGCTCACAGCGGGTGCTCGTCGTCGAGCGTTTCGACCGGGTGCTCTCGCGCAGTGGAAAGCAGTTGTTCCGGCTTATCCAGGAGGACTTCTGCCAGGCAACCGGCACGTCACCCCTGGTCAGGTACGAGAATGAGGGCGGCCCGGGACTCCAGCAGATGTTCACGCTTTTGCAGCAGTCGCAGCAGGCGGCGGAAGACATGCGCACGCTCATGGCCTCGCAGATCATTTTCTGGATGATGCGGGCGCCGGACGGTCATGCCAAAAATTTTAGTATCCAGCTGCTTGCCGGCGGCGCGGGACGCTTCAGGCTGACGCCAATGTATGACGTGATGTCCGCCTACCCGGTCGTCGGCGAGGGGCCGAGTCAGTGGGCGGACCAGGAAATCAAACTGGCGATGGCCTTGCTCGGCAAGAATAAGCACTATCAGGTGCATAAAATCGAGCGGCGGCACTTCAATAGCACGGCCAGGAAGGTCGGTTATGGCGACAATGCGGAGCCGCTCCTGCAGGAGATTATCGCCCGCACGCCCGAGGTCGTAGAGAAAGTCCGCGCCGAACTGCCCGCAGGGTTCCCGGAGCAGGTGGCAGACAAGATTCTGGGCGGCATGCTGGCGGCGGCGCGCGTGCTGGAGAGCCAGCCGGCGAGCTAATGCATCGACCCTCGAAAAGGTCGACTCTAACGAATCGGCCCGGTCGCCAAACCCGCAATACCCAATCGGTGTCTTGAGCGAAGAAATCAGGCGCGTGCCGCGCCCGAACGGCGGCTCACCACGACGATCATTACGAGGCAGAGCGTGAGCGCGGTCAACATGGTGCTGATCGCGGCAATGGTCGGGTCGATCTCGTCGCGCAGCGTGACGAACATGCGGCGTGTGAGTGTCTGGTTCGAGCCGCCCGACACGAACAGCGCGACCACCGTTTCATCGAGTGCCTGAATGAACACGAATACCGCGCCGGAAACCACGCTCGCCTTGATCTGCGGCAGCGTCACGGCCATGAAACTACGAAAGCGATTCATGCCGAGGCTGCGCGCGACCATCTCCTGAGTGCGGTCGAAGGTCCGCAGATCGGCGCCGACCGAGATCAGCACGTACGGCAGGCCGAGCATCGTGTCGGCGAGAATCAGGCCGCCGAGCGTGTTCACGTAGCCGGCCTGCGAGTACACGAAAAACACCCCCACCGCGACGATGATGATCGGCACCATCAGCGGCAACATCAGCAATGTGCGCAGATAGCGCATGATCCAGTGGGTGCCGTTCTGGATCGCGTACGCGGCGGCCACGCCGAGCGGCGTGGCGATCAGCGCGGCGCTGATCGAAGCGGTCAGCGTCGTGCGCGCGGCGTCGATCCACGCGGGGTTGTCGAAGAACGAGTGATACCAGCGCAGCGAGTAGGCCGGCGGCGGGAAGGTCATGAAGCGCGTATCGGAGAACGACAGCGGCACGACGATCAGCACCGGCACCATCAGGAACAGCAGGATCAGCACGACGACCGCGCCGAGGACGATCCGTCCGAACGGGAGTTTGCTCATTTCGCGCCCAGGGTCTTTTCGAGTGGCACCACGCGGCTCGCGGCATAGAAGATCGCGAACACGCAGATCAGCAGCACGACGCTCACCGCGCTCGCCGCGCCCCAGCTGTTGTAGATCTCGATGTTGCGGCTCACCACCATCGACACCATGATCGACTTGCCGCCGCCCATCAGTTCGGGCGTGATGTAGAAGCCGAGGCACAGCACGAACACGAGCGTCACGCCGGCGAAGACACCGCTCATCGAGAGCGGCAGGAACACGCGAAGGAATACGTGCAGCGGCGAGCCGCCCAGGCTCGCGCCGGCTTGCGAAAGATTCGACGGGATTTTCTGCATCGCCGAATAGAGCGGCAGCACCATGAACGGCAGCAGGATGTGAACCATCGCGATCACCGTGCCGAACTGGTTATAGGCGAGTTGCACCGGCCGGTCGATCAGGCCCGAAGCGATCAGCGCCTTGTTGACCAACCCCGTGCGCTGTAGCAGCACGAGCCATGCGTAGGTACGCACCAGGACGCTGGTCCAGAACGGCAGAATCACCATGCCGAGCACGAGCGCGCTCAGCCTGGGTGGCAACGACGCGGCGAAGTAGGCAACCGGATAGCCGAGCAGCAGCGTGACGACGGTCACGATGATGCTCAGCTTGAAGGTCAGCAGAAACGTTTCGAGGTACGCGCCCGTGAACATGCGCCGGTAGTTTTCGAACGTGAAGCCGTCGTGATAGATGGACTGCCACGACAGCCACGCGAGCGGCACGACCAGCAGCACGACGATCACGAGGAGCGCCGGCGCCATCAGCAGAAGCATCGTGCGGTCCTCGCGGCGCTGATAGCACGCGGCGGGATCGGACCCGGTGGCTTGCATCGAGGTGGTGCCCTGGAGCATCCGTTTGGCGGTTGTCATCATGCACCTACGGCGTCGAGAAACTGATACCACGCCGCAACGAGTCTCACACCCGGCGCGCGCAGCGAATGAAAGGGCACGGGCCGCAAGCCGGGTGCGCCGAGCAGCGAAAGCTCGGGTGTTTCGCCGAGCGCGAGCGCGGCGGCATGCTGGCCGAGCAGGCTCGCCATCGCAACGCCTGCTCCGTTATACCCCAGACAAAAGGTCGTGGCGTCGTCGCTGCGCCCAACGTGCGGCAACGAGTTGAACGTCATGCCCACATAGCCCGACCAGCGATATTCCACGCGCACGTCCGCGAGATCCGGAAAGAGCGCGACCATCGCACGCTGCAGCGCGTCGAAGCCGCTGGTTTGCCCTTCCTTGCCGAACGCGTCGCGTCCGCCAAACAGCATGCGGCCGTCCACCTTGCGGAACCACTTCATCATGCGCCGCGTTTCGGTGTAGCTGCGGCGCTCGACCATCAGGCGCGCATCGAGTTCGGCGGAAAGGCGCTCGGTGGCGATCATCGCACTGCGAAACGGTACGAGTTCGCGCTGATATGCCGAGGTCGCCGCCGTGAGATCCGAATACGCATTGGTCGCGACGACGACCTGCTTCGCGCGCACCGTGCCGCCGGGCGTGCGCAGCGTCACGCGCGTCTCGCCGGGTGCGCGATGCATCTGCTGCACCGGCGTCGATTCGTAGATCGGCACACCGCGCAGCGTAAGGCCGCGCGCGAGTCCGCGCACGTATTCGAGCGGCAGAATGGTGCCGGCGTCCGCGCTCAGCACGCCGCCGACAAAGCCCTTCGAACCGGTCTCGTGTTCGATCTCGGCGCGCGCTTGCACGGTCATCGAGGTATCGCCGAGATTCGCGCGAACCCAGTCGGCTTCGGCGCGAATCGCGGCGAACGCAGCCTCCGTGTGAGCGCAGCGCAGGCTGCCGGTCTGTTCGAAGCGGGCGCGCGTGAGTTGGAATTCATCGACCAGCGTCTCGACCACCCGCACGCCTTCGTGCGCGAGGCGGTGCATGCGTTTCGCGGTGTCGAGGCCATGCAGCCTGTCGATCGTGGGAAACGACAGTCTGAACTTGGACGACACCACGCCGCCGTTGCGCCCGCTCGCGCCCCAGCCCACCGGGTTCGCATCGAGCACCACACAGTCGACGCCGCGCTTTTGCAGCGCATACGCGGCGGCAAGGCCCGAATAGCCCGCGCCGATCACCGCGACCTCGACCTCGAGATCGCGCGCGAGCGGCACGCCGGTGCTGAGCGCCGCACCGGCGCCGGGCGAGGCGGCGAGGAGCGCCCGCCAGAGCGAATCAGGCGGGGGCGTGTGGGATGTCGGCGGCGCGAGCATCGGCTCAGGCGGCGAGGCGTGCTTCGGCTTCGACGGCGTCCGCGAGCGCGCCGAGCGTCGCAAACTTGAAAGTCGGCGTGGTGACGGCTTCCGGCACGGGCGTGCCGCCGAAGCCTTTCACGCCCTGGCGGCGTTCGATCCAGCAGGTCGCATAGCCAAGCCGGGTGGCGACGCCGATGTCGTGATACTGGCTCTGCGCGGTATGCAGGATTTCACCAAACTTGTAGCCGAACGCCGCCTGACGGCCGCGGTTGTACGCGAAGAATTGCGGATCGGGCTTGGCGACGCCGGTTTCGTCGCAGCAGACGGTGTCGTCGAACGGGTCGCCGAGCGTGTGCGCGTAGGCCGACAGCGCCACGCGGTCCGCATTGGTCATGGCAACCAGCCGGAAGTGTTTGCGCAGACGCTTGAGCGCCGCGACCGAATCCGCGAACGCCGGCCATTCGAGTACGTCGCGCTGAAAGGCGGCAGCCGATTGCGGGTCGTCGGGCAGACCGAGTTCCCTGGCCAGCGACAGATAGACGTTCGCCATTTCATGGCTCGAACGGCCCGGATGGGCCGCACGGCCGCGCAGGTACGGCTCGAAGATCTGGTCGTCGGTCAGGTCTTTCGCGGCCGGGCCGCCAAGGCGGCGCACGGAGCCGAGTACGCCGCGCTCGAAGTCGATGAGCGTGCCGACGACGTCGAACGTCAGGACCTTGAAATCGGTGAGGTTCATGAAATCATCCTTTTGCAGTGTGCTGTGAATAGTGAATCGGGAGAGGGTTTGCCCGGACGTGGGCAGGGACTATCGGAGCGGAATCAGGCGGGCACGACAATCGTGTCCTGCGGATCGAGTACGACGTTCATCGGCGCGCCGGGCTCGGGAATGCGGCGGCGCGCGTCGTGTCCGCCGGGCTGTCTGAGGCTGATGGCGGTGCCGTCGGCGAGGGTCGCGAACACGCGCAGGCTTTCGCCCTGATACAGCACCTCGGTGACCCGGCACGACAGACGGTTGACGCCCGCGTGCGGCTCGCCGCTATCGATCACGAGCTTCTCGGTCTGCACCGCGAGCAGCAGCCTGTCGCCGTGCGGCAGCGGGTGCGCGGTGCGCAGCACCGTATCGCCGAGACGCACGGCATCGTCGCCGGCGCGCGTTACGGCGAGCAGTGTCGCTTCGCCGATGAAGCTCGCCACGAACGCGTCGCAGGGGCGGTCGTAGAGCCGCTCGGGCGTATCGATCTGCACGAGCCGGCCGTTCTTCAGCACGGCCACGCGGTCGCTCATGGTGAGCGCCTCGCGCTGGTCGTGCGTCACATAGACGATCGTCGCGCCGAGCTTGCGATGCAACCGCCGCAACTCGATCTGCATGGTTTCGCGTAGCTGCTTGTCGAGCGCGGAGAGCGGCTCGTCCATCAGGATCAGTTGCGGCTCGAACACCATCGCGCGGGCGAGCGCCACGCGCTGGCGCTGGCCGCCCGACAACTGGCCGATACCGCGATTCTCGTAGCCGGGGAGCTCGACCATCGCGAGCGCGTCGGCAACCTTCCTGGCCCACGTCGCTTTCGGCTGACGCCGCGCGCGCAGCGGAAACGCCACGTTCTCGCCCACGCTCATATGCGGAAACAGCGCGTAGTTCTGAAACACGATGCCGATGTCCCGCTTGTGCGGCGGCGCAAATGTAATGTCGCGCTCGCCGACCCAGACCGCCCCCGAACTGGGCTGCACGAAGCCGCCGAGAATGCCGAGCAGGGTGGTCTTGCCCGACCCCGAGGGACCGAGCAGCGAGACGAATTCGCCGGGGGCGATGTCGAGCGAAACGTCGTCGAGGGCCACCACGTGGCCATAACGTTTCGCTGCCGATCGGATTGAAACACCTGTTTTCGCTCGTGCGTCCATTGCGTCCTGTCTCGCTGTAGAAGCCTGCGTTAGGGAAAATATAGGCCGTGCCATTTTTGGCGGCAATTCCCAAATTGTTGGATAGGGCATAACATCAGGTCATGCCCAACCTTCGCAAAAAACTGCCTAGCGCCAACGCGCTGTTCGTGTTCGAAGCGGCCGCGCGCTGCGGCAACTTCACGCGCGCGGCGCAGGAGTTATATGTCAGCCAGCCCGCGGTGAGCCGCATGCTCTCGCGCATGGAAGACCATCTCGGCGTGCGCCTGTTCGAGCGCGTGCGAGGTGGAATCGAACTGACCGAAAACGGCAGAATCCTCTACCGGAAGATATCCGAAGGCTTCAACGGCATAGAAAGCGCGATACGCGAGATCGAGGCGCGCGCAACCGGTGTCGAGTCGGTCACGCTGTCGGTGTCCACCGCGTTCACCACGCACTGGCTGATGCCGCGCATGAGCCGTCTGAACCAGGCGTTTCCGAATGTGGACTTGCGGTTTCAACTGATCTCGGGGCGAATCGGCGGCCCGCTCGTCGACGTGGATCTCGGCATGCGCTTTCTGCGCGAGGACGAGATCGGCGAGAACAGCATGCTCGTGATGCCGGAGACGCTGCTGCCGGTGTGCAACCGCCGCTATCACGAGACAGCGGCGACCGAGGCGGGCCGCAAGCACGGCGACACGGTGATCGTGATGGACGACGGCGAGCGCGGCTGGCATGACCGGTTCGCCGCGTTCGCGGCACAGGGGCGGCACGCCGCGAGCATGCTGAGTTTCAACGACTACGCCATCGTCGTGCAGGCGGCGTTGCTTGGGCAGGGCGTCGCGCTCGGCTGGCTCAACGTGGTGTCGCATTGGCTTCTCGAAGGCGCGCTGCTGCCGGCCGAAGAGGAACTGATCGTGACGAACCGGCGCTGCTGCCTGGTGTGGCCGGAGAGTCGGCCGTTGCGGCCCGTGGCTGCCGACGTGCGCGACTGGATTCTCGACGAGACGCGCGCCGACGTGCGCGCGGTGGACCGGCAGTATCCGAAGCTGGGGCTGCGGCGCGTGCTGGCGCAGGCGGGCCTCGCGATCGGTCCGGCCCGGGATGAAGCGCGAAGCGATGCCGCGGCCCGCTCAGTCACGCCGCCAGGCGCGTGAGATATGCCGACCCACGCCGACCCACGCCGACCGACGCCGACCGACGCCGACCCACGCCAACCGCTGCGGACGACTACCGGTCAACCGGGCACGAAGGCCCGCGCACGGATTCATTACAAGGTCTTGCTGCAGAGTTTGAAATCAGGATCTTCGGCGTAGGTCTGCACATGGAAGCCGAGGTTTTTCATCAGTTTCAGCATGTTGGTATTCTTGACCAGCACGAGGCCGTCGATTTCACTCAGGCCTTTGTGGCGCGCAACCTCCATGATCGACAGCATCAGACGCGAGCCGAGTCCCTGGCCGCTGAAGTCGTCATCCACGACTAGCGAAAACTCGCAACTCGTGAGGTCGGGGTTGGCAATGTAGCGTGAAACGCCGATCATGCGCTCGGTTTCGGTGAACTCGCCGTCGCCGGTCGCGGTATGCTCCTTGCAGACCGCCACCAGCGCCATTTCACGGTCGTAGTCGATCAGCGTGTAACGCGCCAGCATGGGCACGGAAAGTTCGCGCAGCGACGACACGAAGCGGTAATAGCGCGACCGGTCCGACAGCTTGCGCACGAAGGCCTGCAGCATTTCGGCGTCGTCCGGCTGGATCGGGCGCAACGTATATTGTCCGCCCCCGCGCATGGGCCATTCCTGCGTGTAGCTGGAAGGGTACGGCAGGATCGACAGATGGTCGTAGCTGTGCAGCAGCGGTTGCGCGTTGTCGATCACCACGCGCGCATCGACCGCCAGCGCGCCGGCTTCGTCCACGATCAGCGGATTGATGTCCATCTCGCGCAGTTGCGGCAGTGCGCACACCATCTCCGATACGCGCAACAGCACGTGCTCGATCGCCTCGCTGCGCACGGCCGGCGCGCCGCGCCACTCACCCAGCGTTTCAGCCGAACGCACCCGCTGGATCAGGCGTTGCGAGAGGAACTGGTTGAGCGGCGGCAATTCGACCGCGCGGTCGTTGATCAGCTCGATCATGGTGCCGCCCGCGCCGAACGTGATAACCGGACCGAACGGCTGATCCGTGACCACTCCGATATACAACTCGCGCCCGTGCTTCTTGCCGGACATTTTCTGAATGGTCACGCCGTTGATCCGTGCGTCCGGCCTGAGCCGGCGCACGGTCGCGATCATGTCGTTGTAGATATCGCGCACGCTGGTGGCGTTGAGCACGTTGAGGACGACGCCCTGAACGTCGGATTTGTGCGCAATGTCGGGCGAGTCGATTTTCAGCGCGACCGGATAGCCGATCTGGCTGGCAATCAGCATCGCTTCGTTGGCGTTGTGGGCGAGGATGGTTTGCGTGATCGGAATATGGAAAGCCGCCAGCAGCGCTTTCGATTCCATTTCCGTCAGCACTTTGCGCCGTTCGGCCAGCACGCTTTCAATCAGGATGTGCGCGCCCGCCAGATCCGGTTTGGCCAGTTGCGACAGCGGAGGCGGAGTCTGCTGCAGCAGTTGCTGATTCTGATAGAAGGAGGCGATATTGCTGAAGGCATCGACAGCCGCTTCGGGTGAACGGAAGGTGGCGATGCCGGCGCCGTTGATGATTTCGCGCGCCTCGGCGACCTTCTGGTCGCCCATCCAGCAGGTCAGAAGCGGCTTGCCGATGTTGGCGCTGGCGAGCACCAGTTCCTGTGCCACCGCGGTCGGATCCACGCCCAGCTTGGGCGAATAGATCACCAGGATACCGTCCACCTCGCTATCCGCGGCGCAGGCAGCGGCGGCCGCGCGGTAGTGTTGCGGGCCGGCCTCTTCGGACAGATCGAGCAGGTTGGCAATGGTCGCGAGCCGCGGCAATTGCGGCGCGAGTGCCGCGCTCGTGTCGGGCGAGAGTCGCGCGAGGACGAGGCCCAGTTCGGTGAGCCAGTCGACGGCCAGCACGCCGGGCCCGCCGCCATTGGTCACGATCGCCAGCCGTGAGCCGACCGGACGATAGCGCGAGGCAAGACACTTCGCGGCGGAAAACAACTGGGCGAACGATCTCACGCGCACTGCGCCGGCGCGGCGCAAAGCCGCATCGAAGACCTCGTCGCTGCCGATGATGTTGCCCGAATGGGTGAGCGCCGCCTGCGACGCAGCGGCCTTGCGGCCAGCCTTGAGCACCACCACGGGCTTGGTAATGGCCGCCGCGCGCAGGGCGCTGAGAAACCGGCGCGCGTTCGTGATGCCTTCCATGTAGATCACGATGCTATGGGTGGCCGGGTCGGTTGCGAGGAAATCCAGGGTTTGCGCGAGATCCACGGCGGTATTCGGCCCGAGCGATACCACGGTCGAGAAGCCGACTGCATTCTTGTCGGCCCAGTCGAGTATCGAAGAGGTCAGCGCACCCGACTGCGAAACGAGGGCGAGCGGTCCCTGCTGCGCCAGCGGTCCCACGACGCCGACGTTGATGTTCAGCCGTGGGCGTTGATAGCCGAGACAGTTCGGCCCTAGCAACTGAATGCCGTGTTTGCGCGCAATGGCGTGCAGATCTTTGGCATGCGCCTGATCGACACCGGTTGAAATGATCAGTGCCGCCTGGCATTGAATACGTCCGGCGACTTCCAGAGCGGACGGCAACTCGTCGTCCGGCAGGGCGATGACCGCCAGATCGGCGCGCGAATGGGCCAGTTCGCCGAGCGTGCCGGTCATGCCCACGTCGAGAAACGTGACCGGTCCGGCGAAGCCGCTCTCCCGTATCAGGGCGCTCACGGCCCGGCCGTAATGGGTTTGACTGTCCGGTTCGTCGGCCTTGCCGACGAACACCACGATCGAGTTGGGGGAGAACAGCGGCGTCAGGTAATGTTTATCCATGAGATGCGCTCAGCAATCCATACCAATGAGTTCTCTCACATGCGCGGCCACGCCGCGTGCGAGCGACGAGAGTTCGTAGCCGCCTTCGAGGCAGGACACGATACGCCCCCTGGCGTGACGCCTGGCGACGTCGACAAGACGCTCGGTGACCCACGCATAATCCGCTTCGACGAGGCCGAGGTTGCCCATGTCGTCTTCACGATGACCGTCGAAGCCGGCTGAGATGAAAATCATCTCCGGCCTGAACGCTTCGAGCGCCGGCAGCCATTTCTCGGTGACGGCCGCGCGGAATACGTCGCCGTACGAGCGCGTGGGCAGCGGCACGTTCACCATATTGTCACCGCGAGGCTCGTTACCGCAGAACGGGTACAGCTTGTCCTCGAAGATCGAGCACATCAGAACCCGTGCGTCGGCGTGGAGAATGTCTTCGCTGCCATCGCCGTGATGAGCGTCGAAATCGATCAGCGCCACGCGCGCGAGTCCATGCACGTTCAGCGCATGCCGGATGCCGACCACGACGTTGTTGAAGAAGCAGAACCCACCCGCCGCCGCATATTTCGCATGGTGTCCCGGCGGCCTGATGTTGCAAAAGGCGCAACAGGCGTCGCCGGCAAGTACCAGATCGGTCGCCAGCACGGCCGCGCCGGCCGCACGCAAGGCCGCCTGGTACGTATAAGGGTTCATGCTGGTGTCGGGATCGACACGCACGTAGCCTTCCAGCGGAGCCATGTCGGCAATGCCGCGGATATACGGCAGGGAATGCGCCTGCGCGAGCTGCTCCTCCGTTGCCAGCGGTGCCTCGTACGTTTGCATGCAGTCGAGCAGGCCTTTGATCAGCAACATGTCGTGAATCGCGCCGATGCGATCGGGCGACTCGGGATGCATGTGTCCCATTTCGTGTTTGACGCAATCGCGATGCGATATATAGGCGGGTAGCATTCTGGTTCGACCGTGGTGACACTGGCTGCTGCCAATAGGCACCTGCACAGGCTGCCAGCAGCGTTCTTTCTGCACCCTCGCGTCACGCTGCTGTAAGGCCTCGCCGTGCGAGGGGAGATGGCTCTATCAGGCGCCGCACATCGCAGTGACGGATTGATGCAAATCAACGAACAAACGGGCCTGACGACGTTGATTGCAGCCTGGCGCGGCCGCGGATTGCGTTTCGCCAAGTTCGTCATACCGATCCGGTGAGCATGCCTGAAAATATTCGCCGGAAGGGACGCGTTGCGGACTGACCTGTATCAACAGGACGCGCCCATGACCTCCTACGATTGTTCTGTCTTTTGGCGCTGAACGGCGCGGTCCGGGCGCGGTCCGGTATGCAAGCTTCGTTGGCTGGAGGCGAGGGCGGCTGCCTCCTTTTCTACCAACCTCAACTGGTTTGCGATGAGTTCCTTACCTGAAACTTCTGAACACAGTGTCGAAGATCGGCCATCCGGCGGTTTGACAAGCGACGAAGCGCAGCGCCGGCTGAAAGTTTTCGGCCCGAACGGTGTGCCCGACACGGCGACGTCTCCGTGGAGCCGCGCATTGGGCAAGTTATGGGCGCCGGTGCCGTGGATGCTGGAAGCCGCAATCGTGCTGCAGCTCGTGCTGGGCGAGTACGTCGAAGCCGGCGTGATCGCCGCGCTCCTGATATTCAACGCCGCCTTGGGCTTCTTCCAGGAGAGCCGGGCGCAAGCAACGCTCGACGCGCTCAAGTCGCGCCTCGCTCTGGTCACACCGGTCCGACGCGACGGCGCATGGAAGACGGTGCCGGTCGGGCAACTGGTGCCGGGCGACATCGTGAAGCTTTCGCTTGGCTGCATTGTGGGCGCCGATGTCCGCCTGATCGAAGGCGAGGTGCTGCTCGATCAATCGACCCTCACGGGCGAGTCTCTGCCCGTCGAAGGCGGTCCTGGGTTGCAGACTTACGCCGGGGCGCTCGTGCGGCGCGGCGAAGCGGTTGCGGAAGTCACCGCAACGGGCAGCCGCACGAAATTCGGCCAAACCGCCGAGCTGGTTCGTATCGCCCGCGTTCCCAGCTCGCAGCAGCAGGCCGTGATGCGGGTGGTGCGAAATCTTGCCATGTTCAATGGCGTGATCGTTCTCGTGCAGATCGGCTATGCGGCCTCGCTGCGGATGCCGCTGGTCGAGATCGTGCCGCTCGCACTCACCGCTATCCTGGCAGCGATTCCCGTGGCGTTGCCGGCCACCTTCACGCTCGCGACCGCCTTGGGCGCCAGGGTACTCGCGAAGCTGGGCGTTCTTCCCACCCGCTTGTCCGCGATCGATGAAGCGGCCTCGATGGACGTTCTCTGCGCCGACAAGACGGGCACGTTGACGCGCAACGAACTGGCGGTGACCGCGGTGCACGCAATGCCGGGTTTCGATGAGCCGCATGTGCTCGCGCTTGCCGCGCTGGCCAGCTCCGAGGGCGGCCAGGACCCGGTCGATGCGGCGATCCGCAACGCGTCCCGGCCCGCTTGCGTGGCGGATTTGCCCAGGCTTGTCAGGTTCGTGCCGTTTGACCCGGCGGAAAAGATGTCCGAGGCGCTCGCAACGGATAAGGACGATCGCACAGTTCGCATTGTCAAAGGCGCGTTCGCGCGTGTAAGTGCCCTGACGCAATCGTCGCCGGAAGCGGCCGTCGCTGAGCAGGCTCTCGAAGCCAAAGGATTTCGCGTATTGGCGGTCGGAGTCGGCGCTCCGGATGAGCTCAAGGTGGCCGGCCTGATCGCGTTGAGCGATCCGCCCAGAGACGATTCCGCGAGGCTGATCACGGACCTGCTCGGAATGGGCGTGCACACCGTGATGGTGACCGGCGATGCCGTGGCGACCGCCGGCGTAGTAGCCCATACGGTCGGGCTCGATGGCGCGGTCTGTCCGTCGGGGCCGCTCCCCGAGCAATTGCGTCCGGAAGAGTTTGCCGTTTTCGCGGGCGTGTTCCCCGACGACAAGTTCCACATCGTCAAGGCGTTCCAGAGCGGCGGCCATATTGTCGGCATGTGTGGCGACGGCGCGAACGATGCCCCGGCGCTGCGTCAGGCGCAAATGGGAATTGCCGTCTCGACGGCCACCGATGTCGCCAAGTCGGCGGCCGGTATCGTGCTGACCGAGCCGGGCCTGGGCGGTGTCGTTGCCGCGGTGCGCGAGGGGCGGGTCACTTTCCAGCGCATCCTCACCTACACGTTGCGATCGGTGACGCGCAAAATCGATCAGATGCTGTTCCTGACGGTTGGCCTGATCATGACCGGCCATGCGGTCCTGACACCGATGCTGATGGTCGTGCTCATGACAACCGGCGATTTCCTCGCGATGTCGTCGACGACAGATAACGTGCGGCCGTCGTCCAGGCCCAATGCCTGGCGGATCAACAACCTGACGATCGCGGGCATTGTGCTGGCGTCCTGCAATCTGCTGTTTTGCAGCTCGATCCTCGCCCTCGGCAAGTTCTGGCTGCAGCTGGGCACCGGCCAGTTGCAAACGCTCGCGGCGGTCATTCTGGTGTTCAGCGGCCAGGCGGTCCTGTACGTGGTACGTGAACGCCGGCGTCTGTGGAGTTCCCGGCCGGGACGGTGGCTGATCGTGTCGTCGATTGCGGACGTGTCGATCATTGCGACCCTGGCAACACGGGGAATACTGATGTCGCCGATACCGCTGCAGTGGATCGGCGCCATGTTGGGCGCGGCCATCGTCTTCGCATTCGTCCTGGATTTCGTGAAGGTGGCCGCGTTTGCCCGTCTGAAGATGGTATAGGGCTTCGCGATCGCGTTTACGATGTAGGGCGGCCTCAAGAGTCGACTTCATTCATTGCGCCGGCATCGAAGCGTCGCAACCCTCACGTGTCCTGCTTCACGGAATCGCGTGCGCCTGTCAAGCCTGCCGCCCGGCGAGCCACATCGAGCCGTTTGCGCAGCGAGGCTTCGGCGAGGTCGAGTTCAGCGACCAGACTGCGCAGCGATTCGTCGTTGATACGCTGTTCATGCCTTTCCGCGTAAAGCGCATTGCGTTCGACGTGCAGCGACTTCAGGCGCAATTCGAGTTCCACCACATAGCGATGACGGCGCTGGCGAACCACGTCGGGGGCTTCCGCAAGTGCCTCGGGTGTAGCGGGCGGCGCAGGATCCTCCAGCAGATCGATGCGTTTGCGATACTCCTGGGTCAGGCGCCCAGCCGATTCCTGATACTGCGCGAGCCATTGCGGATCGACGGATTCCGCCTGTTC
>Ga0255336_101636_pt1 | contig 14807 bp, 13 predicted proteins | sample MeOH1_35cm_T3_17_FD_189102 | JGI IMG/M metagenome (GOLD analysis project Ga0255336, IMG submission 189102) | Sandy soil microbial communities from University of British Columbia, Vancouver, Canada - MeOH1_35cm_T3_179 | ecosystem: Engineered > Artificial ecosystem > Sand microcosm > Unclassified ...
GATCCAGTGGGACAAGGACGATCTGGAAGCGCTGGGGCTTTTAAAAGTCGATGTGCTCGCGCTCGGCATGTTGTCGGCGATTCGACGCACGCTCGATATGGTCTCGGAGAAGCGCGGTGAGCGCCTTGAGATGCAGGACATTCCGCCCGAGGATAAAGCGACCTACGACATGATTTCGCAGGCGGACACTATCGGCGTGTTTCAGATCGAATCGCGTGCGCAGATGTCGATGTTGCCGCGACTGCGGCCGCAGGAGTTTTACGATCTGGTGATCGAGGTCGCGATCGTGCGGCCCGGTCCGATTCAGGGTGGTGCCGTGCATCCGTATTTGCGGCGGCGTCAGGGTTTGGAGCCGGTGAAATATCCTAGCGAGGGTTTGAAGATCGCATTAGAAAGAACCTTGGGCGTGCCGATCTTTCAGGAACAGGTGATGCAGATCGCGATGATCGCGGCGGGGTTCACTGCAGGCGAAGCCGATGCGTTGCGAAGAGCAATGGCCGCGTGGAAACGCAAAGGCGGCCTGGAGAAATACTATGACCGGATTGTGAACGGCATGACCGAGCGTGGTTATGAAAAGGCCTTTGCAGAAGCCATTTTCGAGCAGATCAAGGGCTTCGGTGAATACGGTTTCCCTGAAAGCCATGCGGCCAGTTTTGCGCTGCTCGTGTATGTCAGCAGTTGGTTGAAGCGACATGAGCCGGCGGCGTTTCTCGCGGCCATGCTCAACTCGCAACCGATGGGTTTCTACTCCCCTTCGCAACTCGTGCAGGATGCGAAGCGCCATGGCGTAGTTGTGTTTCCCGCCGATGTGACTGTGAGCGGCTGGGATTCGGTGCTTGAATATCCGGATGAGCGTCGGGGCAATGACAGCAGGCCTGCTGTGCGGCTGGGGTTATCGTTGCTTCGCGGGATGCGGGACGGCGCAGCGGAGCGTATTGAAACTGCCCGTTGTGTACGTCAGTTCGTGAGCGTGGGCGATCTTGCGCAACGGGCGCAACTTGATCGGCATGATCTGCAGGCGCTGGCTGCTGCTAACGCGTTGACTTCACTTGCGGGTAATCGGAGGGAAGCGCTCTGGCAGTCCGTGGCCGCAGTGCCCGACAAGGACATGCTCAACGACGCTCGGGTGGAAGATGCTACGCCGCTGCTTGGGGCGCCGTCGGAGGCTGACGATATTGTCAGCGACTATAAGGCTACGGGTTTATCGCTCGGACGTCATCCGCTCGAATTGCTGCGGCCGGCGTTGCTTGAGCATAGGTTGATGTCGGCTGCTACGTTGCGGGGTTACAGGGACGGCCGGCTCGCACGCGGTTGTGGACTCGTGACCGTGCGTCAGCGGCCTGGTACTGCGAAGGGCGTAATGTTCGTTACACTGGAGGATGAGACCGGCAACGTTAACGTGATCGTATGGCCAAGCCTGCTGGAGAAGCAGCGACGAGAGGCGCTAGGTTCGACGTTGCTGGCGGTGTATGGCACGTGGCAATGTGAGGGCGAGGTTCGACATCTCGTCGCGCAACGGCTGGTGGATATGTCGTATCTGCTGGGTGGGTTGACAAGCGTGAGCCGGGACTTTCATTGAACTTTTGTTGATCATCAGCACTCCGTTTAATTTGCTTTTGCGCAAGGTGGTAACGTTCTCATTCAACGTCTTGCGTGAAAGGCACTATATTAGAGGCTGGTTTTAGCCACTGAAGGAGTTTGAGTATGAAAGTCCGCATGTATCGCAGCACCGTTGCAGGCATCGCGATTGCGATGTTGTTACCCATTTCGGCTGCTCATGCGCAGCTTGGTAATTTGCTCAAGGGCGGTGGAAGCTCCGATGGGTCGTCGTCAGGCGGGCTCAGTAGCCTGGGTAGCATGGGCAGCGCATTGACCGGGCAATCGATGACATCGGGTAGTACCAGCAATGTCGCAGGCGTGCTGCAGTTCTGTATCAAGAACAACTATCTCAGTGGGAATGGGGCGTCGTCGGTTAAGGACTCGTTGATGAGCAAGCTGGGTGGAACATCGGCAGCGTCGTCCGATAGTGGGTATACCGATGGGGCGAATGGGCTTTTGAAAAGTGGGAATGGGCAACAGCTTGATCTGAGTGGGAGTGGGTTGAAGCAGCAAGTCACCAAGCAGGTTTGCGACAAGATTCTTTCACAGGGGAAGTCGTTGTTGGGTGGGTGATGGGTTGATGTTCGGTCTGTCTTTTATTTTGTAACCCCGGCGGATCCTTCGTTCTTATTGAGCTTGTCGGGGGCCTCAACCGGGCCCTCCGACGTTCACTTTCATCCGACAGCAGACGTTCACCCTCGAATCACGCTCCTTATGTCCTGGGCACTCGGGCGCAGACGCGCATCGATATGCCGACGCGCCGCCATTTCACTTCTGATGGCTGGTCCGCCATGCACGCGGTGTCATGCCGAAGCGTGACGTAAACCACACGGTGAACGATCCCTGTTGCATATAGCCCAGTAGTGCCGCGACCCGTCCGACCGGATAGCCAGGGTTGCTCATGTAGCGCACAGCGAGATCGCGACGCACTTCCTCCACAAGATCGGAAAAACTGCATCCCGCCGATTCAAGGTGCCGCTGCATCGTACGCACGCTCAGGCGCAAATGTCGGGCAACCACCCCGACCGTGGCCCGTTCGATCGGCAGCAGGAGGTATATCGCCTTGCGCACTTCGAGCGTGGTTGAATCCACGCCAGTGACATTGAGGGGATCGACGAGGCTCTCGGCATAACGAACCAGTTCCGGATCAGCGCTTGGATTCGGGTAATCGAGATCGGCGGAGGCGCACACGAACCCGTTGAAGTCGCTGTCGAAGACCAATGGACAGCCGAAGAACCGTCGATGAAAACTCCGGTCCTCGGGTCCCCGATGAGAGAAGTGCACCGTTCGTGGCCTCCAGTGTGCTCCCAGTAGTGCGCTCGAGTGCCGCGCGAGCACACCCACGGCAAGTTCGATCGCCTGGCTCGTCGGTGTGCCCGGTTCAGCGACGATTTCCTCCCGGATGGTCACCGTCTCGCCGGCGGTTTCCACGTAGACGCCCAGAGCTTCGTTCAGTAGATGACGATACTCGACGGCCGCCAGCAACACTTCACGCAGCGTGCGCTTGTGGGTCAGCAGCACATTGATGAGGCCGGTACCGAACTGGCTGCGCGTCTCGGCCATCTGCAAGCCGAAAGTGGGGCACGATGCCTTCTCTGCGCTGAGCTCCAGCAGCTGGCAAGCCGCCGCGACCGGGATCCGGTCCTCAGGATTGGTCAGGGCCGTTGCGTCGATTCCCACCTGCTCCACGAGCTCGAACGGGTTGAGTCCAAGCCGCCGCGCGACATCAAAATAACCGCTCATGGACGACGATCTCAACATGGTTTGCATCATGAGTTCTCCGCTCGAATCCGAATGGCGCTTTCCAGCCAGAAGCCGGCACCAGTGTTTTCACCTACTGGCATCAGAGCATAAAACAATGGCGCCAAATCATAAAAGTGTACCGGGCAATTCACGTATTGTGTGTCTCAACGGATCAATGTTCCGTAGCGGTTTCCAGCGGCCTGACGCGCCGCGGCGAAGCCCTCACCCAATTCTGAAGGAAGGAAGAGATGCAATTTCTCGACGATTCGCTGCACCCGGAGAATCAGGACAAGGTCGTCATCACCGTTGCGCCGTACGGCCCGGAATGGATGCCCGCCGACTTTCCGGAAGACATTCCGGTGACGATGGAAGAGCAAGTGCAAAAGGCAGTCGACTGCTACCACGCTGGTGCGACCGTCCTTCACCTGCACGTGCGTGAACTGGATGGCAAGGGCTCCAAGCGCCTGTCGAAATTCAACGAGCTGATCGCTGGCGTGCGCGCGGCGGTGCCTGACATGATCATCCAGGTGGGCGGCTCGATCTCTTTCGCACCGGAAGACGACGGCCAGGCCGCAAAGTGGCTGTCTGACGATACGCGCCACATGCTGGCCGATCTCGAACCGAAGCCAGACCAGGTGACGGTGGCGATCAACACCACCCAGATGAACATCATGGAGCTGCTTTATCCGGAATATCTGGAGGGCACCTCGCTGGCGCACCCGGCATATCAGGCGGCCTACAGCGAGATGACCGTACCGGCCGGCCCGGCATGGGTCGAGGAGCACCTCAAGCGCCTGCAGGCCTCGAACATCCAGCCTCACTTCCAGCTGACCGGCATCCATGCGCTTGAGACGCTCGATCGCCTCGTGCGCAAGGGCGTCTACAGGGGTCCGCTGAACCTGACGTGGATCGGCATCGGCGGCGGCTTCGACGGTCCGAACCCGTTCAACTTCGCGAACTTCGTCCACCGTGCGCCGGATGGCTGCACCCTCACGGCCGAGTCGCTGCTGAAGAACGTGCTGCCGTTCAACATGATGGCGATGGCGATGGGCCTGCATCCTCGCTGCGGCATCGAGGACACGATCATCGACCAGCACGGCAAGCGCATGACCTCGGTTCAGCAGATCGAGCAGTGCGTGCGTGTGGCGCGCGAGCTGGGCCGGGAAATCGCCGGCGGCAAGGAAGCGCGCAAGATCTATCGCATCGGTGTGCAGTACAAGACCGTCGAGGAGACGCTCGCTGCAAACGGCATGGCGCCGAATCGCAAGCCGGGCGTGAAGAACCTGCCGCTGCGCGCGGCCTAAGTGGCATAAGTGCTGGTGCTCCCCGGTTTGAGCCGGGGAGCGGGTACCTGAGCATAATAATCGGCCCTATTTGCCCGCTCGGGCACAAGAGGCCGCTACCGTGCCAGACGCGAAGGAGACGATGATGCTCTTGCAGCATGCTGAGCCCACGACGGGCAATGTTTCGGCAACAAAATCGGACGTGCACCCCTACGCATGGGTGGTGTTCGCGCTCACGGTAGGCTTGCTGCTTTCCGACTATATGTCGCGGCAGGTGCTCAATGCCGTGTTTCCACTCCTCAAGGCGACGTGGAACCTTTCCGATACGCGGCTGGGCTCGCTGAGCAGCGTTGTGGCGCTCATGGTTGGCGTGCTCACCTTTCCGCTGTCTGTGCTCGCAGACCGTTGGGGCCGCATCAAGAGCATCGCGCTGATGGCGGCGATGTGGAGTCTCGCGACGCTCGGATGCGCGGTTTCGACGAACTACGGCGAGATGCTTCTCGCGCGCGCCTTCGTCGGCATCGGTGAAGCCGCCTACGGCAGTGTCGGCATTGCGCTGGTCCTGAGCATCTTTCCGGCGCGGCTGCGCGCAACGCTCACCGGCGCCTTCATGGCGGGGGGAGCGTTCGGCTCGGTGATGGGCATGGCGCTCGGTGGCGCCGTCGCGGCTCACCTGGGGTGGCGCTGGTCGTTCGGCGCGATGGCCTGCCTCGGGATCGTGCTGGTGATCCTCTACCTCATCGTTGTCACCGAAAAGCGGATGGCGCGGATTCAGCCCACGGGCGTAAGTGAGCACCGTGAATCCCTCGGCGTGCGCATGAGTTTGCGCGCGTTGATGAAGGGGCTCTTTTCCACGAAATCGGTCGTATGCGCCTATGTCGGCAGTGGCATCCATCTGCTCGTCCCGGCGGCGGTGTGGGCATGGATGCCCAGCTTCCTGAACCGCTACTACGGCATGGCACCGGGCAAGGCCGCCGTGAGTGCTGCGGTGTTCGTGCTCGTGACCGGGCTCGGCATGGTGGTGTGCGGATATCTGGCCGACCGGCTCAGCAAGACTGCACGGGAAAGGAAGTGGAACACGGCGATCGCATTCTGCCTGATCTGCTTCACGCTCCTCGCAATCGCATTCCGGCTGCCGGCTGGGCGGATGCAACTCGTGCTGATCGGCGCAGGCATGTTCTTCAGCGCGGGCGCAAGTGGCCCCTCGGGAGCGATGGTGGCGAACCTCACGCCGTCGTCGATTCACGCATCGGCCTTCGCCACGCTGACGCTGGCCAACAACCTGCTGGGTCTGGCACCCGCAGCCATCCTCACCGGGATCATCGCTGACCGGATCGGCCTGCTTGGCGCCTTGCAACTGGTTCCGTTTGCGCCACTCATTGCTGCGGTCGCGTTTTTCGTCGGCCGCCGGAATTACTGCTGCGATCTGGACCGCATGAACGCCCTGCGTAAGGAGGCCATGCGGTAAGTAGGTTGTTCGCCGTGGTGCGCCGCCGTCTGCCGTCGGTGTAACGGTTTCGCTCTGGCAGCACGGGAATCACTGGTATGGCAATGACGCGTGCGGCGGGACATGAGGTTCCGAACGCAGGTGAAGTGTAATCGTAGATAAGTAACTCATTGGAGAACGATCATGGCGAAAGCAGTACGCTTTCATGAAACCGGCGGCCCGGAGGTCTTGCGTTACGAGAATGTTGAAGTGGGCGACCCCGGCCCCGGACAAGTCCGTCTGCGCCATGAGGCGGTAGGCCTCAATTTCGCCGACACCTACTTCCGCAGTGGCCTGTACCCGGTGCCGATGCCCGCGGGCATGGGTGTCGAGGCCGCCGGCGTGGTTGGGGCTGTCGGCCCTGATGTGACCCATGTTGCAGTCGGCGACCGCGTCACCTACACGGGCTTCCTGAACACGCTCGGCGCCTACAGCACCGAACGCCTGATCCCGGCGGCGCCGCTGATCAAGCTGCCTGAGGGCATCACGTGCGAGACGGCCGCCGCCATGACGATGCGCGGCCTGACGTCAGCGTATCTCATGCGCCGCATTCATGACTTCAAGGCGGGCGACACGATCCTGCTTCACGCTGCGGCCGGCGGTGTCGGGCTAATCGTTTCGCAGTGGGCGAAGCTGCTCGGTCTTAATGTGATCGGCACGGTATCGAACGAGGCCAAGGGCGAGGTGGCCCGCGCACAGGGTTGCGACCACATCATTTACTACGGCCGGGAGGATGTCGCGAAGCGCGTTCGTGAACTGACCAACGGTGTGGGCGTGAATGTGGTGTTCGACAGTGTGGGCAAGGATACCTTCGAGGCTTCGCTGGATTCGCTGAAACGCCGCGGGCTGTTGGTCTGTGTCGGCACCGCATCCGGCCCGGTCCCGCCGTTTAATCTGCAGTTGCTGGCGATGAAGGGCTCGCTCTATGTGACCCGTCCCGCGCTCGCTGACTACATCGCCGACCCCACCGAGAAGGCCGAACTGGCCAGCGAGATTTTCGGCCATGTCGCGGCCGGCCGCATCCGCATCGAAATCAACCAGCGCTATGCGCTCGAGGACGCCGCGCAGGCGCATCGGGATCTCGAGTCCCGCAAGACGACCGGTTCATCGGTCTTCGTCATCTAGGGAGCGCGCGATGCGGATCGAACAACTCACCTGCGCGATCGGCGCCGAGATCACCGGCGTCAACCTCGCGGACGCGGTTCATGATGACGACCTGTTTGCCGAGATCCGCACCGCGCTGCTCAGGCACCGGGTGCTGTTCCTGCGCGATCAGGACATCACCCGTGCCGAACACGTTGCGTTCGCCCGGCGCTTTGGCGAGCTGGAGGATCATCCGGTCGCGGGCAGCGACCCCGAGTACCCGGGCCTCGTGCAAATCTACAAGAGGGCGGACCAGCCGAACGACCGCTATGAAAACGCGTGGCATACCGACGCGACCTGGCGGGAGGCCCCGCCTATTGGTTGCGTGCTGCGTTGCGTGGAGTGCCCGCCGGTCGGAGGCGACACGATGTGGGCGAACATGGCGCTCGCGTACGAGAACCTGCCGGAACAGGTCAAGGCACAAATCGCCGACCTGCGCGCTCGACACAGCATCGAGACGAGCTTCGGGGCGGCGATGCCGATCGAGAAGCGCCTTGCGCTAAAGGTGCAGTATCCGGACGCCGAACACCCGGTGGTACGCACGCATCCGGAGACGCGCGAGAAGGTTCTATTCGTCAACGCGTTCACGACGCACTTCACCAACTTCCATACACCTGAGCGCGTGCGCTTCGGCCAGGATGCCAACCCCGGTGCCAGTTTGCTGCTGAACTACTTGATCAGTCAGGTCTATATCCCGGAGCACCAGGTACGCTGGCGCTGGAAGAAGAACAGCGTGGCGATCTGGGACAACCGCAGCACACAGCACTATGCAGTAATGGACTACCCGCCATGCGACCGCAAGATGGAGCGGGCGGGCATCATCGGTGACAAGCCGTTTTAACTGGAAAGCTAACGCCATATGACTTTCGATACGACACCGACCATCCTCATCGTGCCGGGCCTGCGCAATCACGTTGCCGAGCACTGGCAAACGCTGCTGGAGGCGAGCCTGCCGAAAGCCGTATCCGTGCAGCCGCTCGAGCATGACAAGCTCAGCTGCGCCGCTCGCGTTGCGGCGCTCGACGGAGCCCTCGCGAAGATCGATGGCCCGGTGATCCTCGTCGCACACAGCGCTGGCGTCATGATCACGGTGCACTGGGCACAGCAACACAGTCGCCCGATCCACGGCGCGCTGCTTGCCGCGCCGCCGGATTTTGAGCGCCCGCTGCCGGCCGGCTATCCAGCCGTGGATGAACTGGGTGAAAACGGATGGCTGCCGTGCCCGCGCAAGCCGCTGCCGTTCCCCAGCATTGTCGGGGCCAGTCAGAACGATCCGCTCGCACAGTTCGACCGCGTGGCGGAGATGGCTGCAGACTGGGGTAGCCGTCTGGTCGACCTTGGCGAAGCGGGTCATCTGAATCCCGCCGCAGGCTACGGTGAATGGCCGATGGCGCAGACCTTGATCCGTGAGCTTCTCTGAATGTCGCGTCAGGTAGTGGTTGGGTCAGCCGATGAACTGGCCCCTGGCCAGCGCAAGCTGACCTTCGTCGATGGTCGCAGTATCGCGCTGTTCAATATCGACCGCAGGATATGCGCCATCGATAACTCATGTCCCCACAACGGCGCGTCGCTCGCGAGCGGCAAGCTTGAAGGCACGGTGCTGCGCTGCCCGGCGCACGGCCTGCGCTTCGACGTGACGACGGGCTCCATGGCCGGGCGAAATGGCTTGAGTCTGACTACGTTCCCGATCCGCGTCGTTGAAGGCAGGCTGGTGGTGAGCCTCGACGAGCCGTCGGATAGTCCCGGCGAATGATACTCGCGGGGCAATGGACACAATCAAAGGATATCAGGGGAAAAACAGGATGGAAGGTTTGATGATGCAGCAGCCGCTGCTGGTCGCTTCGCTGCTCACGCACGCCGAGCGGCACCACGGCGGGCAGGAAATCGTTTCGCGGCGTGTCGAGGGTGACATTCACCGGTATCAATATCGCGATCTGGCCCAACGCGCGCGACGCCTCGCGAATGCCCTGACCGGACTCGGTGTCGGCGCCGGGGAGCGTGTCGGTACGCTGGCGTGGAATGGCTACCGCCACATGGAACTGTACTTTGCCGTCTCGGGGTCGGGCGCTGTGCTGCACACGCTTAATCCCCGTCTCCATGTCGATCAACTGGCCTACATCATCGAGCATGCAGAAGATCGGGCCGTGTTCTTTGACCTGACGTTTCTGCCTTTGATCGAGTCGGTCGCTGCGCGGGTGAGGAGCCCGAAGGTATTCATTGCGATGACCGATCGTGCGCACATGCCGCACAAGCATGATCTGCCGATCACGCTGCTGTGCTACGAGGACCTCGTCAACGGCCACAGCGACGAATTCGACTGGCCACTTCTGGATGAGAACAGAGCGTCGTCGCTCTGCTACACCTCGGGCACTACCGGCAACCCGAAGGGCGTGCTGTACAGCCACCGCTCGACCCTGCTGCACACGTACGCCGCGGCGCTGCCCGACTCACTGAATTGTTCCGCACGCGATGTGATCCTTCCCGTGGTTCCGATGTTCCATGTGAACGCGTGGGGGCTGCCGTACATCGCCTGCATGGTCGGCGCCAAGCTGGTGTTCCCTGGTCCGGCGCTGGACGGGAAATCGCTCTACGAACTGATCGAGACGGAACAGGTCACGCTGTCGGCCGGCGTGCCGACAGTCTGGCAGGGGCTGCTGTCACATGTCGCTGAGCAGCAGCGCTCTTTTTCATCGATGCGGCGCACGGTGATCGGCGGTGCTCCGTGTCCGACCTCGATGACTGCACAGTTTCAGGAGCGCTATGACGTAGACGTGCTGCACGCATGGGGCATGACGGAATTGAGCCCGGTCGGTACGGTCTGCAGCTTCAAGGCGCATCAGCGCTCCCTGTCCACGGAAGAACGCTACGCAATTCAGGCAAAGCAGGGCCGCTCCGTGTTCGGCATCGACATGAAGATCGTCGGCCCGGACGGCGAGGACTTGCCGTGGGACGGCAACGCGGCGGGCGATTTGCTGGTCCGCGGTCCATGGGTGACGTGCGGGTATTTCGGCAACGATGGCGCGTCGCCGCTGCGCGACGGCTGGTTCCCGACAGGGGACGTCGCGAAGATCGATCCGGACGGGTTCATGCAGATCACCGATCGTAGCAAGGACGTCATCAAATCCGGCGGCGAATGGATCAGCTCCATCGACATCGAGAACGTGGCGTGCTCGCACCCTGAAGTCGCGATTGCGGTCTGCATCGCCGCAAGGCATCCGAAGTGGGACGAACGGCCGTTGCTGCTGATCGTGAAGAAGTCCGGCAGCGCGCTTGCCAGCGACGAATTGCTAGCATTCTTCGACGGCCACCTAGCAAAGTGGTGGAAACCGGATGCGGTGGTCTTCGTGGAGGCGGTCCCCCTCGGCGCGACCGGCAAGGTGCTCAAGCACCAGCTTAGGGATCAGTACAGGAACTACTACCTGACGGTTTGACGCAGGGCACGGGGTTGCCGCCCCGGTTTTTTCATCTATAGAGGACAAGCCCGGCCCACCGGGCAAATCCCATTTCGGAGACCGTAATGAAATCTAAGTTGAGCAGCGCAGCGGCGCTCGCGTTATTCGCGAGCGCTGCGCACGCCCAGTCGTCGGTGACGCTCTATGGCACGATCGATACCGGACTGCTTTACCAAAGCACGACGGCCAGCACATTCCAGCCAAACGCGCGCAATACGGGTTCTGTCTTTGAACTGAAGGACGGCGGCATCTATGCCAGCAACTGGGGGCTCAAAGGAACCGAGGATATCGGGGGCGGTTACAAGATCAATTTCAAATTGCAGGGTGTGTTCAACAGCACCAACGGGAAGTTCGGCTTGGCCGACACGCCTGGCGCGACGGCGATCTTCAACCAGTATTCCGTCGTGGGAGTGTCCGGACCATTCGGCACCATCGACGTCGGCCGGCAGATCGTACCGATGATTTACGCGATGGCGGACACCGATGTCCGTTCCGCGCAATATTTCGGCAGTATCCTGACGGCATGGCTGGGCGTCAACCAGGCTGCAGGCTGGCCGGGCACCAGTACGAATGCGCCGATTGGCGCGCTGTACGACAGCAACGCGCTGGTCTATCAGTCGCCTAAAATTTACGGTGCGTCGCTCGCGCTCGAGTTCGCGCCAGGCGGCGTCGCTGGCCAGATTCAGGGCGGCACACGGGAGTCGGCGGTGCTCAAGTATTCGAACTACGGCCTGAATCTGGCCGCTGTGTATTACAACGGGCACGATACCAATCCATTCCCGCTGACTTACCCGACGGCGCCAGCGGCGCCGGCAACTGGCCTCGACAATAATCGCTTTTACTATCTGGGGGCCCTTTATACGATCGGCGGTTTTTCCATATCTGCTTCGTACGGCATCGGCAAAAATCCGGCGAACACAAGTCACGTCAACTTTGAAATGGCGTCGGGCGGGCTCGGATACAAGTTCTCCTCGGTCTTCAAGGTTACGTCTGGCTTCTACTACCTGAAGGACCGGAACAATTCAGCCAATCACTCCAGTGAAATCGCGCTGGGTGCCGAATACAACCTGTCGAGGACAACCCTCGCGTATGCGCAGGTCGGATATGTAGACAACAGGGGCACCATGAACCAAACCATCATCTATGGGGCACCTGTCGCACCAGGCGTGTCAACCACCGCGGCCATGATCGGCATCCGTCATAGCTTCTGATTCTGTTATCCACGTCAACAAGAGGCGAAGTCAATGAAGAAAATCGAAGGACTCGGGATCGCTGTCGGCGCATTCGTCTTTGCAGTTTCTGTGAACGCATGGGCCCAGAATGGCGCGGCATCCGGTGCGCCGGCCAGCGTTTCAGGCGCGTCCGCGATGGTTGTGTCGGGTGCGGCGACGCCGGAAACGGGCAGAAAGGCGAATCGCGCGCTGCGCCGGAAGGTGTACGCTGCCATCTCGAAGTACAGGGAGATCAGCGCGGGCAGTATTAGTGTCATCGCGAGAGACGGCGCAGTGACGCTGAACGGCACGGTAACGGACGCGGCACAGATCGACAAGGTCGCGGAAATCGCGAAAGGTGTCACGGGGGTGACGTCCGTGACCAACAAGCTGACCGTCCAAAGACCTTTTGGAGGTCAGTAGGACTGCGCCGCCGCCGGAACGTCAGTCCGGCGGCGCCTGGGTGGATGAAGCATCAAGGCTGCCGAGACGGGCTGCCAGCAGTTGAGTCTGTTGATTGATCAAGTAATCCAGTCGGCGGGCGTCTGGATTTTCGCAAGCCGGGTCCCATGCGAAATATCAAGCTTCCTCGCATCGACCATGCAGTAGTCCAGAACGAAGTTACAATCGGCGAAGACTCGTTGGAGACTCGGTGGAGGCTCGATCGGTTAGTCACCGTTATTGCTTTTTGGCCCGAAGAGTTATTGGAGATGACGCGCGTTCGACGAAGGCTGTGTCCGCTGCAATTGTGCTTCTATAATCTATGTGAATAAATCTTGGGAACCCCAGTAGTGAAACAGATCCTCCCGGCTATGCTCACTTTCCTTGCACTGACTGGTTGCGGAACGTCAGAAACCCAGGCCGAACGCGACCAAAATTTTTCTCGCAAGGAAAACGTGTTGGAAGCGGCCCAGCGCCACGCCACGCTTCAGTGCCGCGACCAGCCACAATGCGACGCGGTTTGGAAGCTTACGGCGGCTTACGTACAGCAGCATTCCGATACACCTGTAGTGCGCGCCGACGCGGTCGCTGTCGATACCGACTTGCCCACCCGGGATGGCCGTGTCAGCTTCTCGGCAACGCGGGTTAGGAAAGACAGCGGTGCGACGATCACCCTCTACGCGCAGTGTCGCGGCATGTACGGCCTCGAAAATTCGAAGGGCTCTTCGTATGACAAGTGCGTCGAAAAAGTGACCTCAACGCAAAACAAGTTTGCGGATTTCGTGAGCCAGCATATCGATGGCCATTGAAAGCGAAATGAGCTGGCAAAGGAGCGCCTAAATCCACCACCACTTCATTTCGTATCGGCGATATCACCTGCTAAGCCGCAGGCCAGACGATAGGAAAAAGCAAATGCTCCATCACCGCGCCCTCATTCAGCGTCTGCGTGAGACCCGGAAACTCCGGCGAAGTACGCCGGCGGCGCGGCGCATGCCGAATATCATCGCCAATCAAGCGAATCGAGAAAGCACGCCGCCGCGTCTGCCCGCTCACGCCACCTGACGCATGCAGAGTCAGCTCAAAAAAACCGACATGGTCAGCGTTTTTCCGTGGCCGCTCGTCGAGGTCAGTGCAGCCAAAGAAGGACTGTGCGCTATTCCGTTACGCGAACAACTGGATGACGCGATGGTCAGCGTCATCTCGCGCAGCGGTCATCCCGCGAGTGCCGCGGCCGAGTGCTTTATAGAATGCATGATCGAAACGATTCGCGAGGGATGCGACTCGAGTTTGCCGGAAGCACGCCACGTGCTGTAGTCAGTCGAACTGTTGATCTGATGGCGTGCCGCTGCCCCTGCATGCCTTAAAAAAACGGCGCGCACCATTGAGTGCGCGCCGTTGATCCGAAAGTGTCATGCCCGGCGGCAAACCGGGCGGCCCACCTCAGAATATGTTGCGAAGGCCGACCGCGACGCCGGTCTGGTTGTTGCGGCCCGGAAAGTCTGCTTGCGCCGCGCCGGTGCCACGGATGAAATCGACCGTGCCATACACTTCTGTCCGCTTGGACAGCGAGTATTCGGCAAGCAACACGCCCGAGTAGCGGACGCCGCGGCCAAGCGTAGTCCCGTCGGCGTTCAGCGCATTGCGCGAGTGGTCGTAGTAACCCGCCGCGGTCAGCAGCAGCGGCGTCGTGACCTGCCAGGTGGTACCAACGTAGAAACCGTCGTCAATGCGGTTGGTCTTCGTCACGGGCGCCGCGAAGTTGGCAGCCGGTGAGTTTGCCGCCGACATGAAGATGTCGACCATGCCGGTATTGTCCTGCGCGTGCAGCCAGCCGGCAAAAGCCTTGACCGTGCTGAATGCATAGACAGCGCTTATGTTGACAACATTGAACTTGTTGTTGTGCGCGTCGCTGTTCTGCTGGAAGCCCGCATCAAGAGACAAGCCGCTGTACGTGTACGACGCCGTCAAGCCGTACATGTTGCTCGCGCCGACGCTGCCAGCCACGTTACCAAAGCCGTACATGGCTTCCACGTTCAGGCCGCCGAACTGGCCGTTGTACTTGACGGAGTTGTTCTGGCGCAGGCCGTAGCCGAGTGCGCCGGGCAACCAGCCGTCCTGATCGTAGTTGCCCACGGTCAACGGGTCGTAGACGTTACCTAGCTGGTCGAATAGCGGCGTGTTCTGGCGACCCAAGGTGACGGTGCCATACTGGTTGCTCGACAGCCCAACATAAGCCATCCGGTTGAAGAGCGTATTCGTGCTCGCAAGCTGGCCGTTCCAGACGTTGAAGCCGTTCTCAAGCCGGAACACCGCAGACAGGCCGCCGCCCAGATCCTCAGCTCCCTTCAAGCCCCAACGGCTGCCGGTGATCGGGCCGACGCCCATCGATACCTGGCTGTCGTTGTTCGCATTAGCGTTGGTGAGATAGCGGACGCTCGTGTCGACGATG
>Ga0255336_101637_pt1 | contig 14761 bp, 14 predicted proteins | sample MeOH1_35cm_T3_17_FD_189102 | JGI IMG/M metagenome (GOLD analysis project Ga0255336, IMG submission 189102) | Sandy soil microbial communities from University of British Columbia, Vancouver, Canada - MeOH1_35cm_T3_179 | ecosystem: Engineered > Artificial ecosystem > Sand microcosm > Unclassified ...
TAAGCCGTGATTCGATGAAATTTCTTGCCAAGCAGGAAAGAGCTATTCAGGAACGTATTCGTAAAGCATTAACAGGCTTAGCTATTCGTCCACCGATTGGTGATATTAAGCCTCTAAAAGGCCAAGGAAAGTTAATGCGTTTACGAGTCGGTACATACAGAGCGATTTTCGAAGTTAATCATACGGAACAAATTGTATATATACTGACTATCGATAATCGTGGTGATGTTTATTAAAAAATATGCAAACACAAAAAGCCGGTTTCTCCTTAGAGTAAGGAAAATCGGAACCTTTTTCCCCAAAAGTAGGGTACTGTCGCGTATTGATAAGATCAAAAACATGAAAGAGGATATCTCCTTGGACGATCTTGCCGATGTGTTTTCTCCTGCTTTTGATCAGATAGGCCTGAAAGCGGATGAGATGACGCAGCGAAACATTGTTACTTCCGAAGTGCTTAAAATGTATCTTGATTTCAATGGTGGTGGGCAGGTACTTGATTTTAACGATATTCTCTCAGCATTTATATTAAACAAGCTTATTGTCTCAGGTGACATCAGCCTTGAGGAAGGTAGATTGCTGATTGAGGTGCTCCAAGAGGGACTGATGAAATTCGAGGGCGAGCCTAGCGAGGTTTTTTTGATGAGAAAACTTGGAGTATTCAACTGTTTTATGATCTCTCCGCCCTGTAAAATATGCCTTGACAAAGGTGTCCGGCTTATCGGACGAATCAATATCGTAACTGTCATCGAAGAACTGAAACTAAAACTGATTTAAGGAGGATATATTATGGATAACAATACAAAAGGTGAGTTGAGAATCGACGGCTCCGGCAGTTCCGCGGGGGGTGTTTATAACAGTGTTAAAATCAACGGGTGGGGAAGATAAACGGGGATGTCAGCTGCAGAGTGTTCCGTATTAACGGTTCTGGCAGTATAATCGGCAATCTCGATACTGAGGACGGAAAGATTAACGGCTCTGGCAATGTGGAGGGAAGCGTCAAGGCACAGGAGTTTAAAATAAACGGCTCAGGTCAGATAAAAGGCGGCATAAGTGGAGACAACCTGACCATCTCGGGTTCCGCATCGATCGGCGAAAACCTTGACGTACAAAACGTGAAGATTGAGGGCTCGGTTAAAATTGGTTGCGACTGCAACGCCGAAAGCTTCTATTCCTGCGGCTCATTTGAGATAAACGGCCTGCTGAACGCTGACAACATAAACGTTGGACTGTTTCACTTCAAAAGTCGGGTGACGGAGATAGGCGGCGGAAAGATTAATGTTGCTATCGGCTCTTCGACAGGATTCAAAGTACTAAAAACCATCTTTACGTTGGGTATATATAATCCCGTTCTCGAATCCGAAACCATCGAGGGTGACGAGATCGTTCTTGAAAATACCATTGCCAAAGTCGTACGTGGCACCAATGTTACCATAGGCCGGGGCTGCGATATCGGTCTTGTCGAATATAAGGGCGTTTTTCGAAAAATTGGTGATGCTAAGGTGGCCGAAGAGAGAATGGTATAAATGCATGATATCTTCGCGTTTATATAAGACCATCAATATTGCCGAAAGTGATTGCGGTGTAATAATTGACTGGAGGAGAAATTACTCAGCATCGGCAAATAAAATATCTTAATAATATTAAGCGAATTGTCAAACCAATGCTAGGCTACCAAATGTATGTATGCGAAAAATAGGGAAGAGGCGATTTAAAAGACTACCGGAAATCCATGCGGTATTTAAGAGTACTAAACTAAAATTAGCTAAGTAGACTCCGCGCTAAAACGATATTTAGTGCAGAGTTGTTTCTAAGAGGGACTTAGGTAAAAGGGGTAACACTTCGCTGATAAAATTGAATCTAAAATTTAATTGGTTATGAGCAACAAGAAAATCTTCAAGGACTATGACCAATAATTAAATACGAACCTAACGCATCTACAAAGGTCTGTAGTTAACTGGTTAGACTGGGTAGTAAAACAATACTCACTACATCTTTAGAAGCCATACAGAAGCTTCTAAAGGCTCAGTTCTACAACGAGTTAATTATCATCAAACTCTAATTAACATCATTGATATTGAACCTTATATTCAAGTGCTAATATTAAAGATTCTACTGTTGGATAATCATACCAGGCTTATAATTATAAAGCCTTAGAAAGGCTCCTAGAGGCTGAACGCTAAGCTGTATTATAAACAGATACTAATCAAATACTAATCAAATACGTCTTCAATGAATACTAAGAGACATAAATAGCCCGATTGATTGATGACTAAAATATCCGCCAATCGGGCTAAAATATGTGTACCCCTCTCCCGTATTAATTGGTCTACTTTACATAATATCTATTATAGGACCCAAAATTAAAGTGAATCAGTACTCTCATAATCACTCTATACCCCATTTTTTATGACTAAGATAATATAGTTGAACTTTACTTTTTCTTGAAATGTAAGGTTCGACCAGTCTTATGTGTACTCTTTACGTCTTCTGTGTTTAAAAGAATATCTTCTATTTGGATGGCCCGATAATCTGCAGTCGATTCGATACACTTACAACAATTATCACAGATCTTTTCCGGATTTAATTCGCATCTGTCACATTCGCCACATTCTGTACATAAACGGTCTTCTAAAACGCAAGGTTCACCATATTTTTGCATTGTTTACGCTCCATCTCAGTTAAGATTACGGTTGAAAGAATCCTGGGGTTTGAATCAAGGATTCGGGGCTACTTCCTAAATTCCACAGGGCAGCACGCGTTCGTAGAGCTGCTAGTCCTTGATCTAAGAGATTTTTGGTATCCTTGTAGCGATTTTCACTCCCTAATAATACGAGAATTAAATTTCCATCAGTCCTTGTGATATAGGTAACAAGACACTGACCTGCTTCAGTGGTTGTTCCTGTTTTTAAACCTTGGACCCCAGGATAAACACTAAGAAATTCGTTTGTATTGTTTACAATAATGCTCTTTTTAAGATTGTTAGAGGTTGTCCACTCCACTCTGCCCTCTTTCTTCTGAACATACTGCATCAACGTAGTATGTTGGGTAAAACTGAGTGCGATTTTGGCAAGATCCTGGGCAGTAGTATATTGATCAGGTGCGGGTAAACCATTTGGGGTCTGAAAACGTGAATTTTGACATCCTAATTGAAGAGCATATTGATTCATTGCTTCAACAAAGGCGGAAACTGATCCTTTCGCTTTCACCGCTAAGGCAACAGCGGCATCATTAGCACTTGGTAAGTAGAGCGCAGTTAATAAATCTTTAACCAAGATCGTATCCCCTGGCTTTAAGCCCAGAGTGGAATTCTCCATCTGAACCTCATCCCCCACTTTAACAACGTCTTCTTCGCGCAGCGATTGCATCGCCACAAGACCAGTCAGAAGTTTTACAGTACTAGCCGGTGCGCGTTGAACTGTCTCATTTTGAGCGAGCAGGATATCCTGATTCTGGGCATTAATAAGATAGTAACTAGAGGTATTTAAGCTTTTGTCTGGAGCTGATGCTGAAGGTGCTGAGGCCGAAGGTTTGGATGTTGTAGTAGAGTGAGATGTATCAGGTCGAGCTGTGGAGGATTTGGTCGCAGAAAACGCTAGAAAAGGATCAAATAAGGAAAAAGCATTTATACCGAAGGCAATAACCATTATTAAGCTTATGAGGATGAGTATTCTGCGTCTCATAATGTCCCTTTCTTTCGAATACTGGTTGAGTATATATGTTTTTATGATAATAAATTTTGGGGCTCTCGGCAAGTTCTGAATTTCGAGGTATTAAGATGGATAGTGCTGCCAAACGAATAAGAAAGGATAAGGATTAATCCAGGTTCCATCCGGTAATTGAATTCCGAAGTGCAAATGATCAGGTGTTGTTAAGGCGTCACCAGTGTGCCCCATTGTTCCAATCTGAGCTCCTTTAGTAATGGATTGCCCTATTTTTAATGTGTAATCTATTGTTTTAAGATGTGCGTAGTAATAATAGTTACCGTCATCTCCCCTTATTCCCACCCGTTCTCCTCCGAGTCGATTCCAGCCTAATTTCTCGACTTTTCCCGAACATACGTTGAGTAAAGGTGTCCCTTCCAAAGCAAATAGATCGGTTCCCTCGTGTTGTCGTTTTCCCCCTTCTCGATCTGCTCCCCAACTGTCTTCGTACCAAGGCTTTCCCTGAACAGGAAAAGCATAACGTTCTGGTTCAAATAAAGGATATTGAATTAAGAACACTCTCCTCTTCTTAATTTCTTGGATCGAATTTGGAGAAAGAGCCGTAGATTTCCATGTGATTTGATTGAAAGGTATGCCCTGCTTTAGTTGCTGTATGATTGGAGAGGCCTGCTCGGTTGGAAGCGTGGATTTAATGGCTAATAGATCGGCCCAGCCTGTCTCGGAAAGCTTCTCTCCTTCTTTTTGGCTATCGAGTACAAGTTCCGGAGAGATATTGGTCAGATAGGGGTAAACTTGAGGTGGCACAACAGGCGTTCTATGGAGGAGTTTCCAGGCCATCCACCCAATACTTAAGATAATGAGAATTTGTACTACGAGAACAGAAGTTTGAAAGAACGAGTTCTTTAGGCTTTTCATAATCAGCCCCCTTAAGATCATTACTAAATGATATGGGCTGCGAATTTTTGATAGAAGTCAGAGTTTGGGGTTTCAGGGCGATTTACTAAAATATTTCTACGAACATTTGTTTGCAGTTTAAAAGGTCTAATGGTAAAATGTTCATAAGAAATTGTGGGGAGGTAATAGTGTGTACCCTGATTTATCTCAACGTCAAACCGAGATACTTTCATTCATCAAGCAAGCGATTCGACGGAAGGGATATCCCCCATCAGTTCGTGAAATTGGAGATGCAGTTGGGTTGATGTCCAGTTCTACGGTACATGGGCATCTTCAGACTTTAGAGGATAAAGGATATATTCGTCGCGATCCAGTTAAACCAAGAGCGATTGAAGTTTTGGATAATTCGCATGATGCTATTGAAAAGAAAGTGGTTCAGGTTCCTATTGTGGGGCGAGTTACTGCGGGCCAACCTATTTTGGCCCAAGAAAATATTGAAGACACCTTTCCCCTACCCCTGGAGTTGGTGAATGATGATCAGGTTTTCTTTTTAAAAGTCCGTGGAGAAAGTATGATCAATGCAGGAATTTTAAATGGAGATCTTATTTTAGTGAGACAGCAAAGTACAGCCATTAATGGCGAAATTGTTGTAGCCTTGATTGGAGATGAGGCGACGGTTAAACGCTTTTACCGTGAAAAAACCTTAATCCGCTTACAACCTGAAAATTCATTAATGGAACCTATTTACTCGCAAGATGTCACGATTCTAGGAAAAGTGATTGGGGTCTTTCGATTCCTTCACTGATTAGAAATTAAACCAAAAACCGAAAGGAAGTGAGACTTGTTTAACAAGCCTACTTCCTTTTTTGGTCCTACGATGCAGGTATACGTATCCGGAAAGATAAAACAGCCCACTTGTTTGGATGTCGAAACTAACGTGAAATTCTACGGTTGCGGAGATCCTGAAAACGTTCCAAGCCCAAAGAAATCAAACGGTCAATGATTTCTGAATAGGAAATTCCAGAAGCCTCCCATAGTTTGGGGTACATCGAAATCTGCGTGAAGCCAGGCATTGTATTGATTTCATTGATAAAAATCTGCTGATCAGCGGTTACGAAGAAGTCAACTCTGCTTAGGCCCGAGGCCTCCACAGCTTGGAACGCAGTGACTGCCATTTTCTGAAGCTTGTTTGTAACGTTTGGCTCGAGCGGGGCTGGAATGAGTAAGCGCGAACCTGTGTCATGATACTTCGCTTCATAATCATAGAAATCGTTAGCAGGTAGAATCTCCCCAGGAACGGAAGCTCGCGGCGATTCGTTACCTAAAACAGCGACTTCAATCTCCCGTCCAATGATATTTTCTTCAATAACAAGCTTCCGATCATAAAGGGCAGCTAATTCGATTGATTTCTTTAGGCCTTCCCGATTATAAGCTTTGGATATGCCCACACTCGATCCTAAGTTAGCGGGTTTAATGAAACAAGGATAACCGATTTCCAATTCGATTTGGTTGAGAATATTTATTGAATCGTCTTTAAATTGGGAACGTAACAACGTAAAGGAGCGAGCCATTGGCAGCCCTGCTTCAGAAAATACAGCTTTCATCCTGTCTTTATCCATTCCTAAAGATGAACCGAGAACTCCAGAACCGACATACGGTGCATTAGACATTTCAAATAACCCTTGAATCGTGCCGTCTTCGCCAAAAGGTCCATGGAGGACAGGAAAGATTAAATCAAATTTCCCATGGTTAGGTAGCTCCTGGCCATTGAGAGCAAAGAAACGGGGAGCTGTGGGGTCTTGGATTAAGGTGACTTGTAGGGTGTCAGGGGTTGAAATTTCCTCTGGCGTTTGCCAATCCTTGGGTTCCACACCCCAGAACCATTTTCCCTCTTTCGATATTCCTATGGTTTGAATCTCATAACGGGAGCGATCAAGCGTGTTTAAGACCGATTGGGCAGAATCTAGAGAGACCTCATGTTCTCCAGACTGTCCCCCAAATAGAATAATAATCGACTGACGTTTGCCCATTATATGTACCAACCCTCTTTTAAGAATTTCAATTTGTATTCTCAGTATATGCATAGTTATGGTGAAGAGTCCCTAACTATCGGGCCAGAGTTCCAAAATGGTTGAGAGGCCAATAACGGAGTAAGGTTCTTCCAGAGACGTTTTGTTCGGGTAAGAAACCCCACTCTCTTGAATCAGCGCTGTTATTTCGGTTATCCCCCATGACAAACAAAGAACCTTCCGGGACAACAACTGGACCAAAATCTTCCTTGGAACGCTCATTGATATAGGGTTCATTCAGAGGTTTGTCATTGACATAAGTGTCATGATTTTTAATCTGGACTTTATCCCCGGGCAAAGCGACCAGACGTTTGATGAAATCATCTGAAGAATGCGCGCTTGCTGGGGGATGAAAAACAATAATATCCCCAGGCTGTAGTTGTCCGAAATACTTAAAGAAAAACTTATCGACGATAACGCGATCTTGAAGTTGAATCGTGGGTAACATGGAACCCGAGGGAATAACGCGTGCTTCTAAGACATAAGTCCGGATGAGCCAGGATAAGACAAAGGCAACGAGAACAATTTCCACAAGCTCGAAAATATAACGAGCCATACTTTTTTGGGGTTTTCTCTGATCAAGACTCAAGTAAATCACCTCGCTTTAAGTAGATCTTTTTGAAAAAGGTTTAAGGCTGCTAAAATATTACCGAACTTAACATAGTGATAAGACATCCCACCTTGTTGATAAACAATATAAGGTTCTCGAAGCGGACCATCAGCTGAAAATTCACTGGTTGCCCCTTGAATAAAGGTTCCCCCTGCCATGATTACTTCATCTTCGTAGCCAGGCATACCCGCTGGGATGGGTAAGACAAAGCTGTCAATTGGTGAACCTTTTTGGAGTCCTTGACAGAAAGCAATCATTCGCTCACGAGAACCAAGTTTTACGGCTTGAATAAGGTCGGTACGGGGTTCTTCTGGTAAAGGGCTGACTTCAAATCCTAAGGCTTGCCAAAAAGCAGAGGAAAAAACTGCACTGCGGACGGCTTCACTTACGGTCAGCGGACTGAAAAAAAGCCCTTGAAAAAACAGACGTTGCCATTCCAGAGTTGCTCCTACTTCTCCGCCAATCCCAGGAGCAGTAAGGCGTTGCGCGGCGAGATCCACCCACTTCTTTTTACCAGCAATGTATCCACCGGTAGGGGCAAGAGTGCCTCCTAGATTTTTGATGAGCGAACCAGCCATCAGATCGACGTCAATATCTCCAGGCTCGAGTTTCTCGACTAACTCTCCGTAACAATTATCAACAAAGATTAGGAGTTGAGGATATTTTTCTCGGACGAATTGCACTAATTCGGAGATTTTTTGAATATCTAAGGAATTCCGCCAATCATAGCCTCGGGAACGCTGGACAATGAGCATTTTGGTATTCGGCTTCAGAGCGTCTTTCAATAAGCCATACTGAATTTCGCCTTCTGAACTCAGCGGGATAGCATCAAAACTAATACCAAACTCCTTCAAACTCCCCTGTCCTATTTCACGAATTCCTATGACTTCTTCTAGTGTATCATAAGGATTTCCACTCACGGAGAGAAAATGATCACCTGGACGAAGTACACCGAATAACGCGGTAGCAATGGCATGCGTACCAGAAACGAATTGTCCCCGAACTAAAGCAGCTTCTGTTCCCAAAATTCGGGCCATAACCTTATCTAACACTCCGCGACCTGAGTCTCCTAAACCGTAACCGGTCGTACCTGAGAGATGATAGCCTGTTACTTTCTCAATTTGAAATGCCTGCAACACTTTCGCGTGATTATGTTCTGTTACTTCATTAAGGGAGGATAATCGTGTTTGAACGATTGTCTCCGCCTGTTCCACTGCCTCAGAAATCAAGTGGGGCAGTTCTCCCCATAACTCCAATGATGAAACCTCCTTGTGTCTGTTATTTTTAAGGTAATAGTTCCTCAATCATTTTCCAGACGGGAATGAGTGAATCCCCTCGCACCAGAGAAAGCGGAATAGGGTGTGCAAGTTGTTGCGCTAAACGGTTGAGATCAGAAATCTGCTCAACTTGGTCAATTTTGTTTAAGATAGTTATCGTCGGTTTTTCTGCGCAATTTAATTTTTGCAAAATCTCATGGACAGTATCGGCCTGTTCTAAGGAACGGGGATGACTGGCATCTAGAACATGAAGTAATATATCGGCATTTTGAACTTCCTCTAAGGTAGCTAAAAAGGCATTTAACAACTGGGGGGGAAGCTTTTGAATGAAGCCAACCGTGTCACTCATCAAGATTTCCCGGTCAGGGCCAATCCGAAGTGCGCGGATGGTAGGATCGAGGGTTGCAAAAAGTTTATTTTCTCCAGCGAGTGACTCCCCTTTGGCTCGGGTTTGCTCCATCGCTTTTTGCAGAAAGGTCGTTTTACCTGCGTTCGTATACCCAACGAGTGCAACAAGATGAAGCCCACTACGGACACGTTGTTGCCGCTGCGTCATGCGGTGTTTACGAATCTCAGTTAATTCGTGTTCGAGAATATGAATCCGTTGCCGAACTCTTCGCTTGTCCATTTCTAGCTTGGATTCACCGGGTCCTCTCGTTCCTATCCCACCGCCTAAGCGGGAGAGCGCTTGTCCTTGACCTGTTAGGCGTGGTAATCGATATTGGAGTTGGGCCAGCTCAACCTGAAGTTTACCTTCTCGCGAATTGGCGCGTTGAGCAAAAATATCAAGGATAAGCCCTGTCCGATCCAAAACTTTAATACCCGTGTAGTCTTCAAGATTTCGGAGTTGCGCAGGAGTTAATTCATCATCACAAATGAGGACATTAGCATGGGTATCTTGAAGTTGCTGATTCAAAGTTTCGAGTTTCCCTTTGCCTAGATAACTCGTAGGACTGCCGTAACGTTTGGGTTGTAAGAGTTGCCCCACAACCTTGACGCCAGCGGTGCGGGCGAGTTCCGCTAATTCCGCTAATAATTCCTGAGCCAGTTCTTCGTTCTCAACAGAAACAAGATAAGCCCGTTCTTCCTCAGGAAGAGAACGGGTTGTCGGGTTTTGCCGGGTACGATTTTCGGTGAGAAATTCCTCATAATCAAGGGTTTCAATCTCTCGAGACGTGAAAGTAGAGGTAAGGATTGCACCATTCTCCGTTATTAAAGCAAGCTCGGCACCTGTTATTTTCCCGTTAAGAATCCCGATACTTGTCATACTTTCGAGGGAGAGAGATTCTAGTGCGCTAAGGTCAACTGAACTCAGCCGATAATTACCTTCCGGATGGGTATGAATACAGCGTAATCGAGTCGCTTCCCGGGTTCGTACAGGAGGTAGTTTAACAGACGCATGCTGCCCTACAGCTACGCCATCGACACGTCCCGAACGATTAATATGTAAGGCGATTTCTTTATTCCATTTTTCGGTCAAATTACCTAAGCCTTCAAGTAAAGTGGCATGGATAAGCTCCGGACGTTCAGTTCGGAGCAAAGTTAGTGTTTTCAGTTCTTCGAGTTGTGTTAAGCGGATTCCAGATAGATCTCCGAGAATGTCCATATTTTGCCTCCATCTTAATGACGGTTTAGCCATTGGATAAGATAAAAGAATCATAGCACAAATTTACGATTTTATGAAGAAACTCGACTCTTAAATTCTTCGAGAGCAAGATCCATAGGGAGAATCTGCATGAGTTCTTCCCGAGTTGAGTTCGGCTTTTGAAATAAGCGAACAGCCTGTTTACGGATGGCCTTTTCGGTAATGTTGCGAACGAGACGTGCATTCCCTGCATAAGGATGAGAATTCAAGAGCCCTTGGAGCATAAAACGAAACGCTCCCCGAGTTTCAAAGCTGAATTCATATTGGCGTGCTTTAAGCATGGATTCACCGATAGCAAACAGTTCATCCAGTGTATAATCCGGAAAATCAATATAGATTGGAAAACGGGAACGAAGGCCTGGATTAGTTTGTAGAAACCAATCCATTTCATGACAATAACCTGCTAAAATTAAAATAAATTCGTTCTTATGATCTTCCATAGCTTTGACTAAAGCATCAATCGCTTCCTTGCCAAAGTCCTTTTCCCCACCCCGTGCAAGGGAATATGCCTCATCGATGAAAAGTACACCACCTAAGGCTTTCTTCACCTGTTCACGCGTTTTTTGAGCGGTGTGTCCTATATACTCTCCGACCAGATCAGCTCGTTCACATTCAATAATCTGTCCTTTTTGTAAGACGTCCATTTCCTTAAAAAGTCGACCAATAAGTCGTGCGACAGTAGTTTTTCCAGTGCCGGGATTTCCGCGAAAAATCATATGGAGAACTAAGGGCTCAGCAAGGAGTTTTTCCCGCGTTCTTCGCCTTTGAATTTCAACATAAGCCTGCAATTCCCGAACCAATTCTTTAACAGTGGTCAATCCAATAAGCGCATTGAGCTCCGAGAGTATTTCGGTAACTTTATCCTTTTCTGTTATATTACCCACGGTTTTACGAACCTTCGAGGCTTGGGTTGAGGAATCGCCTTGAATATCTACGGTAACCTTAGGCTTTGGCGACTGAACCACCGGAGGTAAATGGTCATCCGGTCTGAACGTAACACGAATCGGCATATGTAGGAGCACCTCCCCATCCTTATTACTATACGCAATAAAGACGAAAAGGTGTCCAGAAAAAGAAAGTACTTAAATCAATTAACTATTGGCAGCCATTTTTTTGGCATGACGTACTCTTGCTGTATGCTCCAAGTACCTCTTACGTAAGCGAATACTTTTGGGCGTAACTTCAACAAGCTCATCATCATCAATATACTCGAGAGCTTGTTCAAGGGTGAAAAGTCGCGGACTTTCTAAGCGTAAAGCTTCCTCTGAATTACTCGAACGCATATTGGTAACATGCTTTTTCTTGGCCACATTGACTTCAACATCTTGCTCCCGACTATTTTCGCCGACGATCATGCCTTCGTAAACATGAGTTCCGGGTTCGATAAAGGTAACTCCGCGCTCTTGTGCAATATTCAGCCCATATCCTGTGGCTTCCCCATCTTCGAAGGCGATCAGAACGCCACGGCTTCGACCAGGAATGTCTCCCTTGTAGGGTTCATAACTATGGAATACATGGCTCATTATTCCTTCACCACGCGTTTCAGTCAGAAAATCTCCGCGGAAGCCAATGAGTCCCCGTGCTGGAACTTTAAATTCTAAGCGGATTTGGGTGGTCGAAATGTTGATCATATTGACCATTTCAGCCTTGCGTTGCCCCAAAAGCTCCATCACGGAACCCATCGCATTTTCCGCAATATCACAGGTCAGAAATTCGATGGGTTCACACTTGACGCCATCGACGACTTTAATAATAACTTCAGGTTTAGAAACTTGCAGTTCATATCCCTCACGACGCATCGTTTCAATTAGGATGGAGAGATGAAGTTCCCCTCTTCCCGAAACACGAAAAACATCGGCGGAATCCGTTTCTTCAACATTTAAGCTGACGTTCGTTTCGATTTCCTTGAATAATCTTTCTCTCAGCTTACGTGATGTCACATACTCCCCTTCATTACCAGCAAAGGGACTGTTGTTGACCATGAAATTCATTGTGAGCGTAGGTTCGTCTACTTCAATGATATCAAGCGCTTCTGGCTCAGTTTCACTCGCAACCGTTTCGCCGATATTGGCGGAACCTAATCCTGTTAAGGCAACAATCTCTCCAGCTTGGGCTTCGGCTACATCAACGCGTTTAAGACCTTCATAGACGTAAACTTTGCCAATCTTATTCTTTTCTAAGATACCATCTCGTTTAATTAAATTGACCGTTTCTCCTTGATGAACGCTACCACGGACAATTCGGCCAACGACGATTTTCCCGACATAATCGTCATGGTCCAGAGTCGTAACTAAGAGTTGTAAAGGAGCCTCAACATCAACTTGGGGAGCAGGAATATGCTCTAAAATAACGGAAAATAGGGGCGTTAAGTCATCAGCAATTTGATCTGATTCTAAGCCTGCAACACCTTGGCGTGCCGAAGCATAGACAACCCGAAAATCAAGTTGGTCATCATCCGCACCTAGCTCAATGAAAAGTTCCAACACTTCGTCAAGAACTTCAGCGGGACGGGCGTCTGGACGGTCAATTTTGTTAATTACGACAATCGGAACAAGTTTGAGTTCTAACGCTTTTCTTAAAACAAAACGAGTCTGAGGCATAGGCCCTTCAAACGAATCAACGATGAGTAAAACCCCATTCACCATTTTCAAGACCCGCTCAACTTCTCCACCGAAGTCAGCATGGCCTGGGGTATCAACGATGTTGATTTTTGTGCCCTGCCAATGAACAGATGTGTTTTTGGAAAGAATCGTAATTCCTCGTTCTCTCTCGAGATCGTTGGAATCCATAACACGCTCCATCACTTGCTGATTCGCGCGAAAAGTACCACTTTGTCTGAGCATTGCATCAACTAATGTTGTCTTGCCATGGTCTACGTGAGCAATAATGGCTATATTGCGTAAGCTAATAGTTTCAATCACAAATAAAAACTCCCTTTACCATTTTTAACACCAATCTTAATCTTACCATGGAATTGTAATTTCTACAATTCCATTATGACTCGTTTTGTCTATTATCATCTTTAGTCTTCTTGAGAAGAAGATTCTTTATTCAAATTAACTAAAATGTAATACTGTTAAATATATAAAGAAAACCCGGCTTTCGCCGAGCTTTGCGATAAAGAAGACTTGGCCAGCGCCAAAGCGATGGCCTTAGTCGCCTTATCCTGCCGGACTTAACTACTTGCATCGTAGGAAAGCGAAAACCGCTGGTTGCACTTATGCTATCTGCCCAAAATTTATACTTTCTTACGAAAATGGACTACATTTTCATACCTCCCTGTGAATCGGCAGGTTCATGGAAGTTTCTGTTAGTATAAAAAAAGCCTGGAAAACCAGGCTTGGTGTTTGAAATATTTTAAATTGGCAACCATTTCTTAGTTGGATTCTTCCGCTGCTGCATTTGCTGCGGCTGCTAAGTTAATCGGCCGAATAGGCATAATAGTTGATATCGCGTGCTTATATACCATCTGTTGTTTACCGTCAAAGTCCACTACTACTGTAAAGTTGTCAAATCCTCGAACGATTCCTTTCAGTTGAAACCCGTTAACTAAATAAATCGTTACGGGTAAGTTTTCTTTGCGTACCTGGTTTAAAAAAGTATCTTGTAAATTGATGGGCGATTTATTCATGTATTTCCCTCCATCACCAGCTATTTCTATTTCTATCTATTTATTTTACACGACTTTAAAGCCCTCTGCAAGTCTTACGGATCTCTTCAGTAATATTTGATAGGTTTTCGATTTCCGTATCATACCACTGAATTCGAGGATCCCTTCGGAACCATGTTAATTGGCGTTTGGCAAAATGCCGGGTATCCCGTTGAAAGATGCGCAGCATTTCTGGAAAAGTCACTTTTCCCGTTAAAGCCCAGATGGCATGACGGTAGCCAATACTTTGGAGAGGTTTTAGTCGAGGATCATATCCGTCCTTGAGCAAAGCTAAGGTTTCGTCGAGAAGGCCTTGGTGTAACATTTCTTCACAGCGCCGATTGATCCGGTCATAAATGACTCCTCGAGAAGCCGTCAATCCAATATAAAAAATGGCAGGATCTAAGGGTGGATATTCATAATCAAGGTTTCCCCTCTGCTCGGAAAAGGGTTTTCCTGTGAGGTCAAAAACTTCCAAAGCACGGATAATTCGCCTTGTGTCATTCGGGTGAAGACGCCCTGCGCTGGCAGGGTCACGTTTTGCGAGCATCTGATGAAGTTTTTCCTTGCCCTGCAAATTTAGAAAATTCGCCCAACTTTCACGGATTTCTGCCGAACTATTTTCACTGAAAGCGAAAGGATCAAGCAACGAACGGATATAAAGACCTGTCCCCCCAATGAGCAAAGGAACCTTACCCCGACTCTGGATCTCTTGAATTTGGGCTGAAGCCATTTTTTGAAACTGGGCAACTGTAAAGGGTTCAGTCGGATCCAGAATATCCAAAAGGTAATGGGGTATATTTTGTTGTTCTTCACGAGTCGGTTTGGCCGAACCGATATTAAGCCTCTGATAAATTTGGATCGAGTCACCTGAGATAATCTCTCCATCAAGGGATTGAGCGAGCATAACACCTAAAGCAGATTTGCCTACTGCGGTTGGGCCAACAATAATAAT
>Ga0255336_101638_pt1 | contig 14752 bp, 13 predicted proteins | sample MeOH1_35cm_T3_17_FD_189102 | JGI IMG/M metagenome (GOLD analysis project Ga0255336, IMG submission 189102) | Sandy soil microbial communities from University of British Columbia, Vancouver, Canada - MeOH1_35cm_T3_179 | ecosystem: Engineered > Artificial ecosystem > Sand microcosm > Unclassified ...
TTGCGCGGCGGTCACATACCGAGCCCCTTCGGGCCGATGACGGCACTGGTCGATGACCAGGGCCGGCTGACCCGGCTTGCCTTCCCCGGCGAGGTCAGCTCCTTCCGCTGGCGGGTCGATTCGCAGATGATCACCTGGGACGACAAGGCCGTCGCCCTGGTCGCCGATCAGGTCGGCGCCTATTTCGCCGGCAAGCGGCGGGACTTCGATCTTCCCTTGGCGCCGGTCGGCACACCCTTCCAGCAACGCATGTGGGCCGCCTTGCGACGCATTCCCTTCGGCGCCCATTTCACCTATGGCGCCTTCGCCGCCCAGCTCAACTTGCCCAAGGGCGCGCGGGCGATCGGCGCCGCCAATGGCGCCAATCCCATCTCGCTCATCATTCCCTGCCATCGCCTGATCGCCAGCAACGGCGCTCTCACCGACTATGCCGGCGGGCTCGAGGTCAAGCGCGGCCTGCTGGAATTCGAAGGCGCCCTGCCCGCCATCTGATCTGCCTGCCACGTCACCTGGCGGGCCCCCGAAATAGAACGCGACCGCCCTGGCTGGTCAGCCTGGGCGCCAACCGCTATGCTGCCGGGCCAGCAAGGGGAGTGAAGCAATCGTGACGACCAGGCCAGCGGCCCAGCCCACCGTGCAAGTGAACAATGATCGCGTCATCGTCACCGAATGGCGCTTCCAGCCGGGCGCCGAGACGACCTGGCACCGCCACTCCTACGATTACGTCGTTGTGCCCATGACCACCGGCAAGCTGCAGCTCGAAGACGGCAAAGAGACACGCTTTGCCGAACTGACGGCCGGCAGATCCTATTACCGGCCGGTCGGCGTCGAGCACAATGTCATCAATGCCAATGATTATGAGTTTGTCTTTGTCGAAATCGAATTCAAAGCACCGCAATAAACCGCGCCTCGGCCAGCTGCAGACCGAGGCAGACAAGCCGCGCGCGGAAAAACACGGGCGCGCGGAAGCTGATGAGGCACAACCCGGCAAGAAGATCAAAGCCGTTCCTTTTCCCACCAAGGAACAGGTTCTGGCCTTCATCCAGGATCAGGATGGTCCGGTCGGCAAGCGTGAGATCGCCCGCGCCTTCAACCTGCGGGGTGCCGATCGCATCCCGCTGAAAGCCCTGCTCAAGGAACTGGAACGCGACGGCGAGGTCGATCGCGGCCGCGGCCGCCGTCTGGCGCGGAGCGGCGCCCTGCCGGAAGTGACGGTGATCGAGATCATCGGCCCGGATGAGGATGGCGATCTCTGGGGCCGCCCGGCCGATTTCCCGAAGGACGATGCCGAGCCGCGTATCCTGGTCATCGATAACAAGCGCACCGACCGGCCTTTGGCGACCGGCGACCGGGCGCTCTGTCGTCTGGAGCGTAAGGATGACGATCTCTATGAGGCGCAGCCGATCCGCCGCATCGATCACCACGCACAGCGCATCGTCGGGTTGTTCGAGCGCGACCGCCATGGCCATGCCCGCATCATCCCCACCGACAAGCGCCTGAAGACGGAATTCAACGTCGACCCCAATCACATCGGCAATGCCCGCCACGGCGACATCGTCGTCGCCATGGTCGAACCGGCACGGCGCATGGGCACCCCGCGCGGCCGCATCATCGAGCGGGTTGGCCGCATCGGCGAGGCAAAATCGATCAGCCTCATCTCCATCGTCGAGCATGGGATTCCGCTGAATTTCTCGGAAGCGGCCCTGGACCAGGCGGCTGCGGCGCAGGCGGCGACGCTCGGCGCACGGACCGATCTGCGCGATATTCCCCTCGTCACCATCGACGGCGACGATGCCCGCGACTTCGACGATGCCGTCCATGCCAAGCCCGATCCCCATCCGCAGAATCCCGGCGGCTGGATCCTGCTGGTCGCCATCGCCGATGTGGCGCATTACGTGCGCACCGGCGATGCCCTCGACAAGACGGCGCGCGAGCGGGGCAATTCGGTCTATTTCCCGGACCGGGTCGTTCCGATGCTGCCAGAGGAGCTCTCCAACGGCTGGTGTTCGCTGAAGCCGCATGAGGAGCGGCCCTGCATGGCGGTCGAGATGACCATCAATGCCGAGGGGAAGAAGCTCAACCACCGCTTCATGCGGGGGCTGATGCGCTCGGCGGCGCGCCTCACCTATGAGCAGGCGCAAGCGGCCATGGACGGCGTCACCGATGACATCACCGCCCCCATCCTGGAACCGGTGATCAAGCCGCTTTACGGCGCCTTCAAGTCGTTGCTGTCCGCCCGCGAGCAGCGCGGCACGCTCGATCTCGACATTGCCGAGCGCCGGGTCTTCATCAACCAGGAAGGCAAGATCGACCGCATCGTGCCGCGCACCCGGCTCGACAGCCATCGCCTGATCGAGGAATTCATGATCGCCGCCAATGTCGCGGCGGCGGAGAGCCTCGAGAAGCGCAAGCAGCCCTGCATGTACCGGGTGCATGAGACGCCCGACCCGGCCCGGGTCGAAGCCTTGCGCGAATTCCTGCAGGGCCTCAGTTTCTCCATTGCCAAGGGCCAGGTGATCCGGCCCAAGCATTTCACCGCACTCCTGCACAAGGCTGCCGGCTCACCCTATGCGGCGATGATCAACAGCCTGGTGCTGCGCTCCCAGGCGCAGGCTGTCTATGCACCGGAAAATCTCGGCCATTTCGGTCTCGCCTTGCAGCGCTACGCCCATTTCACCTCGCCGATCCGCCGCTATGCCGATCTCCTCGTCCACCGCGCCTTGATCAGCGCCTATGGTTTCGGCGAGGACGGCCTGCCGCCAGAAATCGGTGAGCAGTTCGTCGATATCGGCGACCATATTTCGGGCACCGAACGCCGCGCGGCGGCGGCCGAGCGCGAGGCCACCGACCGCTATATCGCCGCCTTCCTCTCCGACCGGGTCGGCAACGTCTTTGCCGGCCGCATCGCCAGCGTCACCCGGTTCGGCCTGTTCGTCACCCTCAATGACAGCGGCGCCGATGGGCTGGTGCCGATCAGCAGCCTGCCGAGTGATTTCTACGATCATGATGAACGCGGCCATGCCTTGGTCGGGCGCCGCTGGGGCCGGCTGTTCCGGCTGGGCGCGGAAGTCGAGGTTCGCCTCCTGGCAGCGACGCCGCTGACCGGCGGCATGACCTTCGAGATCGTGTCGGGCGGCGATTTCAGCGCCGACGTGGCGGCGGGCGGCGATCATCCGGCAGGCGGCAAGGGCGGGAAGCCGCACCGCGACTCATTGTCGCGCCACGCCACAGGCACAGGGCCGCGTGGGCGCGGCAACCAGCGAGATAAGGGGGAGCGCCGCCGCCAGGACTCGCCTGAAAGTGGCAGGGGAGAGAAGCCACAGAGCGGCACCCGGCATCACGCTGAAGCCGCCAGTCCTTCCGGAGAGCCGGGGCCAAGGGGCAGACGCAGGGGAGCCGGCAAAGCGAAAGCGGAACATCGCCCCGGCAAGCGCCGCTGACCGGTATATCCCTGGTTCCGCCGCGCCAATCGACGTCTGTGGCCCGGCTTTGCCTGGGGCTCCGTTCTGCAATGACGGCCGCGCGTCAGACCTCCTCGATCTAACCATCTGATCAACTCTGCCGTGAGAATAGTCACTGGCGCCCGGGCGGCTTTCTGCTAATCTCGCGAACAGGTGATCGGGTCGAATTTGCCAGCGGCTGCGGCCGTATTCGGGTGGAAATGCCTCTGTTGACGATATCGCGTTCGGACTCGCGCAGACCGGGTATTCTTCCGGCTCTGCGGCAGATCAGTCCGCTCCTGCTGCTTCCCAGTTTCGTCATCCTGATCGGTTGCGCCAGCACGGAGCCGACGCCAGCGCCGGCTAACCAGAACAACCTGACGAAGGAGATGTTCGTCAGCGGCTTTGAGGACATCGACACCTATTACATCAACCAGCCGAAGCTCGAAGATCTGGCGATGGCGGGCCTGCAGCAGCTGAACAGCCTGGACCCGGATGTCGCGGCGGTGGAGATCGGCAACCAGGTCAATCTCGACGTCCACCAGCAGGTCGTCGATAGCTTTCCCGAACCCACCAGCACCGATGCCGGCAAATGGGGCAAGCTGGTCGCCCGGGTAACCCAGGAAGCCGTCAACGCCTCGCCCAAGCTGCAGCAGATGCCGGCGGAAAACATCTATGAGGCGGTCCTCACAGGTGTCGTCGGCAAGCTCGACCCGTTTTCCCGCTATGCCAATGCCAAGCGCGCCGATGACAACCGCGCCTCGCGCGATGGCTTCGGTGGCCTCGGCATCACCATCTCGGTCGACGAGAATGTCGTCCGCATCGTCTCCGTGCTGCATTACACGCCGGCCGAGCGGATGGGGTTGAAGCGGGATGACCAGATTCTGACGATCGATGGCAAACCGGTTCATGGCATGACGCAGAACGACGTCATCAATCTCCTGCGCGGCCCGGTCGACAGCAAGATCACGCTCGGCCTCAGCCGCATAACGGTGCCACCGAACGCCACGCCGGATGCGAATGCCGGCGAGCCGGCCCGGGAGACGCTGGAGGTGACCCTGATCCGTGCCCATGTGGTGCCGGAGACGGTCGCCTATCACCGTGAGGGCGATATCGCCTATATCCGCATCTACAGCTTCAATTCCGAGACCGGCAAAAGCCTCAAGCACGCGGTCTATGATGCCCAGGCGGAGATCGGTCCACGCCTGACGGGGTATATCCTCGATCTGCGCGACAATCTCGGCGGCCTGGTCGATCAGGCGGTCGCTGTTTCCAATGCCTTCCTGACCGGCGGCCATATCGTCTCGACGCGTGGCCGCAATCCGGACAGCCACCAGATCTTCGAGGCGACCGGCAGCGACATGACGGATGGCAAACCGGTCGTCGTGATCATCGACGGCAATTCCGCCTCGGCGGCCGAGATTGTCACCGCCGCCCTGCAGGATAACGACCGCGCCGTGGTGGTCGGCAGCAATTCCTATGGCAAGGGCACGGTGCAGATCATCCGCAAGATGCCCAATAACGGCGAACTGACCTTGACCTGGGCCCGCTATCACGCGCCGTCGGGTTACAGTCTGCACCATCTCGGCGTCCTGCCCACCATCTGCACGGTCGGCAAGCGCGATGCCGATTCGCTGCTGCGTGATCTAGCCCAGGGCCGCCTGCCCAGCGTGCCGACCGAACGACGCAATGCCGTCAGCCCGGACGACACCGCCGCCCTCGATGCCTTGCGCAAGACCTGCCCGGCGCGGACAGATGAAGATCCGGTCGACATGCAGGTGGCGGAGCGCCTGCTGCAACAGCCAAGCCTGTTTGCCGATGCCGTCCGCCTGGCACAGCCGCCGGCCGTGGCTGCCGGCGATCAATCGAGCGATCTCGAATTCCTGCCGGCCCTGATCAACTGACGCGATGGATGAAGCCCCCCAGCCGGTTCACAAGGTGCCGGTCCGCAAGGTCAGGCCGGTCGATGCCGCCAGCGTGGTTTTGATTCGCCAGGGAAGCCGTGGCGAGCCGGAAGTCCTGCTCGGCCGCCGGCATATGAAGTCCGGCTTCCTCCCGGATATCTATGTGGTACCGGGCGGCCGCGTCGATGACGCCGACAATCTGGCTTCCGGCTTCAACGAAGCCCTGCATCCGGCGATCCGGCGCATGCTCGATTCGGGTGGCAGCCGGCGCCCGGTCGCCGCCTTCCTGCGGGCCGTCCTGCGGGAAACCCACGAGGAGACCGGCCTGCTGGTCGGCCGGCCACTGCGGAACGCTGCGGCCGATGCCGCACCGTTCCGAACGGAGCCCATCTGGCAGGCCTATCACACGGCTGGCCTGCGCCCGGATTTCGGCGATTTCGATTTCCTGCTGCGCGCCATCACCCCGGTCACCTCGCGCCGGCGCTACAACACCCGCTTCTTCCTGGCCGACGGCGCGCTTGCCCATGGCACCCTCACCGGCAACGGGGAATTGGAGGATCTGGGGTGGCGGCGCAAAGGGGAATTGGCCGGGATGAACATCGTCGACGTCACCCATGCCGTCCTGGCCGAAGCCTTTGGCCGCTGGGAAAACCGCCGGGCGATCGGCAGCACGGAACCTAAGTTATTGAACTATCGCAATGATATCATGACACTCAGTCGCCACAGAGACCGCGCTTCCCAGCAAAAAACTGCAAGCTAGGCTTGACATTGGGCGGTTAATGGCTATTTTGCGCCATCTTTTTCGACGCTTGAAGTTAAGGGGCTGTCATGGCCAAGGCAAATACCGTTCAGATCAAGTTGGTCAGCAGCGCTGATACCGGCTTCTACTACGTGACCAAGAAGAATCCGCGCACCTCGACGGAGAAGCTTGAATTCAACAAGTATGATCCCGTCGTGCGCAAGCATGTGCCGTTCAAGGAAGCCAAGATCAAGTAATCCGGTTTCGACGCACAGCCTGCAACACAGGTCACGAAACAGGGCGCCCGACATCGTCGTGGCGCCCTGTTCGTTTTGGCGATAACCCGCCCGGAAAAACTGTCCGGCCGGGCGTTGCTGCGATCAGGGAAAAGCCTCAGAGCGCCGAGGCGGGATCGATAACGGCGCGGTTGCGGCCGGTCTGCTTGGCGCGGTAGAGCGCGGCATCGGCGATCTTGATCAATTCTTCGCCCGGCATCTCCATGGCCGAGGCGGCGACGCCGACACTGACCGTGACGGTGATGCCGGCCGCGGTGTCCGGGCCGATCAACATCGGCGCCTCGGAAATGCGCTTGCAGAGGCGCTCGGCGGCCCGCAGCGCCGCCTGGCCATCGGTGTCCGGCATCAGGATGACGAATTCCTCGCCGCCGAACCGCGCCACCATATCGATGTTGCGCACCGCCGCCGCGGCCCGCTGGGCGAACTGCTTCAAGACCTCGTCGCCGGCCGCATGGCCATAGGTGTCATTCACCCGCTTGAAGAAATCGAGATCGCAGACAAGGACCGCCAGCGGCTTGCCGGTCTGCACCACGCGGCGCATCAGCCCTTCGAGATGGCGCATGGCATAGCGCCGGTTATAGAGGCCGGTGAGGCTGTCCGTGAGGGCCATGGACAGGCTGCGCTCGTAATTGGCGCGGAGGCGATCCTGGAAGCGGCGGCGGCGCACCTGGATGCGCACGCGGGCCAGCAATTCATTGGGATCGATCGGTTTCATCAGATAGTCGCTGACGCCGATATCGAGCCCCTTCACCAGGCGCGGCATGTCATATTCGTCGACCACCAGCAGGATCGGTGTTTGGCGCGTCTCTTCCTGTGAGCGGAGATGCGAGCAGAAGCGCAACCCGTCTTCGCCGCCGACCTGGATATCGCTGATGATAAGATCGAACCGTTCGGCACCGGCCAGCTCGGTTGCCATCTGCACCGTATTGGCGACGACAACATCGTCCTGATCGGCGTCGAGGATGCCCTGCACCCGCTGCGCCGTCGGTGCGAAGCCTTCGACCAGCAGGATGCGCGCCTGACGATCATCTTCTATGGTCGGCTCATTGTCGCCGGAGAGGATGTCGAACTGGCCCGAGGTCTGTTCGCGCATCCGCCATTCGTCCATCATCATCTTGAGACGGACCAGCGACCGCACCCGGGCAAAGAGCGCCAGGTCATTGACCGGCTTGGTGAGGAAATCATCGGCGCCGGCTTCCAGGCCACGCACCCGGTCAGCTTGATCGCTGAGGGCCGTCACCATGACGACGGGCAGGAAACGGGTCGCCGCGCTGGAACGGATACGGCGGCAGACCTCGAACCCGTCCATCTCCGGCATCATCACATCGAGAAGGACGATGTCGGGCGCCTGCTTGGCAATGATGTCGAGAGCTTGCTGCCCGCTGCTGGCCGTAATTACCTCGAAATACTCGGCGGCCAGTTTGGCTTCCAGTAGACGGACATTGGCGGGGATGTCATCTACCACCAGGATGCGAGCGGACATGCCTTGAAATCACTGTAGGAAACGATCAACCGTTTCGAGGAACTGAACAACCGAGATCGGCTTGGCAATATAAGCCTCGCAGCCGCCTTCGCGAATCTTCTCCTCATCGCCCTTCATCGCGAAAGCGGTGACGGCGATGATCGGAATGGCCTTCAGGTTATCGTCTTCCTTGATCCACTTGGTGACCTCCAGGCCGGACACTTCCGGCAACTGGATGTCCATGAGGATCAGGTCCGGCTTGTGCTGGCGCGCCAATTTCAGCGCCTCCATCCCGTCCTTGGTTTGCAGAATATTGTAGCCATGCGCCTGGATCAGGTCATGGAACAGCTTCATATTGAGTTCGTTATCTTCGACGATCAGGATCGTCTTTTCTGCCGCCCTACGACGTTTCTCTTCGGGCGTCAGTTGCTCCCGCTCAGCCATGCCGGCGCCTCCACCAGTATTATTCATCACAGCATCCCGCAGGATGCTGCGCATTTGCTAACATACAATTTAATATCTTATGAAAAGCAGAGTTTGGTTATCAATTAGTTAAACAAAGCTGGCTAAATCGCTGTTCCTGCGATAGCGGTAACATATCAGATTATGGCCGGGTTGGAGGCGAAATGCGTGTGCGTATCGGGATCGATCTGGGTGGCACCAAGATCGAAGGGATTGCCCTGGATGCCCATGGCCAGACTTTGGCCCGGCTGCGGCAGCCCACCCCGCGGGAAGATTATGCCGGAACGGTCAATGCCATCGCCGCCGTGGTGCGGGCGATCGAGGATGCCCTGCCTGCCGATCTGCGCGCGAAGCTGAGCGATCTGCCGACGGTCGGTATTGGCATACCTGGCAGCCCGTCGCCGCAGACCGGCCTGATCCGCAACGGCAATTCGACCTGGCTCAACGGGCGGGCGCTCGGCAAGGATGTCGCCGCCGCGCTTGGCCGGCCGGTGCGCATCGCCAATGACGCCAACTGCCTCGCCGTCTCGGAAGCGACTGACGGCGCCGGCCGCGATTGCAAGATCGTCTTCGCCGTCATCATTGGCACCGGTCTTGGCGGCGGCATCTGCATCGACAAGCATCTTCTCGAAGGTCATACCGGGATCGGCGGCGAATGGGGCCATATCCCCCTGCCCTGGGCCCGGCCGGAGGAATATCCCGGACCGCAATGCTGGTGCGGCCGCCATGGCTGCCAGGAGACCTGGCTGGCCGGTCCCTGGCTTTCCGCCGATCACGAGCGCCAGACCGGCCGGAAATTGAAGGCGCAGGAGATCGTCGCCGCGGCCGAGGGCGGTGACCCTGCTGCCAATGCCTCGATGGAGCGTTATGAGGACCGCATGGCGCGCGCCTTCGCCGCCATCATGAGCGTTGTCGACCCGGATGTCTTCGTGCTGGGCGGCGGCATGTCCAACTGCCAGCGGCTCTACACCAATGTGCCGAAGCTGCTGCCGCGCTATGTCTTCAGCGACTTTGTCGATACACCGATCCGCCAGGCCGTGCATGGCGATTCCAGCGGTGTGCGGGGTGCCGCCTGGCTCTGGCCGCTGACGGCTGAAGAGGAAGCCGAACAGCGCGCCTAGAAGGCTGCGGCAAAGGCCCGCTTCGTGTAGTCTCGAGGGCGACGATAACGCCCGAGACAACATGGCCGAGGATCGCACAGCCAGCGACACAACACCACCCGACGGCAGCAGCAGCCCCTTGCTGGCCGGCCTGTGTCGCGCATGTGGCGAGAAGCTGCCGCCTGTCACGACAACTGACAAATTGAAACGGTGCCCTTCCTGCCGGTCGCCGCGCCTGCTTTATCATGCTGAGCTGCATGCGCTGGAGATCGGCCATATCGATTGCGACGCCTTCTATGCCGCGATCGAGAAGCGCGACAACCCGGAATTGCGCGACAAGCCGCTGATCATCGGCGGCGGCCATCGCGGTGTCGTCTCCACCTGCTGCTATATCGCCCGCATCTCCGGCGTCCGCTCGGCGATGCCGATGTTCAAGGCCCGCAAGCTCTGCCCGGACGCCGTGGTGATGCCGCCGAACATGGCGAAATACCGCGATGTCGGCCATCAGGTGCGCGAGCTGATGCAACAGCTGACGCCGCTGGTGGAACCTTTATCGATCGACGAGGCCTTTCTCGATTTGAGCGGCACGGCGCAATTGCATCGCCGCAGCCCGGCCCAGTCGCTCGCCATGCTGGCACGCAAGATCGAGCAGGAGCTCGGCATCACCGTCTCGATCGGTCTCAGCCATAACAAATTCCTGGCGAAGATCGCGTCCGATCTCGACAAGCCGCGCGGCTTTTCGGTGATCGGCCGGGACGAGACGTTGCGCTTCCTCGCCGCCAAGCCGGTGACGCTGATCTGGGGCATCGGCAAAGTAGGTGCCGCGCAACTTGCCCAGGACGGCATCACCATGATCGGGCAATTGCAGGAGATGGAACTCACCGCACTCGCCCAGCGCCACGGCCAGATGGGATTGCGGCTCTATCATCTCGCCCGCGGCGAAGATCACCGCCGGGTGGAGCCGGAGTCTGAAACCAAAAGCATCTCCGCGGAGACCACCTTCGACGAAGACATTGCCGATTTCGAACGGCTCGCACACGAACTCTGGCCGCTCTGCGAGAAGGTCTCCGGACGCTTGAAGGCAGCGGAAATGTCGGCCCAGGTCGTGCATCTCAAGCTGAAAACTGCCGGCTTCAAGACTGTCAGCCGGCAGGTCAGCCTGCCGGCACCGACCATCCTTGCCGAAACCCTCTATCGCGCCGGAAAGCAATTGCTGGAACGGGAATGCGACGGCACCTGGTACCGCTTGCTTGGCATCGGCACCGGACACTTCCATGAACTGGCCGATGCCGATCCCATCGACCTCGCCGATCCCGACAGCGACCGCCGCCGCAAAGTCGAAGCGGCCATGGATGCGGTACGTGCCAAACTCGGCAAGAGCAGCATCATCAAGGGGCGCAGCCTCACCATCAATCCGGCGGAACCGGGAAAGCCCAAACGCTCCTGATTGCGATTGGATCGGTGCGGCGATGGCTGCTTACGATGCGAAGTAATAGCTCAGCCACCAGAAATGCTTGCCGATGTGAATGAGGAGATCATCGGCCTGCGGCGCAAACAGCCTGAGCAATTCGTCGCGCTCGTAATAGTTCTTGAGAATGCGGTGTGTGCCGCCGTCATCGAGCGCGCGCAGCTTATAGCTATCAGTCTCGCCTTCGGGGCTGAGCAGGTCGCCGCCCAATCCCGGCACGTAGCAGTTATCGGCAAAGAAAATAGCCGCCCCCGGTTTCAACACGCCATGTAGGCCATCCAGGAAGCGCCGCAGATCGAGGCGCCTGACATGCGACAACCAGCAGCAGCAAAGCGCACCATCGAACTGGCGGCCAAGTGCAGCGAGATCATAGGCATCCGCCGTCTGGAAGGTCACGCGCGATGCCGGAAGCGGCTTCAGCCGGGCGATATCCAGCGTTTCCGGATTGGCATCCGTCGCCGTCACATGGCGCGCCACGGCCGCCGCCTGCACCGTCCACCAGCCGGTACCTGCCGCCACTTCCAGGACCTCGCGGTCAGCGAGATGACGGCGGATGGCGCGCGCCAGATCCTCCTGCTCGGTCAGGCGGTCGGCATCGGGGCGTTGGTAGATCGCTTCGTAACTAGCAGCGCGGCGACGGTAATAGTCCTTGAGATCGTCGACCATATCCTCGCGCTCCATCTTTCATGAAGGGGTGCTCATGAAGTGGCCTCGGTCATGAACCAATCGGCGATTCGACGCAAGAGTTTCTCGGCCGGATGATCCTGCCGGAAGGTCACGAAATAACCATGCTGCTCACGGCGCAGCAGCGGCAGCAATTGCACCAGGCTGCCGGCTTCGACCAGCGGATCGACGAGGCCGCGCCAGCCAAGCGCGATACCTTCGCCGGCCAGGGTCGCCTGCAGCAGCAAGGGATAGGTGCTGTAGAGTAAATCCGGCGCTTGTGCCGGCGGTGTGAGACCCTGCAGCCGCAACCATTGCGGCCAGGTCAGCCAGCGCTGCGAACCTTCATCCATATGTAACAGTTGCTGCGCCAAAAGATCTGCCGGCCGCAATCCCTTGCGCCGCAGCTGCGGATGCGCTTCCAAATAAGCCGGGGCGCACATCGGATAGACTTCTTCCGTCATCAGCTTGCAGCTTTGCCAGCCGGACCAGCGGCCGGTGCCGAAACGGATGGCGAGATCGCTATCGGTCAGAGAGAGTTCGTCATCCTGATCATTGGTCTGCAGGCGGAACATCGCCTTGGGGAAGGCCCCGCGCAAACGGGCAAAGCGTGGCATCAACCACTGCTGGGCAAAGCCGAAATTGGCGTTGATACGGACGACCTGGTCGCCGGACAGCGCCCGCAATTGCTGGGTTGCCTGGGCGATCTGGGTGAAGCCGGCGGCCACCGCCTGGTAATAGGCGCGCCCCGCCGAGGTCAAAACCAGGCCACGCCGGTTGCGCTGGAACAGGATCTGGCCGAGATCACGCTCCAGGAGCTGAAGATGACGGCTGATGGCCGGCTGGCTGATCGCCAATTCACGCGCCGCCGCCGACATGCTGCCGAGACGGGCGGCGGCTTCAAAGGGGATCAGGGCGGAAACCGGCGGGAGAGGACGTTTAGACATAACCTTATGTTATATCTGTTCCCTGAATTTGTCAGCTATTCAGGTGCTTTTGGTGCCGACACAATAGGTGCACGTTCAATCGCCGAAACAGGGCCGCAAGATGCCGCAACTTGAGATCCTCGAGAACCCGCAACCCCAGCTGATCCTGTACCGCGCCGATGGCAGCCGGGTCCCGCTGCATCCGCTCTGGCTGCGCGAGCGCTGCCGCAGCGAGGCCAGCATCGACCAGCGCACCGGCCAGCGGCTCTATAACCCGTCGGACCTCACCACCGATCTGCGGATCACGTCCCTTCAACGTCCGGCCGCCGGAAGACTGACGGTGACCTTCAGCGACGGCCATGTCAGCCAGTTCGAGGACAGCCAGCTGCTGGCCGAGGCAGTGATGGCGCCCGATGCCGACGGCCTGCCGGCGCGCGAAGCCTGGACCGCGAAGCTGACCGAATTGCCGGAAGCGGTGTGGTCCGCGGCGCCGACACCGGAAGCCCTGTTCGACATGGTGGGCAAGTTCCTGCGCTATGGTTTCGTCATCCTGCATGACGTGCCGCGCGTATCGACGTCGCTGTTCTCCGTCGCCGAGACCTTCGGCTTCGTGCGCGATACGAATTTCGGCCGCCATTTCGACGTACGTTCGAAGCCCGATGCCAATGACCTTGCCTATAGCTCGCTGGCCCTCGACCCCCATGTCGACAATCCCTATCGCGAACCCTCGCCCGGTATCCAGCTGCTGCATTGCCTCATCAACGAGACCAAGGGTGGCCTCTCGACTTTGGTCGACGGCATGGCCTGCGCGGCAGCACTGCGACAACGCGATCCCGAAGCCTATCGCCTGCTGAGTTCCACGCCGGTGCGCTTCCAGTTCGATGATGTCGATACCCAGCATATCGCCTGGCAACCGCATCTGAAGCTAGACGAGACCGGCGGTTTCCAGGCGATCCATGTCAGCCCGCGTCTCGATTTCGTGCCGTTGATGACGCCCGCCGAACTCGATGCCTTCTATGCGGCGCGCCGCACCCTCGACCGCATGCTGAAGGCGGCCGAATTCGAGATCCGCTTCCGGCTCGGCGATGGCGACCTCGTCATGTTCGACAATCGCCGCCTGCTGCATGGCCGCACATCCTTCGACACGCGCGAAGGTGAACGCCACCTGCAAGGCTGCTATATCGATAGCGACGGACCGCGCAGCCTCTATCGCATGCTAAACCGGCAACTGCAGCGGCAGAAGCGGGCCGCGGAATAAGCAAGAAAAGGGAGAAAGAGATCATGGGACGTACGGTCAGTTTTCTGCAGATGAAGGACGGCACCCGCGAGGATTACCTGATGCTCGACCAGTCAGAGCGCGATTTTGCCGTCACCCTGCCGAGCCATATCATGGAGGCCCTGGCGAAACTCGATCATTCGCTGGAGGGTTACAAGGTGAGCCGGCTGGAGCATTCGCTGCAGACGGCGACGCGGGCCGAGGCGGACGGTGCCGATCCGGAGATGGTGGTGGCCGCCCTCATCCATGATATCGGCGACGAGCTCGCCCCCTATAACCATGCCGAGATCGCTGCCGGCATCATCCGCCCCTATGTGCGGCCGGAAGTGACCTGGGTCGTCGAGCAGCATGGCGTCTTCCAGATGTATTATTACGCCCATCACCTGGGCGGGAACCGCAATGCCCGTGACCGTTTCAAGGGCCATCAGTGGTACGACACCTGCCACCGCTTCTGCGAAAGCTGGGACCAGGCGGCCTTCGATCCGGATTACAAGAGCAAGAAGCTGGCCGAATGGGAACCGCTGGTGCGTGAGATCTTCGGCCGCAAGGCGCATGACCCACGCTACGTCAAGGCGGCGGCTGAATAAAACAAGACGGTCGAATGAAGCTGGGCGGCTCTACTCAACAAGATAAGGGGCGGTTCACGTTTTAAGGCGCGACGGTCGCCGCTTTGCATTTCCCGGCGGGTGCGGGATCGAGCTTGACGAGATCACCCACCATATCGACCCCGGCGAAGGGGAAACTCATATGGCCGATCACGCCGTTGTCGTAGAGCCGCATGCTCTGCTCGAAATCGGGCATGCCGGCGGGATTGTCATCCTTCAGGAAAAAGGCGAGGTCGACCACGCGTGACGGCACCTTGGCCAGAGGCGGGAAGCTTTTCTCCTGATCCGGCAAAGACGGCATGGCCGGCGTGATGGCGGCACCGACTTCCATCGGCGTGTCGCTGACCGTGCCGTCGAAGACAGTCGCCGAGATATAGGTCTCACCGGTGGCCGCCGCCTTCAACAGGCGCA
>Ga0255336_101639_pt1 | contig 14727 bp, 17 predicted proteins | sample MeOH1_35cm_T3_17_FD_189102 | JGI IMG/M metagenome (GOLD analysis project Ga0255336, IMG submission 189102) | Sandy soil microbial communities from University of British Columbia, Vancouver, Canada - MeOH1_35cm_T3_179 | ecosystem: Engineered > Artificial ecosystem > Sand microcosm > Unclassified ...
GTCGCCACAATCAAGCATTTTCCGCTGTCCGCTGTCCGCTGTCAGCTGTCAGCTGCCGCTGCAGGCCAAGCCTGGCAAGGGTTGGGGAGAGATTTTCAGTTTTCGGGGGATGGGCAAAAATAGCCAACTTCATGTGCAGTGGGATTCGAACGTGGTTGATGTCACGCTGAAAGGTTGAGCGTTCAATGTGAGGCGGGGCGCAGCCGTCGTTGAATCAGTCGTCGTCATCACCGTGGCGATGGTGTTCCCATCCGCGGTGGCGGCCGTGGTCATGCCACCGGCGCCCGTCGCCGTCATCCTCGTCATAGCGGTATCCATAGCCATAGACCGGGGCGGGTGCGTAGACCACTGGCGGCGGAGCCTCGTACACGACGGGGGGCGGCGCAGCATAAACTGGCCCCGGCACGCCCAGAAACACGCCGATGTCCGCGTGCGCGAGAGCCGCGCTGGATGCGCACGCAGCGGAAATGCCCACTGCCAGAAAAAGGGTAGCGCGTCTCATGGTGTTCTCCTGTTCTGCCCACTTCTGACGGATGCCGGACAATGGCGAACGACACGGATTTTAGGCGTGGCCCGCGGACGCAGGTGTGGTTGAAATATCAATTCTGTAACCGGCAGTAACCTGCTTCGGATGCTGCCAGTTCCGGTCAGGATTACGATGTGCTCAGCGAGTCGCCCGAGACATGGACGCGCTGCCCGACCTGAACCGGCGGCTGCGTCGAATAATTGAAATTCCGGTAGCTGCCGTCCTGCATTCTTACCTGCACCTGGTAGCTGGTCGCCTTGCGCACCGCATGCTCGATGCCGTTACCCGCAAGTCCGCCGCCAACCGCTCCTGCAATCGTGGTCAGAACGCGACCACGTCCTCCCCCGACCTGATTTCCCAACAGGCCACCGGCGACGGCTCCGCCCACGGCTCCGAGCCCCGTTGTTGGTTCGGCTTCCTGCACTGTATTGACGGCGACAACTTCGCCTGCATTCGCGTCGACGGCGACCGGCCTTGGTGCAGGTTGAGCGGAGTTTTGGTAGGTGTTGTCGTTCGCATACCTAGAAGCCTGTTCGACCGTCGCGCTACGGTGATGATGGACGCGTGGTTGCGCTGAGGTGTCCTCATGCGTGACGCGTTGCTCCGTGGCAGGTTGCGGTGAAGTCGCTGGTGCGCTCGAAATTTGAGCGGTCACTGGCGCAACTGGCGTCGAAGGCGAGGTCGTTGCGCGTGACGTTGGCAGAATGCCGGTCATCGCAGCGATGCCTGTCGCACTCGCCAGGATGACGGCCACAGCCGCACCGGCAAACAGCGGGTGAATACGACTGCGTTGCGGCAGATCGGGTGTCAGGTTGGTGTTCATGTCGCGCTCCGTTGACGTGTGTCAGCAAGAACGCGGGAGCCGGCAAACCGGTGGACGTAAAGTCCGCAAGATTTGTAAGCACTTGTAGCATTTCCCGGCGGCTACCCAGTCTCGGGTTTTCTTCGAAGTATCGCCTCCGCTAGCGTCTGGTGCTCACGCTACCGCGCCAAACAAAGCGCCGACGCCTGATGACACGCCCATTGCCAGAGCACTCCAGAAGACCACGCGGATAACACCCGGCCCAACTTCCGCTCCACCGGCTTTCGCGGCGAGGCCTCCCAGAGCGGCCAGCGAAACCAGGGCAGAGAGGACGATGGCTGGAAGCAGTACCGATTCGGGCGTAAGGGCGGCGACGATAACCGGCAATACGGCGCCAACCGCAAAGCTTCCAGCAGAAGCCAGCGCGGCTTGCAGAGGTCGCGCAGCCGTGACCTCCGAAATGCCAAGCTCATCACGCGCATGAGTCCCCAGTGCGTCGTGCGCCATGAGCTTTTCAGCAACTTGCGCGGCAAGCGGAAAATCCAGACCACGACTCACGTAAATTGCAGTCAATTCCCGATGCTCGCGGGAAAAGTCGGCATCGAGTTCGGTCTGCTCCTGGGCCAAGGATGCCTTTTCAGTATCCGCCTGCGAGGAAACGGATACATATTCTCCCGTCGCCATGGACATAGCTCCGGCAACCAGGCCTGCCACGGCCGTGAGCACCACGCTTCCATGCGCGCTGTGCGCTGATGCCACGCCGGCGACGAGGCTCGCCGTCGAGACAATGCCATCATTGGCGCCCAGCACAGCGGCACGCAACCAGCTAATGGATTCGAGACGGTGCTGTTCCTTGTGTCGCGCTGGCATAGCTCCTCCACGTTTGCGATGTTAATTCGCTGGCCCACAACGATGGACGCAAGAGCAGCTTGCTTGTGTCGCGGCGAGCGCGGCATCAGAGAGTCTGCCTTGCACAGGGTCGGTTGCTTATAGGGCATCGGGTGTGCAACAGCTTCCGACGCATATACCGGGCTTGCCCTCAATTCTGAATACGTCGAAGCACGGCGCGTAGACTGCCAAGGGTCAGGCCGCCGCCTTCGATGGCTGCACTTCCACCGTGACGTGCGATAGTCCCTTGAAGCGTTCGAGCACCGCATGATAGAAGCGTGAGTCTCGCTGTGGCTCATTGGTCGAGACCGACACCACCGCGCTCATGTGGCCAGGACCCACCCGCCAGACATGCAGGTCGACAACCTTATCGCCACGGTCCTCGATGGCGTGACGCACGTTCTCCGTCATGCGTCGGTCCGGATTGATATCGAGCAGAATCGCACCGGTGTCGCGCATAAGTCCGTATGACCAGTTGGCTATCACCAGTGCCCCGATAATGCCCGCCAGCGGGTCCATCCAGAGCCAGCCGAAAGCGCGCGCCAGCACAAGACCCGCAATTGCCAGCACGGATACCGCCGCGTCAGCCATGACGTGCATATAGGCGGAGCGGATATTATGGTCCCTGCTCACAGCCTCATGCGTGTCGTGGCCATGCTCATGCTCGGCAAATTCGACTTCATGGTCGCCGTCAGACAAACGCACAATCGCTCTGAATGCGTGCGGCTCCGGGATTTCGTCTTTCGATTCCAGGTAGCCGCCACGGTGCGCCATGGCAAAGACCTGACGCGCGCCGTCTGGTCGTACCGTCGTAACGGACACCGTTGCGGCGTCCAGTCGCGAACCCTCCGTCTCCGGTGTAATCCGGAAAACGGGTGGCACGCTATCTTCGAAGATAGAAACTGCAAACACACCGGACCGAGCAAAAATCTTCTGCACCTCGTCTTCATGAGCATGGTCGTCGTGACCATGACCACGACCTTGCCCGTGGCTATGACCATGGCTATGACCATGGCTATGACCCTGACCGTGGTGGTCGCCGCTCAGCAGCCAGACGCTCGCCAGGTTGACCAGCAAGCCGACCACGGCGATGGGAATCGCTTCGCCGAAGTGAATGGGTATCGGTGACAGAAAACGCGACACCGCCTCGTAGCCGATGAGCACTGCAATCATCGCGAGCACGATGGCGCTCGTGAATCCCGCCAGGTCGCCAAGCTTGCCCGTGCCGAACACGAAGCGGGAGTCCGTCGCGTGCTTGCGAGCATAGGTGTACGCGAGGGCCGCAATCAGCATTGCTCCAGCATGCGTCGACATGTGCAGACCGTCAGCAACGAGCGCAAGTGACCCAAACATGCTGCCGCCGACGATTTCAATCAACATCATCGCGCTGCATAGCGCAATCACGGCCCATGTCTTTCGCTCGTTCTTTTCATGACCGGCACCCAGAAAGATGTGGTCATGTCCCGCGCCGAACGCGGCGTCTTTGAAATCACTCATTTTCAGACTCTGATTACTTGAAATAGCTGTGAACAACTTCGATGAGCTGTTCGGTCGCGCTGTCACCTGGCTCCTCGCCGCTCTCCGCATCGACAAGATGATTCCTGATGTGGTCCTCGAGCACGACGGCGAGCAGGCCATTCATCGCGCCTCGACAACTCGTGATTCGTTGCAGGACATCCGAGCAGCCGTGCTCTTCCTCGAGCGCCCGCTCAATAGCTTCAACCTGCCCCTTGATACGGCGAACCCTGTTGAGAAGTTTCTGTTTTTCCTGAACCGTGTGACTCATCGCGCTCTCCACATACCGCCACTGGGTATATAACCGTTCACAGTCTACCATAGGGGGTAGGGGTATTTTTTCGGTCACGCAAAACTCTTCTCGCTCGCGGACTTCACTTGATACTTCCTGAATCTGGTTATTGTTCGTAGCCCGTCAATCCATGCACGCACGCCACCATGCCGCTTTCACCGCACTCCTTGCCGCCGCGAAGCATTAAGGCGTCTTCACCGCACTGATTGCCGAGGTGGTATTTCGCGATATTCCTTGGGATGGCCGCCATCGTGGCGGGCGGCGTCGCGATGTCCTGGCAACCCGCGACTGCAGGAGTCTCACCCTGTGCGCTACTGGTCCTCGCAGCCTGCGTTTCCTGGGCGACCCACAACAACCTGACGCGCAAGGTTTCGACGAACGATGCGATGGTTATCGCATGCCTGAAAGGACTGGATGCGGGTTCCGTGGATCTGGGCATTGCGCTTCTGATGGGGGTGCCCCTATGTGGTTCGTCAAGCGTTCGGGGCGGATTTCGGTTGATAGAAGGTGCCGTCACGCAGCATGGCGAACAGCACGTCGCAGCGACGTCTGGCGAGAGCAATGAGCGCCTGATTGTGGCGCTTGTACTTCCCGCTCAGGAACCTGCGCGGCCGAGCAATTCTGCGCATTCTGGAGCCTGAGCGCTAGCGGTGAGGTTGAATAGGTGCGCATCGCCAAAGCGAAGAAGCTTCTGCGCTATCGACGTCCAAGCGCAAAGCTCTAACGAGCAAACAGAATGGACAGCAAAAATCACGGGGAAGAAGTCTACCGGTGGAGGTCCCCGGATGCAGTCAGTTGATATCAGTCACACCTCGACACTCCCCTGAGGTTGATTGACGAAGTCGCACCCGATCGGAACGCCGCCATTTATCGATGTGGGCGGAGGAGAGTCAACGCTGGTCGATGATTTGCTTCAGCGAGGATATCGAGACCTGACCGTGCTCGATATGTCCGCAGTCGCTCTCGATGCGACGAAACGGCGACTAGGTTCGGCGGCTCGCTGGAAGTGCGAGTGGCTCGAGCCTGCCGGCGAGGCCACGACCGCGTCCACTCTGTCGAGTTCATCCCTCTGAAGGACGCCTCATTGATCTCGGTCAAGTCACAGACGGTGGAACGGCATTTCCTCCGTATGGAGGATCGAATCGCTTGCCACGATTCATGCTGGTTCGTTGACAAGCGTCAAGGAAAGGTCGGTGCCGAAACGTAGCATTTGTAATGCACGATGACACACGCTGCGTCACCGCGTCCACAAGGAGGAAATATGAAGAAGATTCTAGTTGCGATGGCTGCTGGTATCGCGTTGACATCCCCGGTCTTGCAAGCTGCTTCCAAGGACACAGGTGCACCGCAGAGCAGTTCGAAAACACCGCCCGCAGGCGCCGCTGAGTTTGACAAGAATCTGGCGCAGCTTCAGGAGCAAATGAAGACAATGCAGGCGCAGATGGACCAGATTCGCAAAACTCAGGACCCTCAGGAACGCCAGAAGTTACTTGAGCAGCACTGGGCCACGATGCAAAGCGCGATGACAATCATGCACGGGATGTGGGGGCCGGGGATGATGGGCCATGGAATGGGCCCGGGAATGATGGGTGGCGCCGGACCCGGAATGATGGGGGGCTGGGGGCATATGGGCGGCTACTACTCGCGCCTGACACCCGAGCAACTGCGGCAGCGTCAATACATGACTGACCAATACCTGCAGATGCAGCAGGAGATGATGAACAACATGATGTGGCAGCAGCAATACCGGGACGGGCCACCGCCTGCCAGTACAAAGTAGGCATGCTGAAAAATCGGTTACTGACGAGCTCCCAGCCTGAAAAGCTCGCCAACTACAGGAGCGGACATGAGCAGTATTTCCAGCTACAAAGACCTGACAGGCGAGGTATCGGTTCAGATGCGAGCGATGCGCGCGTCACAGCCTGACTTGATGACCGCGTTCGGCCAACTCGCTGCGGCCGGGACAAAAGACGGGGCACTGAACCGAAAGACGCGGGAGCTGGTCGCGTTAGGGATTGCGATTGCCTGTCGTTGTGACGACTGCATCGGCTTTCACGTCCAGACGCTGGTGAAGCTGGGCACGACAAGGGCCGAGCTGGAAGACGTGCTCGGCACTGCGGTCTATATGGGAGGCGGTCCATCAATGATGTATGCCACCCATGCGTTGAGAGCCTTTGAGGAATTCTCGCTCTGACTATCAAGGTGCCCGGATTTCTATCAGTGTCTGCGATGCAAGGCAGCCCCCGAAGAGGACCACGGCGTGGGACTCATGGCTGCGTCATTCCTTGGCGATGGTGCATATGTCCATCCATCGCGTCAGCACCGTGGTCCGAAAGTTGTGCGTCGAACCATGTGTGAAGTGACGACACTAATTTCGGGTCGTCGCTGCGATAGGTAAGTTCGCCGCCACCTTTAATGTCCTTGTAGGTAATCGATATCTGGCCGGGCTTTGCCGCCCTGAGCTGCGCCAATCCGGGCATGTCAGCGCCGTGAGTTCGGGCAGGCGCCGAAAAGTCACCACGTTGAAACTGGGTCTGGATTTCACGCAGATGCTCACGAATCAGCTGGGTCTGGTGGCTATCAGAGGGACTTTTCGCAACTACCCGCTGGCTCCCCCCATCGTCCGATTTGGTGAAGATGTGAGTTGTGGCCTTGAGGCTGAACGGCATGACCTCCGCACCTCGCTGCGCGACCTCGGCCTGACGCTCAGCGTCCGCCGCGAACGATTCAGCCGCCGCGCCCAGGCCTGCCATCACGATAAGCGTAGTAAATAATGTGCCGAGTTTCATTGGATGAGACTCCTGCGTGGTCGACAGTGATAGATGATTACACCCGATGCCCTTGCGCCGGTTGCGTTGATGGCCTTTGATTGCGCGTCACGCTAGCGAATCAGGGAGCCGGGTTAAAACGTGTATGGGTTTCTTCCCCCCAGTGGTAGAGAACGAGACCGGACATGCCCATCGCAAGAGCGACAAACCAGAAGGCGTACTCCACACTGCCGCCCAGAGCGGCAGCAGCGCCAAGACCGAGCGCACCGACGCCATACCCCAGGTCACGCCAGAAGCGGTATATGCCGATGGCTGAAGCCCGCCAGGCTGGCTGTGCCAGGTCGGCAACGGCGGCGCTCAGGTTGGGGTATAGCATCGCCATTCCGATACCCGCTACCGCCGCCGCGAAACTCCACCATGCCGAACCTTTGCCAAGGGGCAACAGCAGCACACCGACGCCGCAAACCCACATACCCAACACGTTGAGGTGATGACGACCGACCCGGTCGGACAATCTGCCCGTGAAAAGCTGCGCGCCACCCCATGTGAAGCCGTAGACACCCACTATCCAGCCTATACCGGGCAGGCTCACCCCCCGCTGGTGCAGGTAAACCGGCCAGAACACCCACACCAGCGCGTCGACAAACTTCTCGACCAATCCGGCCTGGCAGAGAGCTGCCATACGACGGTCGCGCCAGCTCATCAGGGCAAACACTTCACTGCCCGTCGGTTGTTCGCCGGCAGCAAATCGATGGGGCTGGGGGTGCCCTTTTTCCGGCGCAATCGCTTCCTGACTGCTCTGGAAGCGGGCCCAGGGCAGCGTCTCGGCCACTGCCAGCCAGGCGAGCAGAGTCGCAAGGAGAACTACCGCCGTGCCGAACCAGAGCAATCCTGCGCGGGGGCCGAGGACGGATGCTGCGTATCCCGTTACCACTCCCGCCACTGCCACCCCTACGTAACCGGAGAATTCATTCAACCCGATAACGAGGCCGCGCTGGTCAGGACGCGTGATATCAAGCTTCGCCGTCTGGGTCATCGACCACGTCAAACCCTGATTTACGCCAAGCAACATGGTGGCAACCACGACCCAACTCCAGGACTGGGCGAAGTAGATAAGCGGCGCAATCGGGAATGCAATCAGCCAGCCGGCGAGCAAGACTTTCTTGCGGCCGATTCGCTCAGCGAGCCGCCCCGCAACGAAATTCATCGCGCCCTTGACGACGCCAAAGGCAACCACAAACGCCACCAGCAGCATGAAAGACCCGCGTGGCACGCCGAACTCGCTCTCGGCCAGTGCGGGCACCACGTTGCGCGTCATCCCAACGGTCATTCCTACGAGCAGCACCTGCAAAAGCTGCAGCACGACCTGCCAGTAATTGACGCGGATGCCGAATGCGACTGGACGATTGCGCTCAGACATGCGGAACCGCCTGAGCCCTGCGATGCAGGCTGGTCGGACACAGCAGGCTATGCCCTCACGATTCGGGGTGTTGCCGGAATTCACGCCGACCTCCTGCATTGATGATGCAGTGACCTCTTCCAAAAAAAGCCTGACGAGTCGTTATGCTGCCGACCATTGCGACAAGCATCGTGGTGTAGCGACCCTTGGCCGTTGGTGCCAAAAGTCGGGCGGGACCTACGCCGCAAGCACGACCTTCGCAACCATGCCCACCGCGATGACTCCCGCGAACACGGCGAAGCCCTGCTGCAACCGGGGCCCGCTCAGATGCCGGACGATGAGTCGACCACCAAGCATGCCAGATAGCGCCCCCGCCGCAAACGGCACACCGATGTGCCAGTTCATTCGCCCCTCAACCGCAGTCGACACGACGACCGACGCCGATATCAGCGTAATGATGGTCAGCGAAGTCGCCACGATGGCTTGCATTGGTGCGTTCGTCGCGCGCCGTAGCGCAGGCACAATGACAAAGCCCCCACCCACGCCCAGCAGACCCGAGAGAAATCCCGCTCCGATGCCGGACAGTGCCAGCGCCCTGGCGCACGGGCCGGTCCAGAGGAATCGGCCGGAGTCGACGTCGAGCTGACATGGGGGCACGTGCTGGGAGCCAGCTGATGCCTTTGCGTCTGACCCGCGTGCCTGCATGAACATGCGAATCGCCACAAAGGCGAGCACACCCGCAAATAGAAGAGCCAGGGGGCCGTTCGGCAACCGGTGTGCGAGCCACAGTCCGACCGGCGAACTAAGGATACCGGTCAAGGCAATAAAACCCGCAGCCCGATAACGGACGACACCTGCACGCAACCCGATTATTGCCCCCATTCCCGCCGACAGGCCGACCGCAAGTAAGGCTAGCGGCGCAGCCTCGGCCACATCCAGGTGAAGTACGAAGAGCAGCAAGGGCACTGCCACGATGGCGCCGCCAGCCCCCGTCAGCGCCAGAATCAGGCCGACAGCACCTCCCAGGAACATACTGACTGCAGTCATGCTGTCCATTCCTCTGCCCTATAAGGACCGCGGGATTTGCGCGGACGGCTCACCAATCAATGCCCAACTGGTCAGGCCTGCTGCCGGCTCAATTTGGCGCGTTCGAGCAACTCGAACACGGCCATCCCGCCAAGCATCGCGGCCACAAAACCCCACGCCTTGGGAAAGCCCGCGCCCAGTGCGACCAGCGCGGGTCCCGGGCAAAATCCTGCAAGCCCCCAGCCGACGCCGAACACCGCGCTTCCCAGGACCAGTCTCAAGGTCACGGATGAGTTGGCCGGAATCTGCATCGGCAGACCCAGCAGTGATTTTCTGCGGCGTTTTGCAAACAGGAACGCGATAGAGCCGACGGTTATCGCCCCGGCCATCACGAATGCAAGAGACGGGTCCCAGCGCCCCGCGATGTCGAGAAATCCCAGCACCTTCGCCGGATTGGCCATGCCAGACACCATCAGACCGACGCCGAACAGAAGCCCGGAAATTAAAGCAGCGATCAAACCCATTTCAGCCTCCCAGCAGATGTCTGAACACGAACACGGTCACAAAACCGCTTGCCATGAATGTTGCCGTCGCGACAAGCGAACGGATGGACCCGCGCGAGATGCCGCAGACACCATGGCCGCTCGTGCAACCGCTCGCGTAACGCGTGCCGATGCCTACCAGAAAGCCTGCTATGAGTATTTCGCTCCATCCAGCCTGGATATCGGGCGCTATCGGATTACCCAGAAAACCTGCCAGCACAGGTGCCCCTACAAGCCCTGCAATAAAAGCGACACGCCATCCCGCATCTTTCTGTGGCGAGCCCAGCAGGCCGCCGAGAATACCGCTGATGCCGGCGATACGCCCGTTGAAAAGAACAAGCACGGCGGCCGCGGCGCCAATCACAAGGCCGCCAGTCAGTGACAGGCCAGGCGTGAAACTCGCGATATCAATCGACATGGCCTCTCCTCATCTTCATTGGGCACAAAACTGGTCGTACAGCACGTTCATGACTGCAATCGCTTCCTTGCTCGCGATGGAATAAAAGATGCTTTTCCCTTCCCGGCGTGTCTCGACGAGTTCGTTATCACGAAGTACGCCGAGTTGCTGGGAGAGCGTGGGCTGACGTATGCCCAATTGCTCTTCCAGGTCGCTCACACACAACTCGCCCTGAGATAACTGGCACATCAGCAGCAACCGGTCAGGGTTGGCCAGAACCTTCAGTAGCGCACAGGCTTTCTCCGCCGAGGCCTGCATCACTGCAAGGTCGATTGGGGCGGACTTCTTCCTCATTTCAATATCCAATAATTTACGCGCCTATATTATATTGCACAATAAATTGTTCGTGAATAAAATGAATAGCATCTGAGGAGGTCAGGATGCGACCCATTGTTCAACCGTTCTTCGACCCGGCCACCGGCACGGTCACTTACGTGGTTTTCCAATCCGGATATCAGGAATGCGCAGTCATTGACCCGGTCCTTGACTACGACCCGAAAGCAGGACGCACTTCAACCACAAGCGCCGACAAGGTCATCGAGTTCGTTCGCCAGCATGGTCTGCGGGTGCAATGGATTCTGGAAACCCACGCGCACGCGGACCACCTGTCGGCGGCGCATTACTTACGAGGTGAGTTCGGCGGCAAGATTGCGATTGGAGAGCACATTCGCACCGTTCAAGGCGTCTTCCAGAAGCTTTTTAATCTGGAGCGCGGATTCCATACAGACGGCTCCCAGTTCGACCATCTTTTCCGCGAAGACGAGGAGTTTTCCATTGCTGATGTGACTGCAAAAGCGCTGTATGTGCCAGGCCACACCCCCGCCGACACGGCCTACAAGATTGGCGATGCGGTCTTCGTGGGAGATACGCTGTTCATGCCGGATGTCGGTACCGCACGCTGTGACTTTCCCGGCGGCGATGCACACACACTATACGGGTCGATTCGAAAGCTGCTGGACCTGCCCGCCGACACCCGGCTCTTCATGTGTCACGACTACCCGCCCGAGAGCCGGGAACCCGAGTGGGAAACCACGGTGCTCGCGCAGCGTGTGCATAACATCCATGTGCACGACGGCGTAACGGAAGAACAGTTCGTACACGTGCGAGAAGCGCGTGACGCGACCCTCGCAATGCCCACGCTGATTCTGCCGTCTGTGCAGGTCAACATACGGGCTGGCGAGTTTCCACCCGCCGAGGAAAATGGCATCAGCTATCTGAAGATTCCGCTGAATGCGTTGTAGCAGCCATTGCCGCGCGAAGCAGACCTTGCAAACCGGTCAATGTCCGCGCGATAACTCTTCGAGCCCGTGAAGGCCAACGGGTGGGGTGGCCTGCCACGGCAGCAACACCGACCGCTTTGCGTCCTGCTTGATCACTCGCTCGATGAACGGCGCTTCATAACGCCCTCGCTCAGCGAGTGCCGGGTCGTGGGTTCCGCTTGCAAGCAGGCTTTGGTCGATGACCCACGCATACGGCTCAATCTGCGCCCGGCGGAGGTCGGCTTGCAGGCGCTCCGCTTCATGCACCGGCGTCGCTTCTGCGAGCGTCACGATCAGCACGCGCGTGAACTCAGGGTCACGCAGCCGCGGCAGAAGCTGGCGGACGGCTTCCGGCATATCACCCTGGGTGCGCATGACTTCGCGATGGTAGGCCTCCGCTGAGTCCATCAGCAGAATGGTGTGTCCGGTCGGCGCCGTGTCCAGTATCACGAAAGAGTCCCGGGCCTCGTCCACCGTGCGAGCGAAGGCACGAAACACCGCGATCTCCTCAGTGCATGGCGAGCGCAGGTCTTCCTCGAGCATTGCCTTCGCCTGTGCATCGAGGTAAGCGCCCGCCCTGGCGAGAACTTCATCGCGGTAACGGTCGACTTCCAGCGCCGCGTCGATGTGAGCCACGCTCAAACCAGGCAGCGACTCCTGCAGCGTCCATGCCACATGAGCAGCGGGATCTGTCGTCGAAAGCAGGACGTTATGGCCGCGCTGAGCAAGTTCAAGCGCTATCGCAGATGCCACCGTCGTCTTGCCGACGCCGCCCTTGCCCATCGTCATGATCAGACCATGTCTGGCCTTCTCGAGGTCGTCGATGAGTGGCAGAAGGCCGCCGGGCAACTCCACGCTTAAGCTGGCAACCGTCTGCGAGGCGCCAATCTGCTCCGGGTGCAAATAGGCCTTTAGCGCGCGCAGGCCAACCAGTCCCATCGGAATGAAGCCTGTCTGACTTCGCTCCAGTGCTGCGAGCCCCCGCGGCATGGCATCGATGGCGGCAGCCTGCTGCGCTTCCATCGCGTGGGCGATGACGTCGTCAGGTGAAGTCGCTTTGAAAACACCGTTGACAGCGAGTACCAGGTTCCTGACACCGAGATCCGCCAGTTCGATGCGGGTGCGCTCGGCTTCACGGAATGCAGACGTATCTGGACGGGCGACAAGGACCACGGTGGTGTGGTCGCGGTCAGTCAGTTCGGCAACCGCCGCTGCGTACAGTTGCTTGTTGGGCTCGAGACCTGCAAGCGGTCCAAGGCATGAATTTCCCGTCGTGTTCGTCGACAGGAAACTGCCCCACGCCGACGGCAGCGTCAGCAGACGCAATGTATGCCCCGTAGGCGCGGTGTCGAAGATGACGTGGTCATAGGCTTTCGTGATGACGTTGCCTGCGAGCAGGTTGGCAAACGCATCGAACGCGGCAATCTCAACGGTGCAGCCGCCCGAAAACTGCTCTTCCATGCTGCGGATGGCGGCATCGGGCAATACGCCTCGATAGGGGGCGACCATGCGCTCGCGGTACGCGCTTGCAGCACGCTCCGGGTCGATGTTCAGCGCATGGAGGTAGGGGACCTGACTGACGGGCGTTGGCTGCCCGGAGAGCGGGGTCTCGAGAACCTCGTCGAGGTTGGATGCCGGGTCGGTGCTGACCAGCAGCACGGTCTTGCCGTCTTCCGCCAGTTTCAGGGCCGTTGCGCAGGCAAGTGAGGTCTTACCAACGCCGCCTTTTCCGGTGAAGAAGAGATGGCGAGTGTTAGCGACAGGTAGCGTCATGTCAGTGCGTCCCTCAACATTCGCCGGGCTTGCAGCCGCAGACACCCGCTCTGATGTGCGGCTTTTCGGCAGCGGGAATCTTGAGGCCCATTTTCTGAATCAATTGGGCACGCGATGGATAAGCGCCGATCGAGATGATCTTGTCGTCCACCATTGCGATCGGCAGACGGTCCATACCGGCCTGCATTTCGCGGACCACTTCCGGATTGGCAGCAAACGCCCCCGCATCGTGTCCGAGGCCGTGTCTGACAACTTCGACACCGTGGTGCGCCAGCCATTGAAGGTCGGCGTTGAACTGAACCAGTACCGGGTCGACGTCGACGCCGCACAAGCCGGTCGGGCAACACTTCGCCGGCTCAAACACTTCAAGCTTGCTCATCTGCGCTCCTGCGGGTAGATCCGGTCGTGCGGCAAAGCTGCAGCCGCGTTTTACAGCTCATGTTGGCACTGCAGTGGAGCCAGTCGTTGACATCGGTCAAGGTGGAGGCAAGGAAGCGGCGTTTCCGCGACCTCCACTCGCAATGAGCGCACCAGCCCCGTTCAAACGACGAATTCCATGCATGAAGGGGGAAACCTGTCACTATCTACCAAGATGCCATATAGATCGAGCGTAGAGGCGCCCTTGTAGCTCACGTCAAACGGAGGCCGCCCCCGCGATGACCTGTCTAGACACACACAGGTGGCGTGATTGCTGCGAAAGCCGGTTATGCCGGCATGCGCTTGTGCCAATCGAACGCCAGCCCTGAAGCCCGATCTACAGCTCCGAACATGAAGCGTCTTCCGCTCTCGCCGCGTGACCCTGATCCGGCTTCTCCGGGCGTATGGCGCTGGATACCGGCTGTCGCTACGTTGCGAACTTATAAGCGTAACTGGTTCGCAAAGGACGTGTTCGCGGGCATCGTGCTGACTTCCGTACTCGTACCAACCGGACTGAGCTTTGCGCAGGCCGCCGGGCTGCCCGGCGTCGGCGGCTTGTATGCAAGCATCGCCGCTCTGCTCGCCTACGCTATTTTCGGACCCAGCCGGATCCTCGTTCTCGGCCCCGATTCCGCACTGACTGCCCTGATTGCCGCTGCCGTCGTTCCTCTCGCTGACGGCCGGCCGGAATCGGCACTCGCGCTTGCTGGTACGCTGGCGATGCTGTCTGGAATCTGCTGTGCGTTGATCGGACTGCTCAGGCTGAGCTTTATCACAGATCTTCTGTCGAAACCGATCCAGTATGGCTATCTCAACGGGATTGCGCTCACACTGTTCGTGAGCCAGTTTCCGAGATTGCTCGGTTTCGCGGTTCCGGGCGGCACGTTCCTCGACGAGGTAACAAGGGTCTTCCAGGGTGTCGTCGCCGGGCAGATAAACTGGGTTGCCTGCGCCATTGGCGTTTCGTGCCTGGGGACAATTGCATTGCTCAAACGGTATGCGGCTGCGCTTCCCGCCACCCTGATTGCCGTGGCCACGGCAACCGTGGCGGTCTGGCTCCTGG
>Ga0255336_101640_pt1 | contig 14721 bp, 14 predicted proteins | sample MeOH1_35cm_T3_17_FD_189102 | JGI IMG/M metagenome (GOLD analysis project Ga0255336, IMG submission 189102) | Sandy soil microbial communities from University of British Columbia, Vancouver, Canada - MeOH1_35cm_T3_179 | ecosystem: Engineered > Artificial ecosystem > Sand microcosm > Unclassified ...
CGTTTTTCCAAGGGCGCGCAGATACGCGTGGGTGACCCCGATGCCGTCGACCACACGCGATTGCCTGGGTATCTGCGCAACAAACCCGGCACGGTGGACCTCGTTTATCCCGGCGCGTTTTCGTATTTCGTGTCGACAGGCCCGGATGGCATTGGCCATGCCATGCCCGTGTATCGCGTGGCGTTCGATGCTGCCGACATCTGGGGCAAGGAGAAGAGCGAGCCCAATACGACCATCTATGCCGATCTCTTCGATGCCTATCTGCTTGCGCCCAACTGATCCATGCCAGGAACCAAGACCATGAGCGAACTATTCAAATACGACGACGAACGGGAAGCGGCCAGCGCCGCGAAAGTACGCGCCCTGGAAGCGCTGCTGATCGAGAAGGGCGTACTTGGCAGCGACTCGGTCGATACCGTGCTCGGCCATTTCGAAACCGTGGCGGGGCCGTTCAATGGCGCGCGTATCGTCGCGCGCGCGTGGGTCGATCCCGCATTCAAGCAACTTCTGATCGAAGACACGCCCAAAGCTATCGCGACAATGGACTTGCCGCCGGGCATGGATGGCGCGGAGGGCGAGCACATGGCCGCGGTCGCAAACGGCGATGGTGTGCATAACCTGATCATCTGCACGCTGTGCTCGTGTTATCCGTGGCCGGTACTTGGCCTGCCGCCGTACTGGTACAAAGACCCCGTGTTCCGCGCGCGCGGCGTGCGTGAACCGCGGGCGGTGCTGCGCGAATTCGGCGTGCCTGTTGCGGCGGATAACGAAGTCAAGGTGTGGGACAGCAGCGCGCAGATTCGCTGGTTCGTCGTGCCGGAACGTCCGGCCGGAACGGACGGCATGAGCGAAGAAGCACTGGCCGCACTCGTCACCCCCGAGTCGATGATGGGCGTTGCGCTGGTCGCCTCGCCATCGCCGACATCACTCGCCGCGGGCTGACCATGTTCACTCGTTTCGAGGAGTACGCCGCATCCATCATGCTCGGCCAACCTGATTCGCCGCCGCGCCTGCAAGGCAAATTTCTATTCGACAAGCCTTGGGAACGCGAAGTCTTTGGCGTTGCGCTGTCGTTGTCCAAGGCCGGTTATTTCGAGTGGGAAGCGCTCCGGCAGAACCTGATCGAATCGATTGCCGAGTGGGAGGACGGTTATTGCGCGGGACAACCGCGCTGGGACTATTACGAACGCTTTTTCCTCGCGCTCAAGAAAACCCTGGTTGAGGCCGCCTTACTGTCGGCGGCGGAAATAGCGGCTATCGATGCGGCATTCGTCACCGCTAACGCTTAAGCCGGGCCGTATTTTTCTCAAAGTTCATATGTCTGGGCTAACGCCCTTTGGAGATCCTCATGATGACCGACGCTGTTCTCGATTCAACCGTCATGCCACTACCGCTTCCCGTTCGCGAGCTCATGCCGTGGGCGATTTTCGGTGGCTTGCTGATGCTGCTCGCGATCTATTTCGTGGGTGCCGAAGAAGGCGCGACATCGCTGATTCCCGGCATGTATGTGCATGAATTCGTACACGACGGCCGGCATCTGCTCGGCTTCCCTTGCCACTGATCCGGAGAATCCCATGGTCGGCAAATTATTGGTGCGCGGCATGCTCGCGGGAATCGCAGCCGGGCTGCTTAGCTTCGGTTTCGCGAAAATAGTCGGCGAGCCTCAAGTCGACCAAGCGATCTCGTTCGAGGCAAAAGCGAATGCGGCGAGAGGCGAAGCACCCGAACCGGAACTCGTCAGCCGTCACACGCAGGCGGGCCTGGGCTTGCTAACGGGTGTCATAGCCTACAGCGCGGCCATCGGTGGGCTGTTCGCGTTGACCTTCGCGGCTACGCTCGGCCGAGTCGACAAGGTCAGCGCGAATGTCTTGTCGGTCTGGCTTGCCATCGCGGGATTCGTCGCTTTAGTGATCGTGCCCAACCTTAAGTATCCAGCGAATCCACCGTCAGTCGGAGACCCTGAGACCATCGGATACCGCACCGGCCTGTTCTTTTTGATGATCGTGATTTCGCTAGTCGCCACGGTGTTTTCGCTGAAGGTTCGCCGGGCCGCCGTTGCGCGGGTCGGATCACGGAATGCGTCAATTATCGGCGGTGCGGTATTTGTCGCGATCATTGCTGCCGTGCAGATCGGCATGCCGGCGATCAACGAGGTGCCAGCCGAATTTCCCGCCGCGCTGCTTTGGAAGTTCCGCATAGCGGCTATCGGCATGCAGGCGATCATGTGGACCACGCTCGGCCTGCTATTCGGCAACCTGGCGGAACGTAGCCTGCGTGCCGGCTCGCGAATGGCAAATGTGTCGTCCTTTCATAACGCGGTCTAAGCGCCTTGTTAAAAACAACGCGTGGTACGGCGCATTCCAAGTGCGCCGCCTCCCTCATCCATCAAATAGCGCCACGTCCAACTGGTCATTGAAATTCTGCCACCTTAGAATAATTGCTCTTGGCGCCGGCTCTGGGCCGACCTATCTTTCGGCGTAGTTCCATCGTGTGAACGAAGGCCGCTGCGGCGTCAAGCTCCGCCTGCCCGAAGCCGAATTCATCGGATCCGCATATGCGCAAGGTCACCGTCGCGATGGTGTTGTTTCCCGGCTTCCAGTTGCTCGATATCGCCGGGCCGAAGGATGCGTTCGCCGAGGTCCGCATCCTCAGCCAGGGGCAGTGTGAATACGAAATGCTGACCGTCGGCACGACTCGCGGGTCCGTGTTGTCGTCCAGCGGTTTGACGGTCGTGCCGGACAGAACAATCTTCGATCCATGTCCAGAATTCGATACGGTGATCATCCCGGGCGGTCTCGGGATTTTCGAAGTCCTGGAGGACTCCACACTCAGCGAATGGCTGGTGAAGCAACGTCGCATCAGCCGTCGTGTTGCCGCCATCTGCAACGGTGTGTTCGCCTTTGGCTCGGCCGGCATGATCGATCACAAGACCGTGACCACGCACTGGATGGATGCGGCAAGACTCGCCGCCATGTTTCCGAAAGCGAAGGTCGAACCGGATCAGATCTATGTCAAGGACGGCGGTCTTTATACGACCGCCGGCGTGACGGCCGGCATCGACCTCGCTCTTGTCATGATCGAGGAAGACTTCGGCAAGAAGATGGCGCTGGACGTGGCGAAGTATCTGATCGTGTATGTCCGGCGAGCGGGTGGGCAATCGCAATTCAGTCCGCTTCTGGAAACGCAGGCTGCCGCCGACTCGCAGATCCAGCCGGTTCAGCAATACCTGCTCGATAACCTGCATCTGCCTCACACCATGGCATCGCTTGCTCAGCGGCTGAACATGAGCGCGCGCAACCTGTCCCGTGTCTTTAGTAAAGAGTGCGGTGTCAGCCTGATCGCCTTTCTGAATGACGCGCGCATTGACGCCGCCCGGCGATATCTGGAAAGCACCGACCATGCCGTTTCAACCATTGCACGTCGATGCGGATTTGAAAGTGCCGACACGCTCAGGCGGACCTTTAGCAGGCGCCTTCATATCAGCCCGATGGAATACCGGCAGCGGTTCCGTTCGAACGATATGTCCAATCCGGGAACCGCGCTTAAGCGAACCAAGGCCACGGAAAAAGTTTGATTCACCGCGTTCGACACAGTGAGGGCTATACCCACGGCCCTCCACTATTCCGCTCTCCTCCCTTCACCGCAAGACTCATTTCGCGATAGCATGAGATCCGGTCGATTGATGACAAGAGAGCATGTTCATGAGCTTCGATGAACGGATGTTAAACGGCATGGGTGTATTGAGTGCGATCGTCGACAGCGGCAGTTTTGCCGCTGCCAGCGAAGCGCTCGATATGTCTCAATCCGGCGTGAGCCGCTCCGTCGCACGCCTCGAAGGCAGACTGGGAATCCGGCTATTCGACCGCACCACGCGCTCGGTCACGCTCACCGACGAAGGGCGGCGTTTCTATGAGCAGATCGTGCCGTTGTTAAGCGGGCTTGAGGAAGCTGCTGCGTCTGCATCGCAGGGAGTGACCGCGGTTCGCGGGCGTCTACGCGTCAATATCGACCCCTTCTTCTCGTGTCTGTTCCTTGGGCCGCGGCTCGGTGCGTTCGTGGAAAAATATCCCGAGTTGCAACTCGACCTGATCACCCGCGATCAACTCGGCGACATGGTCGCGGACGGTTTCGATCTGGCCGTTCGCTTTGGCGAACCGCGCGAGTCCACGCTGATTGCACGCAAACTGCTGGATACACGCATCATTACCGTTGCGTCGCCGGCGTACATCAAGAAATACGGCCGCCCGCTCGCACCCGCCGATCTCGAACAAGAGCCGCATACCTGCATCAAGTTCCGCGATCCCGAAACGGGTCGCCCTTTTCCGTGGGAGTTTCATCGCGGCAAGAAAAAGATGGTCATTTCCGCCAGGGGCCGGCTGACCGCGAACGACGTCAGTACGATGCACGGCGTATGTCTCGCAGGACACGGGATCGCCCAGATCCTCGCGCTCGGTGCCGAGCAGTTGCTCGCCAGCGGCCGGATGGTCGATCTGTTTCCCGATTGGCCCGACGAAACCTTTCCGCTATACGCGGCTTATCCGTCGCGTCATCATCTGCCGGCCAAAGTGCGGGCGTTTTTTGATTTCATCGTTTCATTGACGGGTACGTCGATAAAAGATCTGACTGCCTAGGAAAACTACGGATTCCCGAAAACTTCCGCTCGTTCGCTGAAGCAGACGACGACCCCGCCTCGACCGTGAACACCGACACCGTCCCGCTCAATCGGATCGCCTGTTCATCGAGCGACTGCGCCGCGGCAGCCGCCTCTTCAACAAGCGCGGCGTTCTGTTGCGTGACTTCATCGATCTGGCCGATAGCCTGATTCACCTGCTCGATCCCATGACCCTGTTCATCGGATGCCGAAGCGATCTCACTGACAATCTCCGCTACCCGCTTGATCGCGCGCTGCACCTCCGCGGTCGTGCGCCCGACCTCCTCGGCCTGGCGTGAACCCGATTGAATCGTCGCCACCGAGCGCTCGATCAAATCCTTGATCTCCTTCGCCGCCACCGACGAGCGCTGCGCCAGGCTGCGCACTTCCGATGCCACCACGGCAAATCCGCGTCCTTGCTCGCCGGCTCGCGCTGCCTCGACAGCCGCGTTCAGCGCAAGAATATTGGTCTGGAACGCGATGCCTTCTATCAGCGTGGTGATCTCGGCGATTCTCGCGGAACTCGACGCGATCTCGCTCATCGTGCCGACCATCCGCTCGACAGCCAGGTTGCCTTCGTCCGAGAGATGGGTTGTGCTCACCGCCAGCGCGCTCGCTTGCTTGGCGTTGTCCGCGTTTCCTTGAACCGTTGCCGTCAACTCGCCCAGGCTTGCCGCCGTTTCCTGTAAAGAGGCGGCTTGCTGCTCGGTGCGCGCGGACAGATCGATGTTGCCGGCCGCGATCTGCTTCGATGCAACGCCAACCGCATCGCTCGATACCCTGACCTCCGCCACGACCCCTGCCATGCGCTTGAGCAAGCTGTTCAGCGCAACGGCGGTGTGGCCGATCTCATCCATGCGCTCAACACGCGTCTGCTGCGACAAATCCAGTGACGTGCTGATTCTCTGCAGCGTCTCCTGCAGGCGGCCAAGCCCACGACTAATCAACCGGTAAAGCTGGCTCCCGAATACACCCGTCGACAACAACGCGCCCACCACGATAACCAGCATCAGACCAAAAGCCATCTTATAAGCCGAGGCGTTTTCGTTACGCACTGCCTCGCCGCGTTCGATGTTGTAGTTGAGATGGCGATGCAGGCCACTGCTCAGCGCAACCGCCGCCGTATGCACCGCGCCGCCATCGTGCAGCATGGCGAGCGCGCCGTCCTTGTCGCCGGCCCGGATCTTTTCGAAAAAGCTCGTGCGCGCGGCGCGATACGCAGCAATGTGCGCCCGGTCGGCGTCCAGCATCTTTTGATCGGTCGGATCGGACACACCGCGCGATTGATAGTCGGCGACGTGAGTATCGAAGCGTTTATCCGCATCGCCAATTTCCTTTTCGATCGCGCTGCGGCTCGCGTCGTCGATTCCATCCACCACATAGCGGTACACGTTCAGCCGCATGTCGGCGACATCGTCGAGCGTCATGGAGATCGATTTCAGGCCGGGGATCGTGTGGGTCTCAAGGCCCTCGATGCGCTGAAAAGACCCGTTAAGCTGAAAGAGTCCGTAGCCCCCCACAAAAGCCAGTGCCAGTAACGCCATCCCGAGCGTCATCACCAGTCGTCGAACGATAGTCATAGGGTTGTTTTCGTGTTGATCTTCGGCAACTGCTCCGTGGAAGATTGCCGATGGGTTATGGCCGGGCAAACGTGCGACATGTCAGCGAAGAACCCGCTTATCGACGGGTTTACGGGCATTGCCCGGAAAACTTGAGAGCGCCGTTCAAGGCAGCGAAGCACGCGATGAAGCATCACTCGACCTGAACGTCTGCAACGCCGGGTTTATTCCATCCGCTGCGATCGATGACCAGAACGCCCCACCTCGCGCTACACGCGCTTCATGACAAGACTCCCTATCAGCCTTACTTCGAGCCTTACTTCGCCTCGCACAAAATTTCATTTAATTGCTCGCACGAGCCGAAATCCCCGGTGGCACAAGGCTCACGAGATTAGCTATCGGGACTTTCACCAACTCCCTTATTTTTTTGGCTTGGTAACCTGCTGCGGTTCTATTGCGGACACAATCCGCGGAATGCAAGCTGTCCGGCGCGAGGGGCCTCGCTCCGGACGAACCTGGGTACCGACCTATCCGGGATGTACTGACCACCTATGGAGTAAAAACAGTGAAAAAACTGCTCGCGGCTTTGACGATTTCTTTGCTCGCCGTCACATCGATCACCTCCGTCACCGCCAATGCGAAGGATTACTCGACCATCCGTTTCGGCGTCGACGCCAGCTACGCCCCGTTCGAATCGAAAGGTCCGGATGGCAAGCTGATCGGCTTCGACATCGATCTCGGCAATGAAATCTGCGCACGCCTGCATGCAAAGTGCGTTTGGGTGGAAAACGATTTCGACGGCATGATTCCGGCCTTGAAGGCGAAGAAGTTCGACGGCGTCCTGTCGTCGATGTCCATGACGCCGCAGCGCGCGGAACAGATTGCGTTCTCGAGCAAGCTGTTCAACACGCCTACGCGCCTGATCGCCAAGAAGGGCAGCGGCATCCTGCCGACGGCTGACGGCCTGAAGGGCAAGACGGTTGGCGTTGAACAAGGCACGATCCAGGAAACCTACGCCAAGACCTACTGGGCGTCGAAGGGTGTGACGGTCACGCCGTACCAGAACCAGGACGGCGTCTATGCCGACCTGACGGCTGGTCGCCTGGATGCAGCGTTGCAAGATGCTGTGCAGGCTGACGTTGGCTTCCTCAAGACGCCGCGCGGTGCGGGTTACGAGTTCGTGGGCAAGGACTTGGTCGACGAGAAGATCCTCGGCAACGGCGCTGGTATTGGCCTGCGCAAGGAAGACACCGACCTGAAGGCACAGATCGACAAGGCGATTGCCTCGATCATCAAGGACGGCACCTACAAGAAGCTCGAAAAGAAGTACTTCGACTTCGACGTGTATGGTGGCTAAGCAGCACCTGAGCCTAAGGCTGGAGCGTGTTCCGGCCTTAGCTTGAAAAACGGGCTCCGCGACAAACGCGGAGCCCGTTTTGTTTTGGGGGTGCTTTGCGCCCGGCGCGGCAAAACAGCCTTTTTCAGCTAAGATCGACAGTCTGGGGCAAGCGGTGCCTGCAGGTATCAAAAGTGCGTAGCAAACCTGGCGGCCGTCGCGAATGCTCCGCCCCGCTCTCCTGAACACGCCGAAACTTTTCCCAAGCGCGACGCCTTTCCGGCGCGCCGTGCACCGAAAATCATGCAAACCAAAACGCACACTCTGATTTCGCCGTCTATCGGCACTACGCGCAATATCCTGAGTTTTCACTATGGCCCCAGCGGCGGCGAAAAGATCTATATCCAGTCGTCGCTGCATGCTGACGAACTGCCCGGCATGCTGGTCGCGTGGCGGCTGCGTCGCCATCTCGCCGAGTTTGAAGCGGCAGGCAAGCTGCTCGGCGAAGTGGTGATCGTCCCGGTATCGAACCCGATCGGGCTCAACCAGAACATGCATGGCACGCTGCTCGGGCGCTTCGAACTGAACAGCGGCCACAACTTCAACCGCAATTTCCACGATCTCGCCGCGCTGATCGCGCCGCGCATAGAAGGCCGGTTGTCCGGAGATAGCGACGCGAACAAGCTCGCTGTGCGCAACGCAATGCGTGAGGCGCTGGACGAGCAAAAGCCGCAAACCGAGCTTGAGTCGCAGCGTCTTGCATTGCAGAAGCTCTCTTACGATGCCGATGTCGTGCTCGACCTGCATTGCGATCTCGATGCGGCGCTGCACCTTTACACCAACCCGGACATCTGGGACGAAGTGGAGCCGCTTGCGCGTTATCTGGATTCGAAGGCGTCGCTGCTGGCGCTGAATTCGGTGGGCAATCCCTTCGACGAGATTCACAGCTTCTGCTGGTCCGATCTGCGGGCGAAGTTTGGCGATCGTTTTCCGGTGCCGAACGGCGGCATTTCAGTGACGGTGGAGTTGCGTAGCCAGCACGAGGTATCGTATGAATTCGCTGATACCGACGCCCAGGGGATCGTCAATTACCTGATCCATCGCGGGGTGATCGATGCGCCCGCGCCTGCCATGCCCGAGTTGTCTTATCCGGCGACGCCGCTTGCCGGCGCGGAGCCGATCGTTGCTCCCGTGAGCGGTGTGCTGGTGTTTCGCACGAAGGTAGGGGCGAGGGTAAAAGCCGGCGACGCAATAGCCGATGTTGTGGATCCTCTGACCGATACCGTCACGCCGTTGCATTGCACAACGGCCGGGGTGCTGTATGCGCGGCAGATTGCGCGGTTTACTACGGCGGGGATGGAGGTGGCGAGGATTGCTAGCGCGACGGCTTATAGGACGGGGTCGTTGTTATCGGCCTAGGGCTTGTCGCTGGCGCTTGGGGTTTTGAGCGTCGGCGTCTTGGGTCGGTGCCGGCAGCCCCCCGACCAACCCCGTGCGAACAAAAAAAGCAAAAGGGCCACCAACCCTCGGCAGCCCCAAAAAACCAAAAAACCCAAGTAAAAAACAGCAGCGGGTCCTGCGACCACACCATCCATCGATGGTCCTCGGGACCGCAGACCCGCTACTGCCCTAAGCAGCCTGTGCAATCAGGCTTTCTGTGCGCGGCTGTAACATCGCCGCGTTTTCGAGTACCGTCGGTTCCGGCACTTCGTTAGTGATTGCCATACTCAACTCCACCAGCGCGGTCTCCTGGCTCGCCTGACGGGCGGCCGCCGCTTTCTTGGTCTTCCCCGCGCGTGACGGCGGCTGGCAGGCCCCGCACACCACGTTTTCTTGCAAATCATGCTTGTGCGCTATGAACTTTCCAGTGCAGCGGCAGCATTTCGTGAGCTGCAGCATGCCCGCATCGAAAAAGCGCACAAGGGTCCAGGCCCGCGTCAAATCAAGTACCGCCTCGACATCGCTATTCTTGCAATGCTCGAGATACAGCCGATACCCCTTCGTCAGGGCATCGAGGTGCGAGCAACCCGCTTCTTTCTTCAAGAACACATACGTGTTGTAGAAGAGCGAAGCATGGATGTTCGCGAGCCACGTCATATACCAATCAGCCGAGAACGGCAGCATGCCCTTCGGCGGCGAGACGCCCTTCACCTCGCGATACAACCGGATCATCCGGTCACGCGACAGTGTCAGTTCACTTTCGAGCACCTGCATCCGCGCCCCGAGTTCGATCAATGCGATCGCGCGGAAAACTTCCTGTGCATCTTCGGTGAGGCTCTTCTTAAGCATGGCGCGCTCTCGTGCTTAGAGGAACTGTTCCGCTGGCTGGCCAGCCAGCAAAATGGCTGCGTGTGTCGGCGCGATATCCGCATGCTTCGCGGGCGACGTCAGTGCGGCCAGCATGGTGTGATCGTTGAACCGGAAAAAGCACAGCAACTGGTCGGAAGCCGCCAGCTTGACGACCTGCGCGAGCGTCAGCCCGGACAGAAGGTCGGCGAGTTCCTTAGACAAACCCAGTCGAAACATCCCGATAGCACGGTCCTCGCGCAGCATGCGCTGCGCGAGCATGATGTACGACAAGTTGATTTCTCGAATCGAGTCCAGCGTTTCGCGACCGTTCATGATGTTCCTGCGTTCGATATAAACCCCGAGCACCACGCCGGCATTTTTACCGGCTATCTTTTTTTGCCTAGCCAAACGTTTGTTCTGCCCGGCTACGTTAAAACTTTGTTTCAGTGAGTTACATCTTGTAACAACACTGTGAAACGGATTGTAAGTACGGCGCAGCGGGAAATCAAGAACATCTCAATAATAAATTTCCATAAAACAACAGAGAGAAACGGTAATTTTTTCCCGAAGTTGTAACAGGAAAGTATTGCCGCTTTTTTGCGTTTTTTTTGGAGCGATGCGGAGAAGCCCGATCGGTAGAAGCTGCGCTTGACGGTTGATTTGCTAAGGGAAAAACGGATGGGACTGAAATTCAGTTGACACGCTCGGGCGAATTAATCGGATTGCGAAGATTGAGTAGTTGTAACAGCGCGGTGGTGAACTTATGGTATTGAAGCGATGGAAAACCCTTGGATAAAAACTGTCATTTTGCTTTCATTTTTATGCGGAAATTCGACCGGCTGTGAAGACAGATAAAGTCCAACCGGAATATGTTGCATCCAGTTGTAACGGCCGTAACGAAACTATCGAAATCATCAGATCAATAGAGTACGCAATCCATCCGTGCCGCCGGTCTTCACTGTAAGCGCGCCAAGGCGGAAGACCGGCGGCTGGATCACGACGCTAGCTATCGTTGCGGCACGCCATCGCGCCATTCACTCCAGTGCGTCGCAATGTCCTGCACCAGCGGATTGCCCGCGCGATACAAATTCTCGATAGCCGGGACAAAGCCGCCCTGAGCCGCGTAGTTGAGCAGGTTATCGGAGGCGGATTGCCCGTCGTAGGGCCGATCGAAATCCGAACCTGCACGCACCGCGGCCACCCGGTTCAGATCCACCCGATGCGCACTCGCCGCGCGCTTCAATGCCTCATAGGTCGCGTTGTCCTCTTGCTGCGTCGTGCAATAGACACCCTTGCCGTCGGTCAGCAGCTTCGTCCAGGCACGCGCCCGCTCACCAATGTATTTCCCCGACCACCATGTATCGCCCGCCAGCGTGTCGCACTGGATCACCTTCGGCGCCTGGTTCGCCGGCGCATAGCTGAACTTGGCGCGCGCGGCCTGGGCTTCGGGGCTGTCAGAAAGCACTACGTTCTTCGACAACGCATAAGCCGCGTCGGCCAGATCCGGGTTCAACTGGAACACCTCGGCCTTGTAGTCGAGCGGCGGTTTATCGTTCGGGCTTTTCGTATTGATGCCGAGAAAACCGCTCGGCCAGCTATCGGGCTTTTCGCGGGCATCGAGTTCCCACTGGATGCCGAAGTCGACGAGATACTTCGCCCACGCCGCAGACCCGAGCGTGCCTTGCATCGGGTCGATGCCCGCGATCCCCGCGATCATGAAATAGGTGCGGCGCAAATCGAATTTATCAGAGAACGTGAGGGCCATCAGCGACGCTGCCGCGTTCGTGTGACCCATGCCGGTGGTCATCACGCAGATCTCCTGCCGGTTGCAGTTCACGACCGGATAATCCGGCGAGAGTCCGGTCACGCGGATGGCCTTCCACGGCCCGAGCTTGTCGAGCCAGACCTGGCCTTCGGGGCCGAACATCGAGATGATCATGACCTTGACGGGCTGGCCTCTGCCATCGCCGCTGCGGAAGCCGTCGGTGTCCTGCGCAAACGTTGGCGCACAGGCGCTGAAAGCGAGGGTCGCGGTTGCGGCGGCCAGGCTCAATGCAGGGATTCGTGCGGGAATTTTGGCAGAGATGCGAGCGGAACGAAGGAACAGGTCGAGCGAGGAACGGACGATTGATTTCATCTTGGCGGCACCGTAAGTGGAAGGGGAACGCGAGGTGAAACACACGGCATGACGCACGACTCAACACACGATCCGTCCCATCGATACAAGCTGTCGGACGTTCGTGCGTGAGCGCATTATAAAGGGGCAAAAGAGGTCTTTGTAAGGAACATAAAATGTTCCGGTAACCGCCATCAAGCACTACTCTTGCTGTCTTGCCGGTTACGTCCACTTGTCTGCAAGGCGCCCATGTCCGACACCGCCGCTTCACGAATGATCGATGCGTTTCACGCCAGCCGTGTCGAGGACCGGCAGCACGTCGAGATGTGGCTCGAGGCGACCGGCGACTGCGCCGTCGCGCTCGAGGCCTTGTGGTCCGAGGGTGAGCATCATCGGGGACATGCGCGGGCGGCGATGGAACGGCTGGTCGCGCTGGCGGACCTGCACGGCGTCATGCTCTCGCTCGTGCCACGGCCGCTCACGCAAAAAGGACAAGGCATGGCTATGCCCTCCATCGATCACACCGCACCCGATAGCGCGGCGCTCGAAGCGTTTTACGTGCGGCTGGGTTTCGCGCGCTCGGGCGGCAAGTTCGAAGGCTCGCCAGTGATGGTGCGCTCGCCACGCTGATCCGTCTTTAAGGCGACAGCCAACTCGCCCTCGCCACCCTTCACGATCAGGAAACTACGCTGCGGATTGGCGATCTCGATGCCGCGTTCAGTGAAGCGATCAACAACACGCCGGTTGAACTCGCGCTGAACGCCCCAGCGCGCGGTATCGCGGCACTGCATCTGACCGGCGAGCGTGACGGTCGAGCCATCCACCGCGTCCACGCCCCACAGGGCGAAGTCCGAGAGAATGCCGTCCTTGAACGCATCGTCTTCACGCAGCGATGCCCCGATCTCCTTGAGCGTATTCGCCGCCAGATTCACGTCCTGCCCGAGCGCGATGCTCACGCGCACCGCCGCATTGCCAAGGCCGCGATTCGTGTTGTTCACCGTTGATACCGAACTGAACGGCACCGTGAACAGCGAACCGTCACTGCCTCGCAAACGCACCGTACGGATCGACAGATACTCCACCGTTCCCGAGACCCCCGCGAGCGTGACGTAGTCGCCGACTTGCATCGCATTTTCCATCAGCAGGAAGATACCGGTGATCAGGTCCTGCACGAGCTTTTGGGAACCGAAACCCAGCGCCACGCCGAAGATGCTCGCGCTCGCCAGCAGCGGCGCGGTGTTCACGCCGATCTCGCTCAACCCCGTCAACACGACGACCATCGCGATCACGATAAAGAGCGCGCTGCGCATCATCGGCAGCAGGGTTCGAAGGCGCGCGGCGCGCAAGAGGTCGCCGCTCGACGTCCACCTTTCCAGCCGCTGCTCGACCATCACGTTAGCGCCTTCCCATACGATCACGGCGAACGCGGCGGCGACCCCGATGGTGACGAGCGCGGACGCAAGCCGATGCCCAACGCCGCCCGACGAGAACAGCGTGAAGACGTGAAGCCCCCAGAGCTGCAACAGCGTGAGCAACGTGACCACGATGATCACCGTCCGTATCACACGCCGCAGCAGCGGGTAATAGCGGTAGGCATGCCGATGCACGATCGACTTGTCCGACAGATCGTCCTCTCCGCCCGCCGTATGAAAGATCCGGCCGAGCGCACCGAATGCGACGATAGCCACCACGCGCGCGGCCACCAGCACGAGCACGGTGACGCCGAACAGATGGAACAGCGTGCGATAACCGTTGCGCACATCGAGTGCCCAGACAAACCACAGCGCCAGAATAAGAAACACCGACAGCCCGGCCCAGACATCGGCGATCCAGTTGCCCAGCAGCACGAACGAGCGGCGCCCCTGCATGCTCTCGCGAATCCAGGCCGCGACCGGCACGCGGCATTTGAGGATCACGATCGCGATCAGCACATGCACGACCAGCGCGATGGCCTTCAGGAGAGAATCGTGGGCGGTATCGGTCAGACCCAGTGGTGCCGCGGCTTCAGCAAGCGCCGCGCCAGCCCCCGCCACGCACACGATGCGTACCAGCCAGTCGTGCGCGAAGCGGGCGGCATCGTCGTGCATCTGAAGCAGGCGCAGCCCCGGCGCGCGGGGTGCGAGAAAAAATCCGCTCGCGATCACAATGCCGCGGCACACCAGGTACACGTCGATCAGTGCGCCGACGGAACGGCCCTGTGGCGTGTTCTCGTCGATGAAAATGGACATCAGCACCGCTGTCACGATCACGAACACGACCAGCGGCAGCAAGGCGAACAAGCCGTGCAAGATGGCGCTCGGCAGCCGCTGCAACAAGGTCCAGTGACGCGCTGCATGGTGCACGCCACGCGCGGTTTCGGTCTTGCGTTCGGCGACCTCGATGGCCGCCTCGTTGCCTGAACGCTCGGCCACGGCTTCGGCGTGCACCGCCGACTCTTCGTCCTTCGCGAGTTCGGGCTGAGTCGCGTCGACATCCACAATCCCACGCGCCGCGATCCGCGCGCGCGGCCGGCGCGCCCATCGCGACATCAGGTATTCGAGCACTAGCGCGGGCAACAGCGAGATCGCGATCGACCAGATCATCTGGCCGATCAGCTCGCGACCGCTGGCAGTTGCAGTGCGCTGGCGCCACCACTGCACGACCGAGCCGTAATCGAGCAGCGCGGCGACGGAGCGGCGCAAGCCGCCGCTCATCTCCACAAGCCAGTAACTCGCCTCATGCGAGATCTGCGACGCGAGGCCGTTGCTCGTCAGCGACTTCGCCAGCACGC
>Ga0255336_101641_pt1 | contig 14714 bp, 13 predicted proteins | sample MeOH1_35cm_T3_17_FD_189102 | JGI IMG/M metagenome (GOLD analysis project Ga0255336, IMG submission 189102) | Sandy soil microbial communities from University of British Columbia, Vancouver, Canada - MeOH1_35cm_T3_179 | ecosystem: Engineered > Artificial ecosystem > Sand microcosm > Unclassified ...
GGTATGGCGTGGTCGAATTCGACCGGCAGTTCCGCGCGCTGTCGATCGAGGAGAAGCCTGTGAAGCCGCGTTCGAACTACGCGGTCACGGGTCTGTACTTCTACGACAACCAGGTGTGCGATATCGCCGCCGACATCAAGCCATCGCCGCGCGGCGAGCTTGAAATCACCGACGTCAACTCGCGCTATCTCGCCAATGCGGCGCTCACTGTCGAAATCATGGGCCGCGGTTATGCGTGGCTCGACACCGGCACGCATGATTCGCTGATCGAGGCGGCCACGTTCATCGCCACGCTGCAGAAGCGTCAGGGGCTCGTGGTCGCGTGTCCCGAGGAAATCGCTTATCGGCAACAATGGATCGACGGCGAGCAACTGCAGGCACTCGCCAAACCGCTCGCCAAGAACGCCTACGGCAAGTACCTGCAAAACCTTCTTACGGATCAAGTGGCATGGCCATCCAAGTAACCGCTACCGCACTGCCTGAAGTCAAGATCATCGAGCCGAAAGTGTTTGGAGACGCGAGAGGCTTTTTCTTCGAGAGCTTCAATGCGAAGGAATTCGTTGCGCGGATCTGGCCTGGCTTCCGGTTCGAGACAAGCAACGTGCAGAACGATCCGGAATTGACATTGAATACCCGATCGACTGTGAACCGCTGCTTGCCACGAAGGACTCGGCCGGCAGAACGCCAACAGATTCGCAGTCTGAAATGTGAAATGAAATTCTTCGACCTGTCAGGAGCCGCGGTGAGACTGTTGCGCGCGTGTCTGTTGTGTCTTGTTGCAGTGTCCACCTCCGGCTTCGCTCAATATCGCACCGCATCGAGCCGGCAGCCCACTCCGTCGCCTTACTCCACCGGTAATGCGAGCGAATTGGACTATACGTCAGTCGATCCGGCCACATTGACCTCTTATTCATCGACAGGTTTGCCTGTGTCAGATGACTCGGACGCGTCGAAGTTGGGGCATTACAAGCGTCGCTATGCAGGCCACCAACGTCGACGGGATCTCGACGACAGAAAAAACGCCAGCAACTCGCCATACACGCCACCCGACCTCACCAAGGAAGCGACAGTAGGGAAAGATTTGATAGATGAGCCGGACTACCTCACCAGCATGATGATTGAATCCGCATCTGAAAGCGGCGACGATCTTGCCCTTGGCGATAACGACAAAAAAGGCCGTCAATCAAAGTTTCAAACGTCAAAGAAGCGGGCACTTGAGTCGTCTCTCCTCTCTCAAGGCGCTTCTGCGGACACGAGTAGCCTTACTTCCTATTCCGCAGCGACTTCAACACTTGATAACACCGAGGCGTCGCCCAACTCGAAGCGCTTCAGGCTAAGTCCTGCAATGAAGTCCTACAGGAGCATGCTGAGCGGTGTGGGCGCCAACTGACGAAGCTATTGCGCCTTCGCTTATATTGCTTGAATCCTGCTTCAGTCGCTGACCGCAACTCCCGCTGGCAAGGACCGCCCTCCGCCAGGCGGCTCCATCGCCCGCGCAAACGTTTGCTCAAAGCTTGCCGACGCTCCGCTCCGAACTGGTAGACTAAGGCGCTGCCTGCTTTGGAGCCATCGTGCGAGATTTGCGAACACTGACACGCTTAAGGAACGTTGGCGAGAGTCTCGCCCTGGTGTTCCTTGCCATTGCCGTTTGCATTGCCGTCGTGATCCGCAAGGTTTGTGGCAGCGTCGCTCGCCTGTGGGGACATCGCAAGGATCGTCCTCAACAGACTGGCGCGATGGATGAATATGTGCGGTCCCTGCATGAGGCACGCACGAGGCGCACGTCTGCCGATCGGGTCGGGCAACGTCTGGAAAAACGTCACGAATCCAGTCAACACCAGAAGCGATCGGCCAATGAGGAGAATGCTCCGACTCCTCATTGCCCGGCCGAAGACGCTCACAGCCGGGACTGAGCGCGAGGTCGCGAGCCAGTCACGCACGCGCCGAAGCCGCAAGCCGAAACTACTCATCAGGAGTTGGCGCATCGCGGAGATCCTGAACCACGTTATCTTCCACGGAAACCCTCCCCGGATTGTCGGAGCGAATCCAGGCAGTGACGCTCGCCATGTCTTTCTGTCCGGGCTCAGCAGAAAGTGAATTGGCGGACCGGGACGTATCGGTCGAAACAAAAATCCGGTTTCGGGCCACCTGCCATCGCCGGGAAAGGCTTCCCGGGCCAATCCAGATCGCGTAATAGCAATCGCCAATCAACTCGTTCTCGTAGATCCCGCCAAAATTCCAACCCTTGCTCGCCGAATTGGCACCGGTAACGACATGGCTGCCCCGCCCCAGCATCTGCTCTTTTCTCACCCTTCCGCCCGCGATCCATTGCGGAGAGAAACTTGTGTTCTGGTATATCTCGGCATTCCCCGCGCAGTAGAAATGAATGTTATTGCATTTATTCAAGACATTATTCATTACCCTGATGCCGCGATTTCGCTCGGAGATCCAGATCCCACCCACCTCGGCATATCGGCTATTCGACGCGATGGCGCACTGACTCAGCGAGTTATGGTGAATATCCACGTTCAGATTCGAGTTATTCACACCGTTGGCGTAGAAGAACTCGGAAAACCGGTCTACCGTATCTCTGGCCAGCAGAATGCCAATGGCGTCCGTTCTCGATATCTTGTTGAAGCAAACTTCACCGCCCGATACGCCGCCGAGGAAAATTCCACGAGCGGCCCCGTCCTCGCAAATATTATTTGCGATTCTGACGTTCGAGCTATATTTTTCGCCCAGACCATTTCCGACGTACGACTCCTCATTTCCCGTGAACCACGTTACGGCAACACAGTCGTCGCCCGGAAACCTCACCCGATTCGAAATAATTCTTATATTGGCTCCACAACCCTGACAGGTTATGCCGTCGGCTTTGGTGTGATGGACATCATTGTCGTGAATATAAACATTGGTCGATTTCTGCACCCAGATACCGGCCGACCAACTTCCATCGATCTCAACGCCCGAAATCTCGATCCCCCGAGCACCCTCCACATAAATGGCAAAATTATTGTCGATTCGGGTAGCCGGCGCCGATACGTAGGTTATTTTTCCATTTCTCACTTGCAGATTCTGGCATCCACCTAACCTGGACGACGATTTAAAGGTCAGCCCCGACGGCGAAGGACCTGTCGGCGTAGGCCTATCTACCAGGAGGGTCGAACCATTCAGATCCAATGTTGCGTTCTTTAAATCGACAAACACGAGCGGCTTGACGCGATACACCTTTCCCTTTTCAGCAACGACCGTGACGTTGGAACGCAAGGCACGCGTGAAATAATCCGTATCGTCGTCAATTCCGTTACCGTTCGCACCCGTTTCGTCGATGCGCACGCTAATTTTTGTGCCGTTCGCCACTGCAATGCCAGATGAAACAGCTACACCGCCCGCCGCTGGTCGCCCCAAAGATGGCAACAGAAAAGACATCCCGGCCAGGATAACTTTCGCAACGGAGCGTCTTTTCTCCAGGCGATCAACCCGTTTCATCGGCTCTCCGTCGACCGCGATCCAAACGTCTTGGCCGGTTGAACAGCATCTTCGGCCAACCCGTCAGTTTGCTCTTCCGCGGCCGGCACGATTGCGCCATACACGCCCTCATGCTGGGCCGCTATCTCGTCCCACGTGGGTGCAATATGCCTTCTCACCGGCGGATTCCACGGTTCCGTCCAGTCCAGAATCCTTGCCGCAATATCGGCAGGATCATCGCCCGCGGGAACCAGCAGCACACGCTCGTCATGCGAAGGCTCATAACCTGTTCCGCACTGCTCGAATTCGTCCGCCGCGCCTGGAAACGTGGAAAGAACCCGCGTTCCCAGTTCGGCCGAATACCAGAAACTTCCCCGTCTTGCCGATAGACCGTCGGAGAACAGTTGAAGAACTACGTCACACGCAGAGAGCCTTAACGCCAGTTCATCCGCCCGCTCGATGTAGCCGCATAATTCGATATTGCCTTCAAGTCCATTCTCCGCAATTTTCTTGCGAAAATCTTCCCGTTTTTCGTCGTGCCCATCCGGAAAATCACCGCACATAACCAGCTTCACCGCGCAACCTTTGTTCAGCAGTTCCTTGACGATATACAGCATTTTGTCCGGCTGCTTCCATTCATAGACGAACCCGAAAAAGCCTAGCACGATCTGCCGGGTGTACCCGTTATCGTCATGCGGGCTTTTTTCGGCGTGCAGGCGCGATAGCACATTTTCACGTGCCGCCAGAACATCGGCGGTTTCAAGTTCTGGAATATCGACATTCACGGCGATCGGAATCACAACCAGTTTTTGATTGCGCCTCGTATACCTCGCGATTCGTGAACTCAAAAATGCTTTCCGCTCCCGTTCGGAGGCAAAGATCAGGACGTCTGCCAGAAGAATGGTCAAGTAAACGCTTGCACGGCGCAGCACGTGCATGCTTCTCCATTCGTGCAACGTGATAGCCAGGCGGCTCGATCGAAAAAAGATCCGGCCAATGACCGGCACGACGCCAGGCATGACAGATGTTCCCCATCCTTCAACCGGATATTGAATATGTACGATATTCGATCGGCTAAAGAATCGAAGAAATCCCAACCATTTAAAAATATTTCGCGGTTTGAACCTTGAATGAACAAAGCCAATCCTGGTACCGGGAGTTGCTCGTCGGCCCAGAGCTGCCGCCACTTGTTCCGCATAGTCGCCGATACCGTCACGATCAATAGCGGGGTCGTGACCAACCACGTAGTCGACATGAATCATATAATCCTCGATAAATCCGGCCAACTACTCCATGAACCCCGCGGCGCCCACCGTCTCTGCGTGCGGAATTACCGCCTGATACATCTGCAGCATTTTTTCGTTCATCGCTTGCGATTTAAAAACGCTGGTATAGCGCTCGCGCGCTGCATGTCTCAGGAGGGTCAGGTTTTCAAGCTTCAGGTCCGAGAAGAAGGCCACCGCGTTCTCTTCATTTTCAAAATCGAGGTGGTATCCGCTAATCCCGTGTTCCACGATATCCGGCAACGCTCCCGCCACATTGCATATCACCGGCGTGCCCGCTCTGAATGCCTCAACGGCAACGAGACCAAATCCTTCCCAACGTGAAGGCACCACGAGAGCATCTGCGAGATCATAAAAAATCTGCAATGCGTCTCGCTCCTGCCAGCCGACGATCTGCACATTCTCAGGACACGATCCACGCACCTGAGCCCACCAGCCGGAATTGACGACCGCCTCCCCGACCAGCGTCAATTCGATATCTTTTCGCGCAGCCAATCGAAGCGCGTTGAACAACAGATCGACACCCTTCTGGTAATCCAGCCGACCGACGAATAACAGGCGTATTGCACGGTTTTCGGATGACATAGCCTGATTCCGCGGGGCGTCCGAGACGACATCGGAGATTCCGCTTACGATCAGTTCGAGCTTCTGTTTCGGCAAGCCGGCATCGAGTGCCGCGTTGTACTCATGTTTGGAGATGCAAACGATCTTGTTACACGCCAACGCAAGCATCGTTTCGATCTTCTTCCACAGCCAGTTCGTACGTTCGGCACCCTGGCGCAGATACGACCAACCGTGCGGACAATAAATAACCTTCGTCTCCTTGCGTAATGCCATCAATACGACGCGACCAATGGCGCCGGCAAAAGAGCTGTGCAGGTGAATGACATCCGGCGCTTGTGTCCTGACGATCTGGAGAATCGCGAGGCAGAGATTCAGCATCGTCGAGAAGGAACGCCCCTGTCTCCTGAATTCCCAGATAACGGCGTCGTGAAACTCCCTTCGCCCATCATCTCCATCGCGCGGGACGATTATGTGGATATTGTCCGCCCCGTACAAACCCACCTGGTACGGAATAATCTCCGCCAGATACGATTCGATGCCGCCCTTCAGGGTCTCGCACACGTGCACTATTTTCATCAGGTCCCCCCGATTGCATCTCGAGCCAGAATCAAACTCACTTGCTGGTCAATGTAGTTTTTTGAGGTCAGCGTTTCGTTGCGCGCACGGTCGAACGCTGCACGCTGATAACTCCGTCGCGCCGAGACATCCGTGGCAAATCTCCTGACTTGCAAACCAAGCGATTCGGCACTACCGGTCTCGTAGTACATCACCTCGCCTTCGTCGAAATAGTCAGTCAGCCCTCCGGTATTTGCCGCAATAACAGGCACGCCGAGGAACGCCGCCTCCAGTACGCATGTAATGCCGGACGCGTGCATATTGCCTTTAAGCGGCACCACGACGAGGTCCGCCCAGGCATACGCGTTTTTCACTTCACTTAGCGAATTCGCGGACTCTATTTCCCAATCGTCTGGACATGACGCAACCGATTTCCTGAAGGTGCGGCTAAGCACGCGGACGCGCACGTCGCCCATGTCGGACAGAGCCGAACAAAACGTCTTCCAGTCGCGATGTTCGTCGTTACCGATTGCGAGAATTCTCAGCGCCGAATCGTCCCGTATAGCCGGGAGCGCCTCAGCCGAAAAGCTGTCGTGACAAATGCCGAATTTCACCGACTTCGCGTTGATCCGGCTATCGAGCTGATTCAGCCAGTCCTGGTTCTGGCTGGACAACGTTATTACCAGATCTGACTTCCTCAAAACGGCGCCCAGCAGCTTTGCGCCGAATTTACTCTGCTGTTTCAGCAGGTCCGGGGTCCAGATAATCTGGCAGACGGTCTTTGCTTTTATCAGCCACGGGAAAACCGTTCTCAACAGCAGAACGGAGAAAGTTTCTCTATCCGTGTGCGTAAATATGTAGTCCGACTTTGCCATGCCTCTGATATTTCTCAGCGCATGCACAAGATCGGCACGAAAGATTCTGGAGATACTTTTCCTGATAATTCTGGAAAGGTGGTTTTCCTTAACTGATTTCGAATAAAGCACATCGAATCCAGACTCCTCCAGATAATGATATCCATAGGGAGACCTGTCCGGCCGAATACCTTCTTCGAAGGATTTCTTCCAGTTCTCCACGGAAATCTCGGCCCAGAGCAATACGAATGCTTTTCGCACGGTTCACGCTCCGTTCGCAGAAAGAACCACATTGGGGAGCACCTTCGTCCAGCATTCGTAATAACCCGAATTCTTGCCGTACGAGTTATCAATCAAAACGATTTCCTTATCCAGCAAAGCGCCAAGAATGTGCCCATGCAATCTGGACGTCACGACGCGCTCATATTTCGAGAAAAAATTCACATTCGCCTCGATGATTGAGCGCACCATCGGCAGGTACATTTTCCACGGACGAACTACCCTGACCGGAGCCATCCCGGCAACCCGATGAAATTTGCTCGACCATTGCTCAAGAAACGGCGCTGAAAATTTTTGCAAATCGTTCCAGTCGCCCTGGAAATCCCGTCCGTGAACCGGCAATTCCGAAACATGTGAAGTCTGCGGCTGCTCCTTGTCTTCACGAATCAGCCAGAGCGTGCCTTTTGCGGCGTCGCGCGTTGCCGGTTTGAACGCCGATGATCCGTAAAGCCAATGCGCCATATCCGGCAACAAATAGACTTTGTCGCTCAGAAAATTCACGGCAAATTGGTAGCTTTTTTCGTCTCTGACGCAGATGTGCAGATTTTTATGGCTTCTGAAAATTGCCGCCGATTCCCTGGCCCTGGCCATATCAGAAAAATGGATCGTCTGCGGCAACAGAACAATCCTGTTGTCGCGAAACTGACTTACGATGTGTTCGCGGAACGACTGATGCCACGGATAAAGATCACCGAAATTCCCCCCACCCTGCAATACAATCGTTCTGTCGCCAACCGTGTGTCTGGAAAGCTGCGATTTTTCCTTCAGACTAAATCGGTCATCGATCAAAATATTATTATCGCGGAAGAAATTCTCACTCCCCTGAAATATCAGCAAGTCCCCGATGTTGAAGTAAACGGGATAGTCGGCAAATATTATGTGCTCGCCCTGTGGAATAATTTCCAGCAACGACGTCAGTTTGTATTTTAATGAATTCATTTAGCCACCCCGTTTGAAAAAACCCAATGCCCCACCCCAGTCGGTTCGTGAAGGCATCCAATTTTCAGATCGCGTCTCAAAAGCACTCTTGAACATCACCCACGCTACGGTGAGTTTTAGAACGGAGGACATCAGAATCCCGGTCGCAACGCCCACGACTCCGAGCTGCAACCCGAGAAAATACGCAAATACAATCGCGGACAAGCCGCCCACCAGTTGGCGGATCGCCCCCTTATGCGGCTCGCCTACCGCACTGAACGCCTGAGAAACAATCAGGCTTCCTCCGGCCACACAGGAGTCGATAGACAGAATGCACAGCACCTTGACGAATCGGGAAATCTCCACGTTCGTGATAAAGAACGACGACAGCATTACCGGAGCCAGGCAACCCGCCATCAGCACGGACAAAACCGTGATATATCGGAAATTAACCGCGGTTTGTTCCACAACCGCGCTTCTTGATTTCCCGATTGCCTTTGCCAGAAGCACCTGACTCAACGAAATTGGAATCTGGCCTACACCCCGCGCAATTGCTGCGACGATCGTATAGATACCCACTTCCCGCATCGGCATGGACAGTGCGATTAGCGCGATCTTGTCCACCTGCCAAACCAGAATATTCATTACATCGCCAATCCAGTACAGCGACGCGAGGCGGCCCAGTTCGCGAACGTCCTTGCGGGCCAGCACCCCTCTATTTTTGTATTCCTTGACGCAGACGACTATCGTGAACGCACTGCTTACCAGCGATCCGGCGGCGTAAGCAGCCAGATAAGCTTGCGTTTCCACCACCGAGAAAAGACCGAAAACCAGAATGCCCACTGCGGTCACGGCGGGCGACATCAATCGCGAGACACTAAATACGTGGAACAGCTTTTCCGTTTGGCATGCTCCTGAAAACAGCGCGTAGACGATCGTCGTATCGGTCAGAACGATTGTCCAGATCGTTACCAGCGTTTTGTCGGCCGAAATTTTGCTGGCGATATACGGCGCAATTGTCAGGCTGACGAGCGTGCCCGCACCGATGGAAAAAATGGCGCAGACAATCAGACATTTAAATAGACTTTCCGCCCGCTCGGGGAATCGTTGCGTCAGGTACACAAAACCCAGATGAAGACCAAAGCAGCATATCGAAGCTAACAATGGCGGATAGGCCATGATCGCCGTAACGGCACCGCGCGTGCTTAAACCGGCGAACAGCGACGTAAGGGCCACGTTGCCAAAATTCAGCCCCAATATCGCGACGTTCGATCCCAGCGCCTGGCGAAAGAGTGAGTTGAAGTGCCGCGTCATATCCGCACTCTCATCGAGTTCGCGGTAGCCATTCGTCTGGAACCACGGTTAAACACCCACTCAATCAAGGCAACGAAAATTACCAGGAATAAGTACCGGTTGGTATAAAACACCGCCAACACCGGGTCACCGTTTCTAAACAGAAACCAGCAGTACATGATGAAAATCATGTAGGCGCTCAGGAAACTCCAGTGTTTCCGCGTTCTGCTCTTCAGCCACCGATCAACCCGGCCGATAACGTATCCGAGCGCAATCCCATATGGAATCAGGCCAAGCCACCCGAACACGAGAAAGGCGTAACCGAAAATAGTGGGCGGAATTCCCCAGCCGGAAATTCCCATTGATCGCTCAACCAGAATGTGGTCGAGCGGCACGTAGGAGTCGAACGGCATGAACGGCGAGACGAACGCCGTGAGGTGAAGCCAACCATAGTCATAATCAGTCAATGCAATGCCGTTCTGGTACACGTTCATGATCTGATCGAGTACCCAGAACTCGGACGTGTCGAGTAGAGCCAAAGGAACGACAACTGCGTCGCCAGGCTGAAATCCGGATCTGACTAGAAACAGCAGGAAGAGCATTCCCGCAGCCGCAAAGCCGATTAGTGCGAGTCTTTGCAGCCTGACCACGGATTTTCTTGCAACCAGCGTGACGATAATCGCCATCAATACGTCGAACGCGTACTCGCGCTTGATGAAGCAGACCGACATCACCAGCGAAATCCCGCACAAAACGGAATAGGAAATCACCATTTTTCGCGATTTCTCCAACGTAAACAGCGCTGCACTTACGATAGTGAATCCCGAAATCAGCGTGTAAATCGACCCGTTCTTGCTCGCGGAACCGACCTCGTCCTGAGTTGCCGCAAAATAGGTCTCTGCGTTGTAATTGGCGATCAGCCCTTGCACCCCGCCAACAGCCTTTAAATAGCTGACAAAGAACAGGATGGAACAGGCGATCATGAACAGACTGATCATGACCGCCAGTTTCGAACCCTTTGCCGGTGCGCCAAGCGGAACGCTGTCGGTCCCACTGAGCTTGGTCCCGGACAAAAACGCGTAGACAAATAGAACCGTTCCAATGATCCACTGGTTGTCATCACTCAGATCGAAACCCGAGAACTTGTCGATCGCACCTAGCAGCACCAAGGCGGCGCGCGGCAGCACGTAAAGACTAAACACAATGAGCATCACGAACGCCGGCCCGGCGAGGTTCTTCCTGGTCGCCTCCAACAGCGAACACGCGATCGTCACCAAACAGATGATTCCGAAAACGGGATAAATCTGGGCGCCGAGCGCGGCAAAAAGCGCGCTCAAGGCCAACAGCAAACTTAGCGGGAGCGCCCTTCGCGGTGCCGTATATGTTCCAAGGGTTGCCATAGCGGTTCGTCAGTTGGGACGCCGAAGTTGACCTGACAGGCCATGTGCTACTCCGGTCGCAATTGCCACGGCTCCCGCGTAATTGCCCCTTATCACACGGCGAGCGAGCCTGCCCGACAAGGAGACGAGTAGCGGAACGACCCAGTGATATTTGAAATGGCTTCTGAGAAAAATGACCGAGCCACGAGAAAAGAAGTAGTCGAATCGAGGGCTTCCTTTACCGACCGTGTTCGACTCCGCATGCATGACGATCGACTTGTCGGCAAACGAAATCGACCAGTTCTTTTTCGCCAGCCGAAAACTGTAATCAGCGTCTTCCCAGTAGAGAAAGTATTTCTCCGAGAGCGGCCCGATGTCTTCGTATGCATCGCGGCGAATCAGGCAACTTGCACCACACAGGTAGTCCAGCTTGGTGTCGACCGTGAAATTTTCAACGTGCATGGATCGACCGGTAATACGGCTGATTACTCCGCCGCCGGCACAGATCGTCTTATCGGAATCGTGCAGATCGACGATCCGCGATCCGACGGCGCCTATGGCGTCACTCTGTTCAGCAACCGCGACGAGCTCTGACAGCGTGTCTTTTCGAACAACGGTGTCGTTGTTCAGCAGCCAGAAGTATTTGACCGCGGAATCCCGCAATGCATTCATCGCCATATTGCATGCAGCGGCGAAACCGTCGTTGGAGTCCGAGCGTATAACCTTGACCGACGGCTCAAGCTCCTTGAACCGTTCATAGGAGCCGTCGCCCGAGCAATTGTCTACAACGACAATGGAATAAGAGCCGTAGTCCAGTTGTCCAAGCGATTCGATACAGCGCAACGTATCTCTGGCGTTCTTATAATTCACGAGGACCACTGCGACGTGATGAGCGTCGGTCGACGTGCTCGCCGCAGGACTTTGTCCGTCGCGATGACGCGTGCTGATTGACAGGATTTTGTTCATTTCGTTAGCTGCCCGTATTCATACGCGTAGTACCGTCCATATCTGCGGCCGTAGCCGAGCGCGGTGCGAGGCAGATCGTTGAGCAATGCGCCTTTCAGTGCAACTCCGCCGTGCTGCAGTCGCCGAACGGACTCAACGATTTCATGCAGTGGGTGCTGCGCATAGCGCAACGCCAGAAGTGTCGTCCCGGCATGCTTGCCGATAATCGCAGCATCCGTCACGGCGAGGACTGGCGGACTATCCACGATCACTATGTCGTATGAAGTACGCAGCTTCTGCAGCATTTCCGCGAATCTCGCATTGGTCAGCAACTCGGACGGATTCGGTGGCACAGTGCCGGTCGAAATGAAATCGAGCCCGGGAAGAACGTCGCGCTGAATGACCTTGTCGAGACTGATCTCGCCCAATATGAAGTCACTCACTCCTGGTTCGCGTGCCAAACCAAAGCAATCGTGCACGTGTCCACGACGCAGGTCACAATCTATTAGCAACACCTTCTTGCCGGAGGAAGCAAGTATCGTCGCGAGGTTGGCGACAATGAACGATTTACCCACGCTAGGGCTCGGACTCGTGACCATAGCGACGTTGTTCTCAGCTTCGAGCATGGCGAACTGAATTGCCGTTCGCAGGCTGCGCAAACTTTCAACTGTCGTATCCGCGGGATTCCGGTGAGCAAGAATATGAAAGCCCTTTACACGCTGACGAACGGCATCGTCCAGCGCGCGCTGCTCGTCGCTGTGCGGAATCGTTGCAAAAATGGGCAAACCAGTAGCGCGCTCAATCGTATCACCACTCTCCACGCCACCAAAGAACGCTTTCCGCACGAACGCAGTCGTCACGCCGAAAATGGCGCCCAACACGACACCCATTGCGATCACCAAAGCCTTCTTCGGCTTGATCGGCTCTTCCGAATCCTGTGCAAAATCGACCACACGCACGTTGCCGACTTTGCCCGCCTTCAGGACGCGAAGCTGCTGTGCACTGTTCAGAAGGCCCGTGTAGAGATCGGTATCGACAGCAACGTCGCGCATCAGGCGCAAAGCGCCCTGCTCCAGGTTGGGCAAGCCGGAGATTCTGCTGCCGAGCGACTCGGTTTGACCTTTTGCAGCCGCGATCTGCTTGTCAAGCGCAACGACACTCGGGTGCTCCTCCGTGAAACGCTGCCTCAACTCCAGACGTCTTTGCTGCAGTTCGAGAAGCGCCGTGTTCGAATCCACGGATTGCTGCAATATGAGTTTCGCTTCCTCACTCAGATTGACCGTGCCTTTCTCGTTTCTGAAACGGTTGTACTTGGCCTCGGCATCGTCAAGCTGGCTCTTCAACTGAGGCAGTTGGCGGTCGAGGAATTCAATGGTTTGTTGTGCTTCCGCCGACTTCAACGCTACGTTTTGCGTCACGTACTCGTTAGCCACCGCATCCAGGATGCTTTTCGTCTTCTTCGGATTCGGTCCGTTCAGGGTGACGCTGAGGATACCGGACTGCTTGCCCTTTTCTTCGATCTTGAGATCGTCCTGAAGATCTTCCACCGCCTGAAGTTCCGAACTGCGCTTGAGAATGAACTCGGTTCCCGGACGAGCAGCCAGCTTAGCTACGAGCAGCGTGACTTCGCCGTCGTCGACCCGGCCTCTGGCGACACGATTCAACTTTCCTTCGAGCACGACGTCGCCCGAACTCTTCAATACATAAGAGTCACGACCCGTAGCCACCAGCGTGAACTTTTTCTTCCAGTATGTCTTTGGAACGTCGAATTGATCGATCTGAATGCTCTCACCGCCCCAGGCAAAGCGGCTCAGACCAAGAAATGGAGGCGCGATCTCGGTCGGTTCGCTGGCCGACATCCTGCTCTCGTAGCGATTGCTGACCCACCCGCCGATGATCGGAAAATGCCGGGGCATAGCCTCGATAAACAGCTTCAGACTCGAAACCGCGGAACCCACCACAAGTCGTGATCGCAGAAGTTCGATCTCAGCGGTGGTCGCAGATTTGGCGTCCAGGAGCGGCGCGAGATCTCCCAGCAGATTCTTTTCGGAGAGGTCGGAATCTTCGACCTGAATCAGAATGTTAGCTTCGTAGATGGGACGAGCGCCGAAGGCATAGATGACACTGAGCGCGACCACAAACGCCATGATTCCCGCAATGAGCCACCGCCCTTCGTATATCAACGAAAGGTAATCGGCAAACGAAACGTCGTCATCGGCACGGGTGGCGTCAAGCGACGCGGGTAGATTAGCAGCCATTTGTTACCTATATTTATACGTTCAGTTCTTCCAGCGCGTATGACCAACGCTTCAAGCCCGCTTCGATCGATGCAAACGCTTTTTCAAACTCGGCCCTGCCTCTCTGGTAAGGGTCAGCCACGTCGAATTGCTGGAAATGGCCCACTCGATAAGTTCGTCCTGTTGCGAACCTGTAAGTGTCCTCAACCCTCTTCTTCTGCTCGGCGGACATGACCAGGATCATGTCCGCGGCCTTCACCATTGACCAGCTGAGTTGACGCGCCACGTGCTTCTCCAGACAGAGCCCTCGCTCCGTCATGACCGACATGGCAAGCGGATCGGCCTTTCTTCCAATCAGCGCATTCAATCCGGCGGAGCTGACGCGAAGCCGTGGAAACAGATCATTAGCCAGCGCCTCGGCCATAGGGCTTCGGCAGATATTCCCCTCGCAAACGATCAGAATGGAATTGACGCTCATTTCGTCACGATTGCCGTGGTTAGACCCGCGTTAATCGCCGGCAGGAGCAGGCTAAGAACACGGCTGAATCGGACAAGCCCGCTGCCGTCCACATACACCACGTCCTTCGGTTGCAACTGGAACTCGTTCGCCAGAATCATTGATACGGGCGAGCGGGCGTCCAGATGGAAGACTTCGGGATTGGCGCCCCCCGAACTGCGTATTACGAAGAGTTGCGCAGCGTCGGCAGAATTCGAGTTGATGCTTCCCGCCTGCGCCAGCGCTTCGCTAAGCGTCAGCGCGCCGTTTCTCAACGGATAAGCGGTAGATGGTTTATTGACTTCGCCCATGACGTAGTGTTACGTCCCGGTCTATTTGAGGATCGGCATCCCGCGCTATTCGAGATGAAACGAAACGGGTTGTCTCGCGCTGCGATAGAAGTGCACATGATGAAGCAAGGCGCGGGACGAAGTTCGATGTGG
>Ga0255336_101642_pt1 | contig 14704 bp, 5 predicted proteins | sample MeOH1_35cm_T3_17_FD_189102 | JGI IMG/M metagenome (GOLD analysis project Ga0255336, IMG submission 189102) | Sandy soil microbial communities from University of British Columbia, Vancouver, Canada - MeOH1_35cm_T3_179 | ecosystem: Engineered > Artificial ecosystem > Sand microcosm > Unclassified ...
AATGCGCCTGCATCCGGCCCACTGGTGTGCTCATGTCGATCTGGCCAGGTACCACGAAGGCCACTCCAAGCGCTTCCAGCTCCGCCATTGTCAGGATCAGGTCCTGCACGCTGCGTCCCCAACGGTCCAAGGCCTGGACCAGGATCACATCGACGGCGCGGGTGCGCGCCAGTTGCATGACCGCTTCGCGCAGCGGCCGCTTTTGTGACGCGCCGCTGACGGTTTCCTGCATTTCCCGCACGATCTTCCAGCCGCGGGCTTTCGCGTAGTTGCGCAATTCCCGCCGCTGCCGGTCGGTGGATTGGTCCGGGGTGGACACGCGGGTATAGGCCGCTGCACGCATGGTCAAAAACCCCTCCGATTCTCGTGCCCAGGCCCCAGTCCTGGCGGGCCTTGCAGAGCATCGTTTTCAACCGTCAAAATCAGGTGATTCTGACGGTCCTCTACTAAGCTTAGGTGACTATGCCAAACGCAACCAGCGCTGTGGCTTACCGGCTCCACGTATGGATTCGCCAGATCAGTCCGATGATCTGGCGCCGGTTACTGGTGAGCAGCGACAGCACGATCGCCGACCTGCATTACACGCTGCAGATCGCCTTCGGCTGGAGCGACGCGCATTTGAATCTGTTTCACATCCATGGCCAGGATTATGGTGTGTACCACGGCGGCGGCACCTGCTTCTCGACACATCCCGACCAGGTTCGACTGGGCGATTTCCAATTCCGTATCAACGAACGCTTCCGCTACGAGTACAACTTCGGCGACGGCTGGCAACACGAAGTGCGCGTTGAAGCGCGCCTGGCGTTGGACGACAGGCGTACCTATCCGTGCTGCATTGGCGGCAAGCGGCGGGCGCCGCCGGAAGACTGTGGTGGCCCCCTGGCCTTCATGGCACGACGGGATGCGGTCCCGTCGCGCGTTGAGGAATTACTCGGGGACATCGAGGACGACCTGGAAGCCAACGACAGCGAGGCCATTCGGGATCGGGGCATGGATATCGAAGAGTTGCGCGATTGGCTGACGTTGGATGATTTTGACCGGCGCGGGATCAACCGCCGGCTCAAGCAGTACGCGATCCACGATGAGGCCGGAATGCGGCAATCGAAAGGAGCTGGCGATGAAAGTGCGAATCCAGGTAGTCATTGAAGCCGAAAACGGTGAACCGGAGAAGGTCGAGGAAATCGCCCGGCTGGAGCGCGATGCGCTGCGGCCGGAGGAACTCGGCCTGACACTCGCGGAGGCGAAAGTGTTGCTACACGGCATGCAGCAGGCCGTGGTCACCGAGCAGATCGTGGAATACCTCGAGAAATTCAAGACTTGCCCAGACTGCGGAGCGCACCGGACCCGGAAAGGGCGACATCCCCTCGTTTATCGGACCCTGTTCGGGAAATTCAACCTCGTCAGCCCCCGTCTTTACGACTGCCCCTGCCAAAACCACGGCCGTCATAGTTCAAGCCCCCTGGCAGATCTGCTGAGCTCGCATTGCGCGCCGGAACTGCTGTATCTGGAGACCAGGTTCGCTTCGCTGATGTCCTATGGGCTGAGCGTTGAGTTGCTAACGGAAATCCTGCCGATCGCCGAAGAGATCAGCTCCACGTCCATGCGGCGCCACTTGCGACGCGTTGCCGAACGGATCGAGGGTGAGCTGGGCGAGGAACAGTTCCAGTTCATTGAAGGTTGTCCCGGCGATTGGGCGAAACAACCGCCACCGGGACCACCCTTGACATTCGGCCTGGACGGCGGCTATGTGCATGCTTCGGACCAGAAGTCGAAATCCGAAGGTTGGTTCGAGGTGATTGCCGGCAAGAGTGTCCAGACCGAGGGCGGCGCCAAGGTGTTTGCATTCGTCAACAAGTACGACACCAAGCCCAAGCGCCGGCTTTACGAGGTGCTGAAATCGCAGGGTCTGCAAATGAATCAGCAAGTCGTGTTTCTGTCCGATGGCGGCGACACCGTGCGTGATCTGCAGCACTATCTCAGCCCGGAATCCGAACATCTGCTCGACTGGTTCCACATCACCATGCGCTTGACCGTCATGAGGCAGATGATCAAGGGGATGACGGCGGAACTGAAGCCCGACGACAAACACCCGGAAACTGCCGCCGTGCTGGCCGATCTGGAGAGACACCTGGAAAGCCTCAAATGGAATCTCTGGCACGGCAATGTCCTGCACGCCCTGCAACGGATCAGTGACCTGGATGACGACCTGGGGATGCTGGAAGAAAACCCGGCAAACAGGAAGAAGCTGGAGAAGGCGGTACGGGAATTCCACAGCTATATCGAAGCCAACCAGGCGTTCATTCCGAACTACGGCGACCGCTACCGGCACGACGAGACGATCTGCACAGCGTTTGTCGAGTCGACCGTGAACTACGTGGTCAGCAAGCGCTTTGTGAAAAAACAGCAGATGCGTTGGACCCAGCGTGGCGCGCATCTGCTGCTGCAAACCCGCGTGCAGGTCCTGAACGACGATCTGCGGAAAACCTTCGCTCGCTGGTTTCCGGGAATGAGAGGGGAAGAACCAGCGGCGCTAAAGGAGGCGGCATAGAGACTCCAGCCCCCGGAATGGTTCACTCTCCGTCTTCAAACTCAACAATTTTCCACCTCGTGCCCTACGTGGCGAGTTTCACAGCGGTCTCGCCGCTAGCGTTATCTATGGGCACCGTTAGCGGAATTTGCGGGCAACAACAGCGACAGCCACGCCTGAACTGCTTCGTGGTCATTGCTCGCATAGATGGCGCGCCAAGTGGCAGCGAAATAGGGAGCCAGCGCGCACTTTAGTCACCGATTCGAACTGACCGCTGTGCGCTAAGCGCACGCACTCGAAAAGCATTGGCATCACTCTTCCGTCCTCCCATACAGCGGGCCTACCTCGCCAGTACCCGGCCCACCCGATCCGGCAAGCCGCGCGGACCCAGCGTAAGTGGTGATAACACGAAACAGCCGGTCCAAATCCGCCGGCTTGACAAAGTGCTCATTGATTCCTGCTTCAGCCGTTCGGCGGTGATCTTCCTCTTGACCGTAACCAGTCAGCGCGATGAGCAATGTACTCGTGAACCGCTCGTCGGAACGCAAGTGTTTTGCGACCTCGTAACCGTTCATGCCTGGCAAGCCGATATCCAGTATTACAGCGTCGGGCAAGAACGACTGGGCTACCTCAAGCGCTGATATCCCATCGAGCGCCGATCTCACTTCATGGCCTTGGAGATGCAACAACATGGTCAAGCTTTCCACCGATGCTGCCACGTCGTCGACGACTAGGACGCGTAGGGTTCGAGTGCGCAGGAGGGGTACGACGTTATTAGGGCTCAATTTTCGCCGAACAGGCTTTCGCGCGGGAAGGCGGACAATGAACCGCGCTCCGCGATCCACACCTGCACTGAAGCACTCAACTGTGCCGTTATGCATCTCAGTCAACTGACGTACTAACGTAAGGCCAATACCTAAGCCGCCTTGAGAGCGATCCAGGGACGTGTCGCCCTGCACGAAAAGGTCGAAAACATGCGGTAAGAATGCTGGATCGATGCCCTGCCCATTGTCATTTACCGAGATGGTCGCGACATGCCCGTCAAACTCCGCCGACAACATCACGTGCCCACCACGAGGCGAAAACTTGGATGCGTTGTTCAGCAAATTCGAAACGATCTGCGTGAGACGGACGATATCGCCTTCTATGATCGCATCCTCAGTGCTAGGCTCGTAGGTGAAAGTCTGCCCGCGATCAACGAGATGAGGTTTGCTCGTGTCCATAGCACGTTCAAGAACCGTCGCAAGCGATACGCTTTCGCAACTAAGCGTGATGGAACCCCGAGCGATCCTTGAGACATCTAGCAAATCGTCGACGATCCGCACCATGTGGTCCACCTGCACGCCGATAATGTCCCGAGCCCACGAAACGACGGAATCCTCCGATCCGGCAGTTCTCAGTACTTGCACCGCGTTGCGAACCGGGGCAAGCGGGTTGCGCAATTCGTGGGCAAGCATAGCGAGGAACTCGTTCTTGCGGCGATCACCGTCCTGGATTGCGGAAAATAGAAAGGCGTTTTCAAGTGCAATCGAAGCGCGGCTAGCAACCTCCATCGCGAGCGAGGCGTCGCCTACATCGCTAGGCGTTTTCACAAGACCGAGCGTCAATGCGCCCCGCTTGAACACGCCCGTCAGAAGAGGGTAAATGCTCAGTTCCTCCACCGGCAGCGGTAATAAACGGGCGTCGCTCTTGGCGAATGGAGAATGGACGCTATGACTTGATCTGGTGGAGCGGGTCCGCGCACTTAGCTTAATCAATTCAAGCTCAGAAGCGTTAAATTTGTGCGGCTCGCCCGTTTGGAGGACTCGGCTGATCCATTCCTCCAGTTCCCGTTCCACCGCTAGCTCCCCTTCTCTGATTGCGTGCAAGTCAGCCAACCCGGTTTCCTGTTGAACGGCAGAGGTCGAGCGCCATATCGTCTGGCGCGGCTTCCCCTCTTCGTCAACCAGGGTGACAATGGCGAGATCCGCCAGTGATGGTACAACGACGTCTAGGACCTTTGAAATCGTCGCCTGGACATCAAGGGACCGGGTCATCAGGAGACTTGCATTCGCCAGAAAGTCGGCACGCCAGCGGGCCTGGTCTGCTGCTATCCGCTGCGCCTCTGCTCGAGCGAGCGCTTCTTGCTCCGAGGCGCGGTGGAGCAATTGCCGGTTCATCCGATACATTTCCACGAACACGCGTACCTTCGAACGAAGTATTTCGGGTATGACTGGAGAGGAAATGTAATCGACGGCGCCAAGCGCATAGCCGCGAATGGCATCTACATCGTCGATATAGGCGGTGATAAAAATGATTGGCGTGTTTGCCGTGCGCGGATACGAACGCAGCAGCGAAGCGGTTTCGAACCCGTCCATGCCCGGCATGTTGACGTCGAGCAAAATCACCGCGAACAGGCGTTCCATCACTTCGCGCAGTGCCTCGCGGCCAGATGTCACCGTCACCACATTCTCGCCCAGATCCTCGAGGACGGTGCGGAAAACGACGTGTTTCTGTGGAAGGTCATCAACGACGAGGATGTTGACCTTCTCGTTCGGGGCAAGTGCGACCGCCATGGTTCGAGGTTCCTGTTAGCGATGTAGCCACGCACGCAGCACGGTCAGCAAATCGTCGCGGTTCACGGGTTTGGACAAATAGTCCCAGGCCCCGGCCTGGATGCACTTTTCCCTGTCGCCCTTCATCGCCTTGGCGGTGACGGCGATCATCGGCAACCTCTGTCCGACCGGTAGTTTGCGAATCTCCTTCATCGTGGCCAGGCCGTCCATCTCCGGCATCATGATGTCCATCAGCACCAATTCGATCTCCGAGTCGGCCTCGACCTGCTTGATTGCGTCTCGACCATTATCGGCCCAGACGTGGGCGATCTCGTGCTCTTCGAGGATTGTCGCCAACGCAAAGATGTTCCGCATGTCGTCGTCGACGATCAACACCTTTTTACCGCGCAACGCCGACATCGATCCATGCAATTGGTCAAGCAGATCGCGCGTGTCGCTGCTGAGGACGGCGCAGTTGATATGGGCGACGGCAAGCAGCGAATCGAATAGTTGCACAATGGTGGGAGTGCTGTAGGCAACGAACGTATCCGCATGTTGCGACCAGCGCGACGAGAGCTGGTTGTCGCGGCTCGCGCCGAAAAATAGCACCGGTAGCGGAGCTAAAGAGCCGCGCTGCGCAAGAGCACCCTCCAGCACCGAGGGCTCGCCATCGAGTGCCTCCGCGGACAACACGACTGCGTCGAAGGTATTCAACGCAAGCTCTTCAAGAGCGCTGTCGAAAGTATCAACCACAACAGTTTCAATTTTCTCGCCGTTCACCCAAGCGACGATTTCGTTGCGCTCCTTCCCCTCGCGCATGCCTATTAGCAGGCGCCGCGCAGGGGTTGCAATATGCTCTTGTAATGTACGCAGCGAGGCGTCAAGTACGTCCCGGGACTGGATGGGCTTGGCCAGAAACGCGTACGCACCGGCGCGCAGGGCACGATCTCGAGAATCGTCCGTCGAGATAACGCAAACAGGTATGTGTCGGGTGGTGAGGTCATGTTTGAGTCGCGAAAGTACCCGCCAGCCGTCCATATCCGACAGGACCATGTCGAGCGTTATTACCGCTGGCTTAAACTGGTTGGCAAGTGTCAGGGCGCCCGCACCCAGCGACGTCACTAAGCCCTTGAAGCCAATGTCGCGTGCGGCATCCAGAACAAAGCGTGCGAAACCAAGCTCATTCTCCACGATGAGCACGACGGCGTCACCCTGCGCGATATTGTCTCTGTCATCGTGCGCCTCATTCGCCAGCAGCACGTCCCTCGCCTCATATACTGCTTCATCATGGTCCCCGGTCGCCAATGTCTCTGGGTCCCACTCTGACACCTCCGCACTACTGCGCGCGTATGGTTTTGGCACCAAGCCCTCTGGGGGCGAAAACGCCTTGCGAGTGGCGCGGGTCGCCGGATAAGAAACGGGCAGATAGAGCGTAAAAGTGCTTCCTGCGTTGGGCGTACTGACGAGCCTGATTTCCCCACCAAGAAGCTTGGACAGCTCCCGGCTGATCGCAAGCCCCAGCCCCGTGCCGCCGTATTTCCGACTGGTGCTCCCGTCAGCTTGTTGGAAGGCTTCGAAAATGATCTGCTGTTTGTCGCCCGAAATCCCGATACCAGTATCTGACACTGAAAATGCGATGACCTGTTGTGCACGATTGAGGTCGTCGTTGTCCGAGCTCCAGCCCGCGAACACCTCTTCAATCGTAAGCGTTACCTGTCCTTGATGCGTGAACTTAAAGGCATTCGACAGCAAGTTTTTTAGAATCTGTTGCAGCCGCTTCAGGTCGGTCATGATGGCGGTTGGCAACTGGGGACCCGTGCCGATCGTAAAGTCGACGTTGCGCGCCTCAGCGACATGCCGGAACGTACGTTCGACGAACGTATTCAAGTCTGAAAGACGATGTTCACCCACGTCAACGACAACGGTTCCAGATTCGATTTTGGACAGGTCCAGGATGTCATTGATGAGCATAAGCAGATCATTGCCCGACGAATGAATGGTCCTTGAGAATTCTATTTGCTTCGACGACAGGTTGCCTTCCAAATTTTTACAGAGCTGGTCGGACAAGATCAGGAGGCTATTAAGCGGTGTACGAAGCTCGTGCGACATATTCGCTAAGAACTCCGACTTGTATTTTGACGTTAGGGCAAGCTGCCTTGCTTTTTCTTCCAATGCTTGGCGCGCCTGTTCAACTTCGGTATTTTTCCGCTCGACCTCATGATTCTGATGGGCAAGGAGGCGCGCTTTCTCTTGCAATTCCTCGTTGGTCTGTTGCAGTTCCTCCTGACGACTTTGCAGTTCGTGCGCCAGCGACTGCGATTGCTTAAGCAGGCCCTCGGTACGCATGTTTGCTTCGATCGTGTTAATGACAATACCGATACTTTCTGTCAACTGATCGAGAAAAGCCTGATGGGTCGGGTTAAAGCGTTCTACCGATGCCAGTTCGATGACACCTTTAACGTGGCCCTCGAAGACAATGGGCAGCACCAGGACGTTTTGCGGCAGCACCTCAACTAAACCCGAGCTGATGCGCAGGTGGCCGGGGATCGACGATGCAAGCAGGATTTTCCGTTTTTCGACCGCGCACTGTCCGATCAGTCCTTCGCCAAGTCGGACTGCCTTGCCATGGGCGTGGTGACCTTCTGATGCGTAACTCGCCATAAGCCGCAAGGTCGGTGTTTCGCCTGGCGAGTCCAGGACGTAAAACTCTGCTTGCTGCACGCCGACCACCGGCGCGAGTTCCGACAAAATCAAATGACCCACTGCAACAAGATCCTTTTGTCCCTGGAGCATGCGGCTGAATTTGGCCAGATTCGTTTTAAGCCAGTCTTGTTCAGTATTGACCTGGGTCGTGTCCTTCAAGTTACGGATCATCTCATTGATGGTGTCTTTCAGCGCTGCCACCTCACCGAGTGCCTCGACCGTGATGGAACGCGTCAAGTCACCCTGGGTCACCGCAGTTGCCACCTCGGCAATTGCGCGCACCTGCGTCGTGAGATTCGCCGCGAGCTGGTTCACGTTTTCTGTAAGGCCCTTCCACGTGCCAGCCGCTCCCGGCACCTTCGCCTGGCCGCCAAGTTTGCCTTCTACTCCAACTTCCCGAGCCACCGTCGTAACCTGATCAGCAAAAGTCGCCAGAGTGTCGGTCATGCTATTAATCGTGTCGGCGAGCGCCGCGATTTCTCCCTTTGCCTCAACAGTCAGCTTTCGCGCGAGATCACCGTTTGCTACCGCCGTTACCACCTTGGCGATACCACGAACCTGACTGGTGAGATTGCCTGCCATGAAGTTCACGTTATCGGTCAGGTCCTTCCACGTTCCGGCGACACCTTGCACATCGGCCTGCCCTCCCAATTTTCCTTCGGTGCCCACCTCCCGCGCCACCCGGGTCACCTCGGACGCAAACGACCGCAACTGGTCGACCATCGTGTTGATGGTGTTCTTTAACTCCAGAATTTCGCCTTTGACGTCGACAGTGATTTTCTTGGACAAGTCCCCCGCTGCGACCGCCTTGGTCACGTCGGCGATATTGCGCACCTGACTGGTCAGGTTACCCGCCATGAAGTTGACGTTGTCGGTCAAATCCTTCCAAGTCCCCGCCACGCCCTGAACGTCAGCTTGTCCGCCGAGCTTGCCTTCGGTGCCGACCTCACGCGCTACGCGTGTGACCTCGGACGCGAACGAGCTAAGCTGGTCCACCATCGTGTTGATCGTGTTTTTAAGCTCGAGAATTTCGCCCTTCACGTCGACCGTGATTTTCTTGGACAAGTCGCCGGCAGCCACCGCCTTCGTCACGTCCGCGATATTGCGAACTTGGCTGGTCAGGTTACCTGCCATGAAGTTCACGTTATCAGTCAGGTCTTTCCAGGTGCCAGCAACCCCCTGCACATCGGCCTGTCCACCTAGCTTGCCTTCTGTCCCGACCTCACGCGCTACACGGGTGACCTCCGACGCGAAGGAGCGCAACTGGTCCACCATCGTGTTGATCGTGTTCTTCAGCTCAAGAATTTCCCCCTTCACGTCAACAGTGATCTTCTTGGACAAGTCACCGGCCGCGACAGCGGTTGTAACCTCCGCAATGTTACGAACCTGCGCGGTCAGGTTGCCGCCCATCGAATTAACTGAGTCTGTAAGGTCCTTCCATGTGCCCGCTACGCCCTGTACATCTGCCTGCCCGCCGAGCTTGCCTTCAGTGCCAACCTCTCGCGCTACGCGCGTCACTTCCGATGCAAACGAGCTAAGCTGATCCACCATCGTGTTGATCGTATTTTTCAGCTCAAGGATTTCGCCTTTCACATCAACCGTGATTTTCTTCGAAAGGTCACCTGCAGCGACCGCAGTCGTTACCTCAGCGATATTTCGCACCTGCCCTGTCAAGTTGCTACCCATTGAGTTGACCGAGTCGGTCAAGTCTTTCCAGGTGCCGGCTACGCCCTGCACCTCCGCTTGACCGCCCAGCTTTCCCTCAGTGCCGACCTCGCGTGCCACTCGCGTCACCTCAGAAGCGAAGGACCGCAACTGATCGACCATTGTGTTAATCGTGTTTTTGAGCTCCAGGATTTCGCCCTTCACATCAACCGTGATCTTTTTCGAAAGGTTCCCCGCGGCAACCGCGGTCGTTACTTCGGCGATGTTTCGCACCTGCCCCGTCAAGTTGCTCCCCATCGAGTTGACCGAGTCGGTCAAGTCCTTCCAGGTACCCGCCACGCCCTGCACGTCCGCTTGACCGCCCAGCTTTCCCTCGGTGCCGACCTCGCGGGCCACCCGTGTCACCTCCGACGCAAAGGATCTGAGCTGATCGACCATGGTATTGATTGTGTTTTTTAGCTCAAGGATTTCACCTTTGACATCAACGGTGATTTTTTTCGATAGGTCCCCAGCAGCGACTGCCTTCGTCACCTCCGCGATATTGCGAACCTGGCTGGTCAAATTTCCCGCCATAAAATTCACGTTGTCCGTCAGGTCTTTCCAGGTCCCGGCGACGCCTTGCACATCCGCTTGTCCACCCAGTTTCCCCTCAGTGCCGACCTCTCGCGCGACCCGAGTGACTTCCGAGGCAAAGGACCGCAGTTGATCCACCATCGTGTTGATGGTATTTTTCAACTCCAGTATTTCCCCCTTCACATCCACTGTTATCTTTTTAGACAAGTCCCCGGTAGCCACCGCCTTCGTCACACCAGCAATATTGCGGACTTGCGCAGTGAGGTTGCTCGCCATGAAGTTGACCGAGTCGGTCAGGTCCTTCCAGGTTCCCGCCACCCCCTGCACATCGGCTTGACCTCCCAGTTTCCCCTCGGTACCAACCTCGCGTGCGACCCGCGTCACTTCAGCGGCGAAGGTGCCAAGTTGCTCTACCATCTTGTTGATGATTTTTGCGGTGCGCAAAAATTCACCTTCCAGCGCACGGTCGTCGGCTTCAAGCGCCATGCTTTTGGAAAGATCGCCCTGTGCGACCGCACCTATCACGCGCGCAACCTCGCTAGTCGGGTGAACTAAGTCTCCAATCAGCGAGTTAACTGAATCAACCGAGTCTCGCCAGAAGCCTCGGGCGTTCGGTAACGATGCCCTTTCTTTCAGCTTGCCTTCTTTGCCCACAACGCGGCTGAGCCGCGCGAGCTCCTGAGCCATACGTAGATTCTGTTCAACGACTTCGTTAAAGGTGGAGGCAAGCCTGTCTTGAAGGCCTGTCCAATCCTGCGGAAGAGAAGCGGCTTCCCCTTTTTGCAATGCAGTCAGCGCCTGGAGTAGTGCTTTTGCACACTCGGACGCGGACTCCGCCTCATCGAGCAGACCATTGATATGGGCGGTGGCCTGGAGCCAGAAACCACCGAGTTCGGAGTCGTGAGCCCGGCGGTTAAAATCGGGAATGCCCCGGGTTCGCGGTGCTACCTGCTCCAGATCTTGCGTAAGCCGATTCGCTTGCGAGACTAGCAGGTTGAACTCGGCGGCTATCCGCCCTGCTTCGCCTTCCCAGTTGTCCGGCAAACGTGGCGAGGTTTCACCGCGCCGAAATGCGCCAAGCGCGGCGCTGATGGCCGCCAGTTCCCGGCTAGTTTCATCCTGCCGAACGTCTGCAAATGAGTCCATGCTCTCTCGCCTCCAATGGGCGCATCCCGCCGGGACACGCAAAAGTCGCGGTTCGGCCGACCGGGGAGCGGAGGACCGTTTGAACACAAGAACGCTGACCGCGCGATTATCATGTGACTCTCCAATGAAAACAATTGGTTACGCTTGAAATCGCCGCCCCGGGCACGTAATAAGCTCACTAGTTAGACGCAGCTCTCCTGGCAACGAGTCGGCCTTGGCCTTGCGCAGCGGCTCTCCGCAGCGACTCGGCCGTGGCGTTCATTTTCGCGCTCGATGGTCAATGTTCTGGACTCATGCGTGGGGACACCGGCGATAGGCGCAACACTGGGCAGGTGCGTGCCGTCGAAAACCCGAGGTCGGATCGACAGGAAACGCTCCTTTACTACGTCAAATGGGTCCCTTACGGTCCCCCATCAAGTAACTATCCTCACGTCGGAGCAATAGATTAGGAACACCGATCGATCAGCTACGTTCCGATGGGCGACGAGGAGCTATTGACGACGCGGCCCAGATGAGAAGCGCGAACGTACGTACTGCGTCGTGTATGCGCCGCGTTGCGTGGACATCCGCAAAACCCTGTTCAATCTGGCGGCCGGCGTGATGGCATCGAGATTGGCTTCGAACCGAGCAAAAGGTGTGCAACTCAATAGTCGTAGACCGCAATGAAGTTGTCACTAATTTCGAAATAAAAACGTCAATCCGCGTAAGTGGCACTGAAGACCATTCAAAACCCATGCAAAATCATGGCCTTACGTGTGGCGCATTAAGAATGTCAATTGCTGCAACCTGTGACGGTGCCAACCGACGGACATGACCCGAGATGCTGCCGGGTACTCGACACCAGGCGGCGATCCCTAAATTGCCAGAAACACCATAGTTACAGCGGAATCACCCTCGCCGGCGATCCATGTACCGACGTGTAAACGCCTTGCGGTGCTCTGGCATCATCGGCCGCGCTCGGGAAAGCGGAACGCCTGATCCTGCGGGCGATCGTCGAGCGCGAGCGGGCACTCTCGTCGCTCACGACCGATGATGCGATCGCGTATCGTGGCTTCCTGAGGCGCCCCGCGCCGCGTGAGCGCTGGATTGGCCCGTCCCGGTCGCGATCGTCACCCGAATGGCGGCCGTTTGTACGCGGACTGTCCGCCCGTTCGGCTGCCTACGCGCTGTCGGTGCTCGGCGCGCTGTTCCGCTGGCTGATCGCGCAGCGTTATGTGCTCGCCAATCCGTTTGCCGGCATCAAGGTCCGTGCCACACCCGTACCACAGCAATGGACCCTTCAAGAGGCTTTGCAGACGGCGAATGGCGGCTGATGCGCACGCTCGCTAATGGCCTTGAGCATTCGTACGGCTGGGAGGTGCCGGCGGCGCAACGGCTACGTTTCTTACTCGATTTTGCGTACGCGACGGGTTTGCGTGCGAATGAACTCGTGGGCGCCACGCTCGGCGGCATCCAGACTGACGCGCACGGCGATCAGTGGCTGCACATCTGGTCGGCAAAGGCAGCAAGGCCGGCAAGGTGGCGTTGCCGCCTCTAGCGCGTAACGCGCTCGATCGCTATCTGATCCACCGCCGGTTACCGGTCACGCCCGCGCGCTGGAATCCCCAGACACCGCTGATCGGCAGCCTTGAGCAGGATAGCGCGGCGGGCATTACCGGATCGCGTCTCTGGAGCATCATGAAGCGTTTCTTCGCGCAGGCTGCCGACGCGATTCAGGGCGATAATCCGCTGATGGCGGACAAGCTGCGACGCGCCAGTCCGCACTGGACACGACACTCTCATGCATCTCACGCACTCGCCTGCGGCGCGGAACTCACCACGGTGCGCGACAACCTGCGCCACGCGTCGATCGCAATGACGTCCGTCTATCTGCATGGCGACGAAGTGAAGCGTGCCCGGCAGATCCGCAAGGCGTTCTCGGACCAGTAGACCTCTCGGCTGACGCCATTCCATATCAGCATGATATCGTCGAGCTGCATAGCCAAAATGCTTGCGATAGGATTTTGCGCTTATCTTGGCTCAACCCCTACATGAAGGACTACGTCGACGGCAAGCTGCCGATCTACCACGCGCCAGATGGCTCGTTCATCCCGGGCGGGAACGGCGTTGGCGTGATCCATGCCGTGGGGCGAGATGTCTGGCATCTGAACGTCGGGCAGCGCGTCGTGATCTCATCGCATTTCGTTGCTCAGGAAAACGTCGCGAACCCCGCTCAGATCCTGATCGGCGTGACGGCAGCAGGCGCGCTTGCCGAGCGCGTTCAGGCGGACTGGCGCGACGGCACGCTGGCCGACTACGCGTTGCTGCCGGCGACAACCGTCACGCCAGCCGACCACTGCTCCGCGATCGACGCCGCTCGCCTCGCTGTATCGATGCGCTATGTGGTTCCGTACGGTGGGCTGCTGCGCGGCCGCCTTGCAGCGGGCGAGACCGTCGTCGTTTCCGGTGCCACAGGTGCGTATGGCACGGCCGCCGTGCTGCTTGCGGTGGCGATGGGCGCGGCACGCGTGATCGCGGTCGGCCGGAATGCGGCTGCGCTAGACGCGCTGGCGAACGCGGGACGCGGTCGCGTCACGCCGGTCGCGGTCACTGGCGACAGCGCGGCCGACGTCGAGATGATTCGCGCCGCGTCACACGGCGGCGCCGACATGGCCTTCGATATGGTCGGCGGCGCACGCGACCCGAACATGACGCTTGCGGCCCTACGCAGCCTCGTCCCCGGCGGCAGGCTGGTTCTGATGGGTAGCATGGCTGTGCCGCTGCCGCTTCCCTATACCGAAGTGATGATGAACAGCTGGGAGATTCTCGGCCAGTTCATGTATCCGCGTGTCGCTTACCGGCGCCTGCTCGCGCTCATCGGGACCGGCGAACTTGACATGAGCGTGATCCGACCAGTGACCTTTGCATTACATGCGTTGCCCGACGCAATAGAGCGGGCAGCGGCGGCGGGCAATTTCGAATGTGTCGTCATTGAACACAAGGATTGAACCCCGTGCAAGAGGAGAATTTCATTTCCGCGGGCCGGCGTTGAAGTCGAACAGACGATCGTCGATTCATGGCGGCCTTTTGCCTTCGTAGATCGGCGGAAGCGGCTTGTTCCTCATGAGGTACTTTAACCTCAGATCGACGCTCTAACGGTAGCGTCTTGACCTTGAAGTCTTCCGTCAGAGAAATACTGTGGAATGCCCCGGCCATCGCGACTTCAGGGGCATTGTCTCATTCCGTCATTGACCGGCGAGGTAAGCATTCATCGCTGGCAGCGCGTCTTTGCCGTCGAACGTCTTGACCCCGGTAAGCCACTCGGTGAGGACTCCCGGATTGCGCTTCAACCATTCCCGCGCCGCAACGTTCGGCTCTTTCTTGTCGGTAGTTATCGATTGCATCACCTCGCTCTCGAGGGACGGCGTAAATTTCAAATTCGTCACAAATTTCCCGGCATTGGGACAGCGCGTCAGATAGTCAGGCGGCACCATCGTGTAAACCTTCGCCTCGCCGTAGTTCGGTCCGAATACCGCATCGCCGCCGCTCAGATAGTTCATTTTCAACTCGATGTTCA
>Ga0255336_101643_pt1 | contig 14696 bp, 8 predicted proteins | sample MeOH1_35cm_T3_17_FD_189102 | JGI IMG/M metagenome (GOLD analysis project Ga0255336, IMG submission 189102) | Sandy soil microbial communities from University of British Columbia, Vancouver, Canada - MeOH1_35cm_T3_179 | ecosystem: Engineered > Artificial ecosystem > Sand microcosm > Unclassified ...
TTGGCAAGCCGCTAGGGACGTTTACGCTGCAAAGCGCATCGCGCAGCGGGGATGAGGCTTCGACTGCGTGGTTCGGCAATGGTCGTTTCAAGGCGGCTCCGGACGCGGCGACGCTGGCGAAAAAGGCTGCAGTGTCTCCGGTGGTGGTGGAAGATCCTTCGAGGCCGGTACTGCACAGGCGCGAGGGCAGCGAGGGCGACAATCCGGGGGCTCATCCCTCGGTCGCGAAGGTAGAGGCAGAGGAAGACCCGGATCGTCCGAAGCTGCATAAGCGGGCAGGAAGCGGATCGACGGAGACGGCGACAGCTTCGGGGGCGGACCAGCCGGCGGATAAGAAGCAGGCGGGCGGAGACTCGCCAGATACCTCGGGGCAGGACCCGAATCGTCCAAAGCTGCACCGCAAGGACGAGGAGCAGGATACGAAGACGGCAGCAAAGGCGTCGGGGAGCAAGGTGGTGGCGGCAAAGGCAGAGCTGACGCCGAACGATGATCCGGATCATCCGGTGTTGCGGCGCGGCAAGCCGGTGCAGGAGCAGGGTGGACGGGACCTTCCGGACTTCAAGAAAGAAGAGCCGGTGACGCGACAGGTTGCGATCAGCGATGCGTCGCCTTCGGAGGTGCAGCCGCTGATTTACGTTTCGAACGAGACGGAGCGGACAAAGCTGGAAGAGCTGGCGCGGGAGCTGGCGCGTGCAGAGTTGCGGCGGATGGCCGCGCAGCGCGGATTGACGATGCCGGGAGCGGGGAACATGACAGCGGGAGCAAGGGAAAAGGCCTCACGTCAGCCCGAAAAAGCCGGGCGGGACGTAGGGCACCAGATCCGGGCGAAGGTCGGGACTCAGGCGGTGACGTTCAAGGAAGAACAATTCGTTCCGTATGACCTGGACTACAGCAATCGCGCGACGGTGGTTTTCTCGGGTCGATATGTGCCGGAGGCGGCGACGGGAACAGGCGAAGCGTCGAGCGGGGCGTCAGGTGGAAACCAGGGCAGGAGTTGGGTGGTTACCGTGGTGGCGAAGCAGGAAGAAGACAAGCTGGTGAAGCTGTATAGCTCGGTGAGCGATCCGAGGGAGCTGGATTTGTATCCTGAAGTGCTGTTGGTGGATGCGCTGGACCCGGATGGATATGGGCGTTCGGCGCTGCTGTTTCGGGAGAAAAAACGCGATGGCGTGAGCTGGCTGCTGGGTCGTCCGACCGGGTATGAGTTGCAGACGTTGGTTGAGACAGCGTCACGATAGAACGATGGAAGAAAATTTACTGCATCGCGGGAGTGAGTTCCGGAATCTCACCTGGTGTATAGTTGTTTAAACAAATAGTTTGGATGGAGAGAAGAAATGAAAAGATTGTTCCTATTGATGGTCGCGATGATGGCGACGAGTTCGCTGGCACTGGCGGCGGATACCTACACGATTGATGGCGCGCACTCGTCAGCACAGTTTGCGGTGAAGCACCTGGCGATTTCCACGGTGCGTGGGCGCTTCGCCGATGTGAGCGGCACGATTTTGCTTGATCCACAGGCGCCGGAGAAGAGTTCCGTGACGGCGGTGATCAAGTCGGCTTCGCTGACCACCGACAACGCAACTCGCGATAAGCACCTCAACAGCCCGGACTTTTTCGATACGGCGAAGTACCCGGAGATCAAGTTCCAGAGCACGAGCGTTCGCAAGGCGGGCGGGGACAAGTATGTGGCGGTCGGCAATCTGACGATTCGAGATGTGACGAAGAAGGTGGAGATTCCATTTACGCTGGCGCTCGGTAAGGGAATGAAGGGCGAGCCGCGGTTGGGAGCGGAAGGTTCGCTGACGATTGATCGCACGGATTATCACGTGAGCTACGACGAGAAGGGCATGGTAGTGAGCAAGGACGTGAAGATCGATCTCAGCGTTGAGGCTGGTAAGTAACAGGGTTCGACGACGAAGGCGAATAGCGAAATTTGATGCAAACATAAACCTGCCAACTGGCAGGTTTATGTCGCACTCGTTGCGATACTGAATCAGCAATGACATTCCTCCATCTCGTTTCTTTCGTGGAGTGAGATGGAAATGTCCCGACAGTCTGACGACTGCGCCCAAGTAGCGGACCGCGAACCTATCGTCCGATACGGGAACTTGACGCCGGCCACCTCTCCAGCACAGCAAGCATCTTAGATTGCTGCCACGAACTGGAAGTTTTGAGGAGAGGGCCAAATGAATCGCAGTTTGCCCCGGGAGAGTGCCTCGTCACGCACGCGCCCATCGATCATATTTACCTTGCATCTTTTGATTTTTTTCCTGGCAGCCACGGCGCTTGCGGCGGCGGCCCCGTGCGCGCTAAATCCGGTCTCGCCCTCGGTCACCATCTGCACTCCTACGAATGGCACGACTGTTACCTCGCCAGTATCCATTGTGGCGGGCACCACCGACACCGCGCATCCGGTCACGGCGATGATTCTTTACGTGGACAACGTAATCGCCTTCAAGGTGAATGCAAACCAACTGAGCACATCCATATCGCCCGTGGCCGGCAAACACAATCTCACGGTCAATGCGTGGGACAGTTCCGGCGCGGTCTTCAAAAGCACTGTCATCATTACCGTCTCCGGCACGGGAACACCGCCGGTATCGGTTGCGGTAACGCCAAGTTCCGCAACGCTCGCACCTGGACTGACACAGCAATTTTCGGCAACTGTCCTCAATGCGACGAATAAGGCCGTAACCTGGTCGGTCGATGGACTCTTCAACGGCAATATCACCGTGGGCACCATCACAACCTCGGGCCTGTATACGGCTCCGGCCACTAATGGCACCCACAGCATCGTCGCGACGAGCGTGGCCGACCCCAGCAAGAGCGACACCGCGATTGTCACCGTTACGAGCAGTGGCGGCGGTGGCGGAGGCCCGTGTTCGCCCACATCCGGCCCGCCCTCGGTCACCATTTGCAGCCCGGCCTCCGGCGCTACCGTAACGAGTCCGGTGCAGATTTCAGCCGTGGGAAATTCCTCGACGCCAATCACCAAGATGCTGGTCTATATCGACAATGTGCAGCAGTTCCAGACCACAACATCGAGCAGCGTCAATACTTCGCTTGCCTTGGCCGCTGGTACGCACAACCTCACGGTGCAGTTCTATACCGGTGCGTGGATCAAGCAGAGTGAGAAGTTCATAGTATCGGGCGGACCAGCCTCCCCCACGGTTTCGATCAGCGCGAGTCCAGCGTCCATCTCCAGCGGCGCATCGAGCACGCTGACCGTGACGGCGATGAACGCGACGAGCGTGGTGGTTACCAACAACATCGACGCGACCACTTACAACCTGTCCCAGACAGGCGGGACGCAATCGGTGACGCCGACGCAGACGGCAACCTATACGGCTACGGCTACGGGAGCGGGCGGAACGAGCACGGCATCGACGACGGTGACGGTTTCGTCAGGCAACGCACAGGCGATTCAGCACGTGATCTTCATGCTGCAGGAGAACCGCACGTTCGATACCTACTTCGGGATGCTGAATCCGTATCGGATGAACAACGGCTGGAACGTGGGTGACGATGGCAAACAGTACAACGTGGACGGCATCGACGACAAGCTCTCTACAATTACGAACGTGAACGACGAGGGCACGGTGTTTCCGCTATTCAAGACGACCTCGACTTGCCTGGATGACATGACCTCGTCGTGGCTGGAGAGCTATGGCGACGTGAACCGATACGACTTTTCGACGACACGCAAGATCCAGATGGACGGCTATGTGCATGTCGCGGAGAACTTCGCGAAGTTCGGCGCGGGTAGCGGGAGCTTTACTGACCTGGCAGGGCAGCGCGCGATGGCCTACTACGACGAAGGGTTCCTGAACTACTACTACTACATGGCTTCGCAGTTTGCGTTGTCAGACCGCTGGTTCTCACCGGTCAGCAGCAAGAGCACTCCGAACCGGATTGCGACCTTCACGGGCGGAACAACGCAGGGCCTAGTGTTTGATCCTTTCACGAACGACAGGTTGCCGACGCTCGCCGTCAAGACCATCTTCCAGGAGCTGGACTCGGCCAGTCCGGCGGTGTCGTGGAAGATTTATTACTCCCTGGCAAGCAATAGCCTGTTCCCCGAGACGACGTTCTCCGACTTTGGCTACTCGGGCAAGTATCTTTATTCGAATGCCTCGCAAGCACCCTGCGTGGCACCGACGGTGGGCTCAAAGCAGGCGGTGGGAGATGCGTCGAATGCATTCTGCATTGACCCTAATCACATTGCATCGTTGAGCCAGTTCTTTACGGATGCTGCGAACGGAACGCTGCCGAGCTTTGCCTTTATCGAGGCAGGCTTCGGACGGAACGACGAGCATCCGGGGTCGGGGCAATCGATCTTGCAAGGGCAGGCCGAAGCGGCGAAGGTTGTAAACAGCTTCATGAACAGCCCGTCATGGAAGAACTCCGTGTTTTTCCTGAGCTACGACGAGGGCGGCGGATCGTATGATCATGTGCCTCCTGTTCCGGGGCACACCAACGACTTTACGGCCGCGAGCCTAGGCATCACAACCGATATTTCCAGCATTGCGGTGAATCCGGACAGCTACGGGCCCTGCCTGCCTCCGGTGGCGGGAACGCCGACGCAGCACTGCGACCTAGTGCCGGTCGATCCGGGAGCGAAGCCGACAGACACAGCAGCAGTGAACGGATTTAAGGCTCAGTTGGGCTTCCGTCTGCCGAATATGATCGTTTCTCCATTCACGCGAAAGCACTATGTTTCACACACGCCGATGGATCATACGGCGGTGATCAGGTTTGTGGAGAACCGCTTTATCGGGCCGGGGGCGAGCCTGACGCCGCGCGATGCGGCACAACCGGATCTGATGGAGTTCTTCGACTTTACGGCAATTCCGTGGAGCGTCCCACCGACCCCTCCGGCTCCAGTGACGGATGCCACGGGGAGTACCTGCACTCCGGCGAGCATGGGACCGTAAGGGGAATTGACGGATTGTTTCATCGCACACCGAGACGGATTCGAACCCGATGAAGAACCGCTTACATCCGCTGCGCGCTGGAGTTTCTGCGTCGGCATAAGTTGGATGGGGCCTCTATACTTTTCCCATGAGTGAACAGAACGTGCAGACGGATGCGCGGTTGGGGCGAGCACTGGTGGCGCTGCAGGATCGCGGAGTGGTGAGTTCGAAGGATTGGGCGGCGTCGGCGGGCGTGGCGGAGGGCGATGCGTGGAGGCTGGCGAAAGAGCTGCGCGCGCTGGGACTGGAGGTGGCGGGTTCGGCTGCGGAAGGCTGGCGGCTGGTGGGCGAGGCGGATCTGCCGCTGGCGGAGGTGCTGGAGCCAAAGATTGCGGGGACGATCTTCGCGGGCGAGGTAAGGCACTTCGTCACGATTGGCTCGACCAACGCGGAGGCGATGCGGGCAGGAATGGCGGAGCTGGCGGCGAATTCCGATGCCTCAGAGTTTTTTAGACCACGCGGAGCGGTGTGGTTGGCTGAGGAACAGACGGCGGGCAAGGGGCGGGCAGGGCATGTGTGGAAGTCCGATCCGGGCGATGGGATTTACTGCTCGGCGCTGCTGCGCCCTAGGCTGTCTCCGACGGATGCGATTATTTTGTCGCTGGTGGCGGGGCTGGCGGTGGTGGAGGCCGTGCATGAAGTCACGGGGCTGTGGGGCGATTTGCGATGGCCGAATGACGTGTTGATGGGCGGAAAGAAATTTTGCGGGATTCTGACGGAGCTGAACGCGGAGTTCTCGAAGGTTCGGTTCGTGGTGGTGGGGATGGGGTTGAATGTGAACAATGCGAAGTTTCCGGCGGAGCTGGAGGCGATTGCGACTTCGCTTCGACTGGAAGGGGGGCAGAGGTTCTCGCGGGTGGAACTGGTGGCGGCGATGCTGCGGTCGCTGGATCGCGAGCAGGCCCTGCTGCAGGATGGAGTGGACACGGCGCGGCAGCGGATTCTGCGGCGGTTCGAGGCGCACTCGACGTACTGCTGCGATTGCGAGGTAACGGTCGAGGAAGACGGCGGATATGAAGGCGTGACACGAGGGTTGGATGATCGCGGGTTCTTGCGGGTGGAGACTCCGCGAGGGATGAGGACGGTGTTGAGCGGGGGAGTCAGGAAGAGGTAGGGGGGCCTTATCGCTGAATGCGCCGGAATGCTAAGGCATGATGGCAAAAGCAGGAACAACAGCAAAAGCAGGAACAACAGCAAAAGCCCCACTCAACGAAAAGAGCGTTGAGTGGGCCACCCGTCCGTCGGGGCCACCCGTCCGTCGGGGCCACCCGTGGATGGTTCATCAACTATCCCGAAGAGAGGCTCGATTGTCGCGGCGATTCGGCTTATCTGTGTTTCAATGACATTCGTGTTGCTGGAACTTCGTAATTTGACGGTGGAGTTTCCCTTGGCGCAAGGGCAGGTGGCTGCCGTGCGCGATATTTCTTTCTCACTGGGAACAGGAGAGACGCTGGCGCTGGTTGGGGAATCGGGGTCGGGGAAGAGTGTGACCTCGCTGGCGATCATGGGGCTGCTGCCTCCGCAGGCACGGATCGCAGGCGATGCACTGCTGGAGGGACGCGAGTTGGGAGCCATGGACTCCGCCGGACTGCAAAGGTTGCGGGGAGCGCGGATGGCGATGATCTTTCAGGAGCCGATGACGGCGCTGAATCCGGTGATGCGCGTGGGAGACCAGATTGCGGAAGCAGTGCTGGCACATGATTCGCAAGTGAGTCGCACACAGGCGCGGGAGCGCGCCGTTGAGGCGCTTCGCGAAGTCGCGATACCGGAACCGGAACGGCGCTGGAGGGATTATCCGCATCAGCTTTCGGGCGGGCAGCGGCAACGGGTGATGATAGCGATGGCGATTGTGAACCGTCCGGCGTTGCTGATTGCCGATGAACCTACGACGGCGCTCGATGTTACGGTGCAGGCACAGATTCTGGAACTGCTGGCCGATCTGCGGAAGCGGCTGGGGCTCGCAATGCTGTTTGTGTCGCATGATCTTGCGGTGGTGAGCCGCGTGAGCGACCGGATCGCGGTGATGTATGCGGGAAGAATCGTGGAAATGGCTGCGGCACGGCAGCTTTTCGAAATGCCCAGCCATCCCTACACGCGCGGGCTGCTGGGATCGATTCCTACGCTGAAGACCAATCGCGAGGAACCGCTGCATGCGATCGAAGGCGCTGTTCCGTCGCCGGGGGCGCTGCCGCCGGGATGCTCGTTTGCGCCGCGATGTCCGCTGCATATCGCGCAGTGCGACGCTGCCATGCCGGAATTGATTGAGGTTGGGGCGGGGCACTGGGCGCGGTGTATCCGGACGGCGCGGTAGGACAGGGCAAGGGCAAGAGCGAGGGCAGAGTCAAAAACCCCACGTCAGCCCGATGAAACCGGGCGGGACGTGGAGCAACCCTCATGAGGCACCCTCCAGCCCGGGACCGCATACTACAACTTCGCCCGAGCTCATGCTAGCCTCAACTACGCTCCACCAAGAGCAAGTCAAAACCCACGTTAGCCAGAACTGTATGTGCCACTATTTGCAAGATATTCAACGCCCTGACCCTCACACTGCATCCCATTCGAGAGCAAGGGCAAATTAGCATGCGGCCTTGCAAACCGTTATCATCTTTGGTCGGGGTTTTGCCGCCCCATATGGAGGCACCCATGTTTGGATTTACCCGCTATAACTACGACCGTTTTCGCCGGGAGATGCTGCAAGGCCATACGACTGACCGCTGGAGCCGCGCTCCAGAGCCTGGGGATGAAGCTCCCGATTTCCAGTTGCGGTCCCTGAGCGGTGACTTGGTCAAGCTCTCCGACTTCAAGGATTCCCGCAATGTGGTCGTGACGTTTGGTTCGGCAACCTGTCCGCAAACGGCGGCTTCGATCGGTGGACTGCGTTCGCTTTCTCGCGAGTTCCCGCTTTCGGAGGTCGAGTTCCTGTTCATCTACGTGCGGGAGGCTCATCCGGGGGCTGAACTTCCACCGCATCATTCGATTGCCGATAAGGCACGGGCGGCCATGCTGCTGCGCGAGCAGGAAGAGATCGAGTTCCCCATCCTGATCGACGAACTTGGTGGCGAAACGCATCGTAAGTACGGAGCGCTGCCCAATGCTTCGTTCATTGTGGATAAGAGCGGGCGGATTGCTTATCGCTCGCTGGCCAGCCATGGCGGGTCGCTGGGGGCGGCGCTGGAAGAGTTGCTGGAACGGCAGAAGGAACGCGACGTTCAACACGCGATTGTGCATGGCGGGGAGGACACGGTCTCTCCGTCGCTGCAAACTTTTCTCAACGCTTATCGCGCAATCGAGCGCGGAGGGTACGACGCGGTGCAGAACTTCCGTGGGGAGTTGGGATTTCCGGGGCGGGTGGTGCTGCGCGGGGGACGGATGGCGCGTCCGATGAGAGAACATCCGGCGATCACGATTACGACGGTGGTGGGAGTGGCCGCAGCCGTGGGCTTGGGCATTTGGGCAGGATACGAACTGCGGAAAAGGCGCTTCGCAAGGCGTCCGTATGATGCGTATCGGAAATTTGAAAAGCGTAGAGCGGATGAGGACGACTACAGCGCAGTGGGGATATAGAGCCTAGCCTCTTAGGAGCGAGGTTTCGCAAGGTTGAAAGGCAGGCGCCCCGCTTCGTCTGGGAGTTCCCTTTTTGGGTTGAAGAACGGTGTCTTCGCTTAAGCCTTCAGCGATGACCCTCTCAGCACATCGGCAAATGATGGACACATCTACTATGGAACCGCTCTGACTGAGGTGTAATCAAGTAAAAGGCGCGGAATTGATACGCGCCTTTTCGTTTGGGACTTCTGGTTTTCTATTTCAGCAACTGGCGGATGACGTACTGGAGAATTCCGCCGTGCTGGTAGTAGAGGACTTCCTGCGGAGTGTCGATTCGCAGAGTGGTTTGGAAGGTTTTCGATGAGCCGTTGGCGGCGGTGGCTTTGACTGTCACGGTTTTGCCGGGAGCGAAGTTGGCGAGAGCGGCGTCGAGGCCGACGATCTCATAGCTTTCTTCGCCGGTGATGCCGGAGGTTTCGGGATTCTGATCGGGGAGGAACTGCAGGGGAAGGATTCCCATGCCGACGAGGTTCGAGCGATGGATGCGCTCGAAGCTTTCGGCGATGACGGCGCGGACGCCAAGGAGCAGAGGGCCTTTGGCAGCCCAATCACGAGAGGAGCCGGAGCCGTATTCTTTGCCGGCAATGACGATGACGGGGACGGCTTCGGCGCGATACTTCATGGCCGCGTCGTAGATTGTCAGTTCCTGACCGCTGGGGATGTGTTTGGTGAAGCCGCCTTCGATGTGAGGGACAAGACGATTGCGGATGCGCGTGTTGGCAAAGGTTCCGCGCATCATGACCTCGTGGTTGCCTCGGCGCGAGCCGTAGGAGTTGAAGTCCACGGGTTGCACGCCGTGCTCGATCAGGTATTTACCGGCGGGACTGTCTTTCTTGATCGATCCGGCGGGAGAGATGTGATCGGTGGTGACGGAGTGTCCGAAGCGGGCAAGCACGCGGGCTTCGCGGATGGAGGTGACGGGCTTGGGGTCGGCGGTCATGCCCTCGAAGTAGGGAGGGTTCTGGATGTAGGTGGACCGGGCGTCCCAGGCGTAGGTGTCTCCGGCGGGAACCGGGAGGCTCTGCCAGCGGGCATCGCCTTCGAGGACGGTGGCGTAGCTGTCGCGGAACATGGCGGAGGTGATGACCTTGCGCACGACGTCATCGACTTCCTTCTGGGTGGGCCAGACATCCTTGAGGTAAACCGGGCCCTTGGTGCCGGTGCCGATGGGGTCGTGGTACATGTCGATCATCTCGCCAGCGAGGGCGAAGGCCACGACGAGCGGCGGAGACATGAGGTAGTTGGCGCGGACTTCGGAGTTGATGCGGCCCTCGAAATTTCTGTTACCGGAGAGCACGCTGGCAACGACGAGATCGTTATCCACGACGACGTCGGAAACGGCTTGTGGAAGGGGGCCGGAGTTGCCGATGCAGGTGGTGCAGCCGTAGCCGACGAGGTTGAAGCCGATCCGGTCGAGATAGGTTTGCAGGCCCGCGGCGTTCAGGTACTCGGTGACAACTTTGGAGCCCGGTGCTAGAGAGGACTTGACCCATGCGGGACGCTGGAGGCCGAGTTCAACGGCTTTTTTTGCGACTAATCCGGCGGCGACAAGGACGTAGGGGTTTGAGGTGTTGGTGCAACTGGTGATGGCGGCAATCACTACGCTGCCGTGGCGCAGACTGGTCGCGAAGTCGGTGGAATTGCGGTCGGCGCGGACCTTGGAGAGCGTCGCTACCTTGGCGTCGGGCTTGAGGAGCGACGGCAGGGCGGTTCCGAAGGATGCGGCGGCTTGCGAGAGTTCGACGCGATCCTGCGGGCGTTTGGGGCCGGCGATGGAGGGCTCGATTTTTGCCAGGTCGATGTGCAGGACGTCCGTGTATTCGGCCTCGGGAGAGTTGGCGGAGTGGAAGAGGCCCTGCTCTTTGTAGTAGGCCTCGACGAGCGCAATCTGCTCCTCGCTGCGTCCGGTGAGCCGCAGATAACGCAGCGTCTCCTCGTCCACGGGGAAGATGCCGCAGGTGGCACCGTACTCGGGAGCCATGTTGGCGATGGTGGCGCGATCGGCGAGAGTCAGGGTGCCGAGGCTTGGGCCGAAGTATTCGACGAACTTGCCGACGACGCCTTTTTTGCGCAGAGCTTCGGTGACGGTGAGCACGAGATCGGTGGCGGTGGAGCCTTCGCGAAGCTCGCCGGTAAAGCGTACGCCTACGACTTGGGGGATGAGCATGGAAGCGGCCTGTCCGAGCATGGCGGCTTCGGCTTCGATTCCACCAACGCCCCAGCCGAGCACTCCGAGTCCGTTGACCATGGTGGTGTGGGAGTCAGTGCCGACGAGAGTGTCGGGATAGGCGACGGGGGTCTTGCCGGTCTGCTCGAGAACGAAGACGACGCGGGCGAGGTATTCGAGATTGATCTGATGGACGATTCCGGTGTCGGGCGGGACGATGGCGAAGTTCTTGAGCGCTCCCTGGCCCCAGCGTAGAAACGCGTAGCGCTCCTGGTTGCGCTGGAATTCCATGGCTGCGTTGAGATCGAACGCCTGCGCGGTGCCGAACTCATCGACCTGAACGGAGTGATCGATGACCAACTCGGCGGGTTGGAGGGGGTTGATTTTGGTGGCGTCGCCACCGAGGCGCGCCATGGCATCGCGCATCGCTGCAAGGTCCACGACGGCGGGAACGCCGGTGAAATCCTGCAGCAGGACGCGGCTCGGCATGAAGGAAATCTCTTCGGCAGATGTGGTCTTTGCGGTCCATGAGGCGAGAGCGCGAATCATCTCGGCGGTGACGGTGACGCCGTCTTCGCGGCGCAGGAGGTTCTCGAGCAGAATGCGCAGCGAGAAGGGGAGTTGCGCGGTGTGGAACCCATGTTGATCAAGGGAAGAGATGCGGAAGAAGTCGTACTGCTTGCTCCCAACGCGAAGCGAAGAACAGCTGCCGAACGTATTCATAGATCGCCTTGAGTGTGGAATTTTTATGGCTGATGCGGCCACCCCGCCGCATTAGCCGTCGAAACCAGCCCTGCTTTGCGAAGACACCCCTCCGCAAATCACTGGGCGAGTCGAACAAATAGTGTATTCCGAAGTGGGGAAACGGGAAACAGGGGGCTCAGACACCCATCAGACACCCGTGTTCGTGGGACACGAGAAGCAGAGGCAAGGTCAACTACCCAGAGCGTTGAGTGTGGGTGCGCGATCAGTGTTTGTCGGAGTTTGCAGGAGTCTCGCCGGTGACGGCGTTGCGGGCGGGGTCGTTGATAAGTTTGCGCAGGAAGCTTGGAGGGATGGTGGCCTGGACTTCGGCGCGCTCGCCTTTTTGCGTTACTTTGATCGAATCGAAAACGGCCTTGACGTCGGCATCGGCGGGGCCGGGGGCGGTGTTGGCCTGCATGCTGCGGAACAGCGCGAGGAAAGTTGTGGTTTGGTCGGTGAAGTTGCGGGCAGCGTCTTCGCTCTGCGTGTAGAACTCGGCGCGGGCATGGATGGTGGTCAACATGCGCAGGGATACGACGACATCACTGTCGCCGGGGAGTCCGATGTCGATGCCGCCGGGGAGGGTGAAAGACGGCGCGGCGTGAGGCTTGGAGGCTGTTGGGGGCGGGGTACCGGGTACACGGGCGATGGCCCACAGCAGGCTCCCGAGCGGGACTTTGCTGAAGTAGGTGTGAACCAGAATAGGGCCGCCGAAGGGGAGCGCGACCTTCTTGAAGCGGTCGATCATGCCATGCACGACGCTGGGATCATCGACGTTGGAGACGGCGACGGTGTCGATGGCGAGCAGGGCGACCCGGAGAGTGCGGTTTTCGATGGGGATGGAGTAAACATCGACATCGCGATAGCTTTCGACCGAGCGCGAGTGCTGGCGCAGGTATTGCGCAAGTTTGATCTGATCGTAGTGGCCGACGAGGATTTCCGAATATCGGGTGGCGCCGCGGTTGGGGCTGCGATGGACGGCCATGGCGGCTTCGTCGAGATCGCGTTCGAAGGCGAAGCCGGTGTCTTTGACGAACTGATCGTAGCCGGGGGCGAGTTTGGGCACCTGCTGCTGGTCGAAGGCGGTGAGGTTGCGCACGGTGCCGAAATCGACGTAGAGAACGGCATCGGCTTCCGGAAGCAGGCGCGCGGCTTCTGGGGCGGCTTGCTTGCGCAGGAGCACGACGGAGCCGACGGCAGCTACAAACAACAGCACACAAATCGAGATGATGAAAACGCGGCGACGGGCTCTCATGACTGGACGTTCGTTTCGCGGAAATGTGTGGCTTGCCGGTGAGCACTCGTGAGTTCTATCGCGCTTGCGATCCCACTCAAGCCAAAAGAGGGCTTGAATGGGCCACCCGCGTGTCGCGATGGCTCAACCGCGTGTCGAGATGATGGAGAGAGAGGGGCGGCGATGACCGCCGTGGCGGTTTGGTAGCCACTCCAAAACTTTTCAGGTAAAATCATGCTCGGTGCCGAATGATAGCACGCTGGCAGGGCATGGAGTCTTGTTTGCGGTTCGATGAGTTGACACCAAGCGCCGGTACGGGAATGCGAGTTGCGCGATGCAAGGTCACGTGCTATCTTCGCTTTGGAGTCCCGGACGCCGGTTCAGTTTCCGAAGCGCGGTACAAGGCGACATGATTGGAAGCGGCTTTGGTGGGCTGGCGTAGCTCAGCTGGTAGAGCATCTGATTTGTAATCAGAGGGTCGGGGGTTCAAATCCCTTCGCCAGCTCCAAGTTCCGTCTGATCGTGCATGGCGGATGCGCGATGAGGCAAGATCCGAAGTGCGGTTGTCTTTTCGAGAGAAACGCCCTCCAAAAGGATCTACCGGACAAGCTGAAAGTGCGGCGGTGCCGTGCGGGGCGAGGTTCGGTTCAGAAGCGTTCGGTCAGGCCGAAAGTTTCGCGAATGAAGGCGGGTCGATTCGCCTGCCAGGTCTTTCACAAGTTAGCGTGGGACGATGCGCACTGCGGTGGCATCTTGAAGTTCACGCACAGGTGGGTGAGCGGTTAAAACCAACAGACTGTAAATCTGTCGGCCTTAGGTCTACGAAGGTTCGAATCCTTCCCTGTGCACCATTTTTTTGCACTGGTTTGAGCGTAGCTCGCCAGGCGCGGCGTATGATTGAGGCGTGATGGCAACAGCGAAACGGTTCAAGATTGCAATAGTAGTGTTCGCGTTGCTGGGCGCGCTGGAATGGTCTACGTTGAGTCCGGAAACGATTCGCGTGGTCAATGGTCCGAATGGCGCGCCGTTGCTCGATATCAGTATTCGTGGAGTAGCGCTGGCGGTTCTGGCGTTGTTCGCGTTTCGAAGCTGGATTCATTATCGACGCGAGGTGTTGGAAGAGCGTAGCCGTTCCGGGCAATAGTCGAGTTTTAGCGGGCGGGAGTAACTCAGTGGTAGAGTCTCAGCCTTCCAAGCTGTTGGTCGCGGGTTCGATTCCCGTCTCCCGCTCCAGAAGTTCTGCAGGTCGTATATACTGCAAGTTGTAAACGCTGATGTAGCTCAGTCGGTAGAGCACTCCCTTGGTAAGGGAGAGGTCATCGGTTCAATCCCGATCATCAGCTCCATTTTTAGTAAGGCCGAATTCAATTGCGGCCCTCCCTGGCGGAGGGCTGTTGTGAGTTCGGGGTTCAATGAAGGCGATTGCGAGATGCCGTGAATGATCGGCGGTCGCAGGTCGCCTTGTCGTGCAAGACGTAGTGCAAGACGGATTATGCCGCGAACCGAGTACCAGCAACCGCAGTTGCCGATCCAGGCGAAGCACGCGTACGAGGTTCTTCATTCAGCGATGGAGCGCGTGTTGGCTTCTTCGCGGGCGGAGAAATTGCTGCGCAAGTTGGAGAATCGCGGGTTGAAGGCGCGAAGCTTCGAGCAGGCGCTGGCGGCGAAGGTGTTGGAGCAGTTGGATGAGCGGTTGGCGGGTTCGGGAAAAACGGCCAGCCAATGGTATGCGGAATTGCCAGTCCCGGACCAGGGGCAGTTGCGCGAGTATTACCTGACCGCGATTGAAGCGGTCGATCCGGGTCTGCGCGAGAAGTACGCAAAAATCTACCGAAATTATTAGGGCGAAAAGCAATGGCGAAAGAGAAATTTGACCGCAGCAAGCCGCACGTGAACGTTGGCACGATTGGTCACATCGATCATGGCAAGACGACGTTGACGGCAGCAATCACGAAGGTGCTGGCAAAGCACAATC
>Ga0255336_101644_pt1 | contig 14672 bp, 15 predicted proteins | sample MeOH1_35cm_T3_17_FD_189102 | JGI IMG/M metagenome (GOLD analysis project Ga0255336, IMG submission 189102) | Sandy soil microbial communities from University of British Columbia, Vancouver, Canada - MeOH1_35cm_T3_179 | ecosystem: Engineered > Artificial ecosystem > Sand microcosm > Unclassified ...
CGCGCACGTGCAGCAACAACATCACGGGCCGTTTGCTGCGCGTCTTTAGCCGCCGAAAGGAAAGACTGGAAAGCGGATTCAACCTCAACCCACTCGGCCTCGAGGGATCTCTGCGCGTCCGCGGCACCCTGCTTTAGTGCTTCGGCCCTGACCTGCAGACCTTCGTATTGCTTCTCCAACCGAGAGCGGGATTCGCGAAGGCGCGCCGAGGCCTGTTCGGCTTCTTTGCGAGCGTTTTCGGTCAACGTTTTGGCGGATTTCTCGATTTCAGTGATGACTACATCGAGTTCATCAAGGCGCTGTTTCAGCCAAGAAATGGCGTCATGTGGAGGAAGTTGGTCAACCATATTGTCTGTCCTTTTCAAACGTTGAAATGAGGATGGATGAAGTATTGGGCCATAACATGCCCAATTTCCGCTGGGTCAGATCGCAAAACAGATTCGACCTCGCGGGCACGATTGCAGCTATTCGTCGTCATGGAACGATGACGACAATGCAAGGTGCAAGACTTGCCACTTTCTGCGATACACTTCCAAACAAGAGCCCCGAAATACGACCCCGACCGCGTCTTCCTAAGACGAGGGCGTCAGCCTTCTCACTGCTGACAGCTTCAAGGATTTTTTCGGCAGCATCGCCCCAGGATCTCTTTGATTTAGCCTGCTTGGCTCCCCTGTCGCGCGCGCGGTTACATGCCAGATCCAGGATGCTTTCGGTATTTGAGTCGATAATCTCACCGATAGTCGCTTCGGTGGTTGATCGCCTCAACTCCTCCATTATCTCCCAGGGGACGTTACCTGCGACATGCAAGACGCATAGGTCAGCGCCTCGTGCAGCAGCCAGTTCCGCGGCTACATCAATGGCCCGATTCGAACCTTCCGACCCATCTGTCGCCACCAGGATCCGTTTCATGTCGTCCTATTCCTATTCATCGCACCACACGGTACCTACGATGAAATTAAAGATGCCCCTATATAGATCAACGATTGTTGACATACATCAAGGCGATATGACAATCGGCCCCGATACACGCTATACCGAGCACAGAAATGGCTGTGAGAGCACGCGATGAAACCATGGCTTCACCTTGATTTGGGCCATAGTATTGTTCGTACGCATTTGGGCCTGTGTGCTTCGACGTTTCAGAGGCACTCGCCGACACAATATAAGTTCATCCGAACGACCTATATCAAATCGAGAGGCAGGAATACAATCCCTCATTCCGGGGTGCGCAGCGGCCGCGCGTGGTGTAATCCATGCTCCCACGGGTAGTTGGAGGACACAGAGAGGGCGGAGGGCGCAGTGCGACTGGGCCCACTGAGAACCCTTCCCAGCCATTTCGGAGGTGTCTATGGTCCCGCGGTGTGATGGAGCGGATTTAGTCTGAATCGTTCCGGCTCGGTTGTTCGGATTTTGCAGATGTATTCATGCGGTGTGAGACCCCGAAGAGTCTTCAAGCGCTTGGCGAAGTTATAGGCCATCAGAGGCAAACCACCAGAAGAGCGACGGCGAATCCGCCAAGAACACGCGGCTCCGCGGCTCGATAACTTGGAGCATTGGCTTCGGATCCAGCTAACCCGGATCTCCGGCAAGTCGGCCCTGGCGGATGCCATCCGCTATGGTCTCGCGAGGCTACGGCGATTGCGCCCCTACCTCGAGGATGGTCGCCTGGCTATCGACACGGATGTTGTTGAACAGCCCCTTTTTCACGCTTTTCGTGGTTTTGGTGGCTTGTCCCTTCTCGCTTCAACCATGCGGGCGTAGGCTGCCTCAGCTTGTGCGACGAGTTCCATCTCTCGGTGGCGGATCTCCTTGATCCAGTAATCGTGGCCAGGTCCCGCTGGCCCGTGCGCTTTGGGAGCCCCGGCCCGCAGTTCCAGTTTGCGCATCTTCATGGCAACAAATGCTGGCCGAGCCCAGCGGTAGGCGGTGTCCTTCGTCAATAGCTGCCAGATCGGGCCTGCGATCTTGCGCGCGGTGGCGACCGCCGCAACGTTGAGGCCCTTGCGGTCCTTGATCCGCAGGAAGAAGGCATGCAGCGGTCCAGGAACGGAAGCGGCCGACCACGCGGCCTCGATCAGCATCGTTCTGGCGACCGCATTCCCCTGCTTGGAGATGCGGCCATGGATGGCGGCGCGCTCGCCGGACTGGCGAACCCGTGGCGTCAGCCCAAAATAGCTGGCGAGCCGCTCGGGCGTCGGGAACCGGGAGATGTCGCCGATTGCGGCGATAACCGCGGTGGCGATCACGGAACTGATCCCGGCGATGGTCATCAGCTTGCGCGTGCGAGCGTCATCGAGCGAGAGGCGGGCCAGAGCACGATCCAGCTTCTCCAGCTTGCCGTTCAACCAGTCCAGTTCATCGAGATGACGGACCAGGAGGTCGCGCTCTGTCCTGGGCAACGGAGCTGTCGCAAGCCAGCGTCGTCCGCCTTTGCCGAACAGATGCCCGGCATATTTGGGGACGAGATTGGCGTGGAGAACGGCCTGGACCCGGCTCTTCACCCGTCGAACCGACCGCACCAGCGCCATGCGCTCCGGGACAAGGCGCCGCAGCTTCAGCGTCTCGTCGTCTGCCACCCAGACCTCCGGCAGGAAACCGGCAGCGTGAAGCTGGGCCAGGATCTTCGCGTCGACTTTGTCGGTCTTCACCCGCGCATGGGCAATAGCCTTCACCTGGAGCGGGTTCGCGATCACGACCCGCGCCACGAATGGCGTCAACAATCTAACGATGGCCGCCGTGTTGCCGGTCGCCTCCAGGACAACCTCGTCGTCTGCCCGCAGGCTCTGCCCAAATGCCACTACCGCGTCGTGATCGAGCTCGATCCGGAACTCCCCTGTGAACTTGCTACCATCAAAGATCGCGACCTGCGCGAAGCTTCGATGCACATCCATTCCCACTGATCGCATTCCACATCGTCCCTGTTGTCGATGAGGAGTGCACGGGCTGATGCGACATCTACGGATACGCGCTCGCAGCGCAGACGGGATAGTCGCAGGGGCGGCCAGATAACAACGCGAGCTCGCAGCTCAAAGTCAATTCGGCCTGCCCGCTTCCTCGCACTCCGACGCCCCTGTCCCGACAGAAGTAATCTACCATGACGCGGCGAAAGCTTCTGCCGTTCGAAAGGCGCCAAAAACAGCATGCCCGATAACAACGCTGCAGAACGGGGTATGCGGAGCATAGCTGTTGGCCGCAAAAATTGGCTGTTCGCCGGGTCGGAAGCTGGCGGCCGAGCTGCCGCGGCGGCCTACACCCTGATCGAGACGGCCAAGCTCAACAAAATTGGTGCTCAGGTCTGGTTGACCGACGTTCTTGGTCGCATTGCCGAGCATAAATTAATCGCATCGACGAGTTTCTGTCTTGGTACTATCATCAGCAGGCAGAGACCTAAGGGCGCTCACGTTACAGCTTGGCAGGGGCCACCACGTGAAGATTGACCAAGGCATAGCCGCTGTGCGTCGCGGCGACCATGCTGCTGCTTACGCAATCTTCAAGCCGCACGCCGAGAACGGTAATGCCTTCGCCCAATTCAGCCTTGGCTATCTTTACAGGCAGGGCGAGGCAGTGCCACAGGATATGGCTATGGCTGTTGCTTGGTACGAAAAAAGCCGCGGCACAAGGCCAGCCAGCCGCGCAACGGAATCTTGGCGTGCACTATCAATATGCATGGGGTGTTCCGCAGGACTTTGACCGGGCCACTCACTACCATGAGCTTGCTGCACAAAATGGCGATGCGGAGGCAACTCTCAGTCTCAATGTCCTCAGGAAATTACAGCCTCTACTTCCACTCTTGATGAAGCCAAGTCGGGGAGATCTTTCTGCAATTATCGGCGTCCTACAACAACAGAACAATCAACTCATCACAACGACAGGAAGCCCAAATGACGCAGTCTGCCGCGTTATGGCTCAATACGAGTGGATGCGCGACATTACCGATTCCCCTGTGGTGAAGGACGCGGAACGACTTGAACTTGGTCTTATGCCCAAGGTATTCGCTTCAACTTATCAAGGCGGCAAAATTCTGCCTCGTCTGATTAGCACTTTGTCCCCGCTCCGAGAGGTTCCTGTACCGCAGATGCCAGATCGAGCTACGGGAAAACGAGCGGCACCCACGATGGATGAGAAGGCGCTCTTCAACGCTCTTGATAAAGTGGCCGTGCGTGAGGAAGACGCCTGTGCTAAGTTTGGAGAGCTTCGCGGCTATCTGGCTTGGGCAACATTCGAGGCCCTGGATCGGGGCGATCTCCAAATGGCTGTAGCTATGGCTGATATGTTCATCAGGAATCAGACAGCGGCCGTCCGCGCTGACCAAGGGCGCGACATGACCTACGGGCAGTTTCGGTGCGAGCTGTTGAGATTTATATCTCGATATAGTTGGCGCATGCGCTAACTAATGGGCAACATCGCATGAACGCGCTTAAAGAGTATTTATCGATGAACAAAGAGTGGCAGGCGGTCTTTGCCCAGCCCATGGCTGATGAGGCTAAGCAGACCGCTTGCCTCGCGGTCTTTCGCCAGCATATCGGGCTGATCGCGCTATCTCACTACGGCAAACCAAGTGCGCTGCTTCGTTTCTACCTCGATATGGTGCTGCTTCGAGACTATCTCGGCCTACTCCGTGATCCCGATGATTGTGACCGACTGGTGAAATTCCCCGTCAAACACCTCATAAACGATTGGCTATCGTCGAACGTATGTTCGATCATGCCAAGATCGGACATTGCAAAGCCATTAAGGTTTGTCGGCTGGCCAACGAACACCTTTTAAGGCCTTAAATGCAATCACTGTGGCGTGACGAGCATACAAGTTAGTTGGGCGCTTATAATGTTCGCACCGATTCTGGTAGCGATCAGTATTGGGTAGGCGTCGGACGCTTATCTATCTGACGCCAGCCGAACCGACCCGCCGCTACGAGCGCGTGCATCCTGGCGAACTGATCCACATAGATATCAAGAAACTTGGCAGGATTGATGGGTTCGGTCATCGCATCACCGGCGATCGCACCTGTCAGAGCAGCCGGTGGGGCACGGGGGAGGGCTCGGCTGTGAGTTCGTCCATGTCTGCATCGACGATGCCTCCCGCCTGGCCTTTACCCAGGGTCATGCCCGATGAGAGGCAGGAAAGCGCCGTCGCCTTCCTGAAGGCCGTCGTAGCCTACTATCAGAGCCTCGGCGTCACCGTCGACGGAGTCATGACCGACAACGGATCCTGCCACAAATCCTGCGCCTTCCGGGACGCCTGCAGCCGGCTCGCCACCAGGCACATTCGCACCAAACTCTATACCCCAATAAACCAATCGCAAGGCCGAGCGCTTCATCCAGACGGCCCTACGTGAATGGGCCTACGCCAAGGCTTATAACCATTCCGACTGGCGAACCGCGAGCTGCCCATCTGGCTCGACCGCTACAATTGGCACCGCCCACATACCAGCCTAAAATTCAAACCTCCAATCAGTCGCCTCGGTCTCCCAGAAGGCAACCTATTGAGGTTCCACAGCACGCTATAACCAAGACGCTAGTTTTTCGGTTATCAAGCGCAACTATGGTGCAGCTATCCTCCATCAGGTCAGCGTATGGCGTCCTACCTTGGCGGGGTGTCAGCACAAGACACTAATATGCTCGCTCCTGCATTTGCTCTAACGGAGCACGATGAGGCGCAGGCCTATCTGCAATAGACTGCAGGGGTTGCTTATCTTTTGCTCTCCGAGGGCCATTGGCTGAAGGCCACGAACCACAGGCCAATAAAATTAAGCAGCGGAAAAATCGCCAACAGTGCCCAGAACGGTGAATATCCGATCCGACGCAGGATCACACTGATCGGATAGAGGAAAATGACCGCGAACAGTGCGAACATGATCCAATGCCATATGGACCAATAAGCGATCATCTCGTTCCCATACATCATACCGAAATCTCCGATTCAAGAAGGCTTGGCCGCCAATCCGGCTGAATGGGGCGGCGCCATCAACGTCGGCACCGCCCCTCACCCTTGCTTGCCGAGATCAAGACTCGGCCAAATGCAGAGCATGCTTGATCCGGGACCAGTGCGGGAACCACCCTGGCACGTGCTCCGCATAATGATCGTACGCCGCCCCGAATTTTGCTCGGACCTCCTTCTCTTCTTGCTTTGCCAGGCGGACATACATCACCACCAGCACGGGGAACATGGCCAAGGTAAGCAGGGTCGGCCACTGCACCAGGAAGCCAAGCAGAACGAGGATGAAGCCTACATATTGAGGGTGGCGGACGAAGTCGTAAGCACCAGCGGTCGCCAACTGGTTTCGTCTCTGGGCATTGTAGAGCGCATGCCAGGCAGAAGAGATCAGCAGAAACCCGCCGCCAATCAGGATGAAGCTGGCTACGTGGAACGGACCGAAATGCGGGTTCCCTTTCCACCCGAACAACATTTCCAGCAGATGCCCCGCATCATGTGAAAACCAGTCCACACCGGGATAGCGGCTCTGCAGCCATCCGGAGAGAACATAGATCGTTAATGGAAAACCGTACATCTCGGCGAACAGGGCAACGATGAATGCGCTGAAAGCGCCAAGCGACTTCCAATCCCTGGCCGTCGTCGGCTTGAAAAAGCTGAACGCAAAGAAAATGAAGACCAGGGAATTGAGGATGACAAGGCCCCAAAGCCCGTAGGCCGGTGCTTCTTGTGTCATGGCCGCACTCCTTTGTCAGGCTGGGACTTTGGCTGTGACTCGCGGCTCGGCTGATCCGAATGCTGATGGCCGCTATGACTGCCGTGTCCATGATGCATGAAGATATGCATCAGCGGGCAAGCCAGAATGAACAAATAGGGTAGTATCCCGTAGAGATGTGCCCAGTGTTCGGTAATCAGGAAAAACCCGGCAATGGCGGCAAAGATGATCATCACCATCGCCGCCTTGGAACGCCAGAAGCTTCCATGTTCCGCAGGGCCAGAATTGCTAGGATTGCGCTCATTCTTGCCTTCATGATCATGATCGGCATGAGAGTGAAAACACATTGTTCAGTCTCCGTCTCAAAGTGGCCGATCACATATGGCCGAACAGGGCTGGCATCAGTAGTTCATCTGCAGTCTTCTTCTGATCATCCGATAAAGCGACATATAACGGTTTTGTCGCGGCCTCCAGTTTCTGCAGCCGGGCCAATTCCTCATTGAGAGCTTTCTCGCGCCCGGACATCTTTTGAAGGAGGTCTGGACCGCCCTTCCCTTGCGGCATCACGATTCCGTCCATTCCTGGCATAGCATGAGAGGAGTCTCGGATGCTGTCCCGGATCGCCTCCGCGAATGTGTTCCAAGCACCTTCCTGGGTGTCGCTGATCTTCAACTCGGTTTTCAAGAAAGCGAGTCTGCCTTCGATATGACGCGGACTCATCATCTGCAGCATCGGCATCATCATCGACATCATGCCGTTATTCATGCCACCTCTGGCCATCATGTCATTACCCATCATCGCTCCGCCCATCATCGTGAGCTGCTGCTGGGTCGCGTCGCTTGGATCGTCGTTCTGGTGATGCGTGTCATCGGCCAAGGCTGGGGCCGTCAGTAGGAGCGTGGCGGCAAAAATCGCAACTTTGTGGATATTTTTCATGACTATATCTCCGCAAGTGTCTGGACGGCGCAGTGGCACATCCCACTTCGTGGTGCTTGTTCGTCGGCTAAAACTTATTACCGACAGCGAACGCTGGTGTTGTGCGTTGGCTAAGCGTCTCGCGGAGGCCGAAATTGTGGTCTGGTCGCCACGCCCGAGAACGGAGAGATCCTCGGCGGAAAGGGCAAAGCGTAGGGATAATCGAGTGTCGCGACGTCAGCTATTGCCGGAGCACAGAGGGAAACAATGGACACCGTATGGCAGTGCTTGGCCGCTCCGTCATGGTCCGAATTGCAGTGGGCGCTATCAGCCACCCCAGTGATGACCATGCCGGAAGAGCTATGATGATGATCGTATCTTCCTTGCTCCAACTGGAAAATCAGCGCCACAGCATAGAGCACGCATAGGCCGACACGGAGCCATCGGCTACTTGCCAATTGCCGCACCAATGTTCCTATGTAAGCTCTCCGAGACATTCGTCCATAACATCAAAATCTCGCTCATATGGTGAATGATCGGCTGGATCAAACGCGGGTGCATTGACCCAAATCAATCCCAACGGCTGATTTCGACAGACCAGGCAGACATATTTTGGGGAACGTCGAAATTAGTGTCGATTACCAGCTCCGGCGATGGACAGCGTTTTATCGCCGCAATCCGTGACGCTGGCTACGAACCGGTCCTGGCTGACACCCAGCCTTGACCGAATAGACCCGTTATAGCTTGAGCCATCGGAGTCGGAGCGAGTTGCCGATGACTGATACCGAACTTAAAGCCATTGCAGCTGCAGCAATAATCGGCGACAGCACGATGCCGAAATTCGGATAAAGCACCCCGGCGGCGATGGGGATTCCAAGAACATTGTAGATGAACGCCAGAAACAGGTTTTGGCGTATATTGCTCATTGTCGCTTGGCTCAATTCGCGCGCCCGCGCAATGCCAGCGAGGTCACCTTTGACCAGCGTGACTGCCGCGCTACGGATGGCAATCTCCGTGCCGGTACCCATCGCGATGCCGACATCTGCCTCTGCGAGGGCTGGGGCGTCGTTCACACCGTCGCCCGCCATGGCCACAATGTGGCCTTTCTGGCGCAGGTCTTTTACCACCCTGTTCTTGTCCTCTGGCAGGACTTCGGCAACGACATTCTGGATACCGAGTCGCCGCGCCACTGCCTCGGCGGTCGTCTTATTGTCACCGGTCAGCATCACGATGCGGACGCCGCTCTTCTCCAAGAGTTCCAAAGCGGGCTTGGTCGTAACCTTGACCGGGTCGGCAACGGCGATTGCCGCAGCCAGCTTGCCGTCCATGGCCATGAAAAGCGCCGTCGCCCCATCCTGCCGCAATTCCTCCGCCTTGGCCGCCAGAGCGGACATGTCGACGCCGGAATCCTGCATGATCTTCATATTGCCAAGCTGAATGGACTTCCCATCCACCCGGCCAGATACCCCTTTGCCGGTTGCCGAAGAGAAGTCGGTCACGTCCTTGAGGGGAAGACCCTTGGCACGGGCGGCGGCCACGATGGCAGCAGCCAGTGGATGTTCGCTGGACCTTTCGACGGACGCGGCGGTGCTGAGCGCCTCGTCTGGATTGAAATCGTTTGCGGTCACTATAGCGACGACCTTCGGCTTACCCTCGGTCAGGGTGCCGGTTTTGTCGACAACCAAGGTGTCGACCTTCTCCATGTGTTCCAAGGCCTCGGCATTCTTGATGAGCACCCCCGCCTTCGCTCCCTTGCCGACGCCGACCATGATCGACATGGGCGTTGCCAGACCAAGGGCGCAGGGGCAGGCAATAATCAGGACACTGACGGCCGCGACGAGGCCCTGAGCCAACGGCTGTTCGGTGCTGAACCAGGCCCAGGCAGCGAAGGCGATAAGGGCTACGGCGATCACCGCCGGGACGAACCAACCGGATACAGTGTCCGCCAAGCGCTGGATGGGTGCCCGGCTCCGCTGCGCTTCGGCCACCATGGCGACGATCTGCGACAAGACCGTATCCGCGCCGACCTTTTCTGCCCGCATCACAAGCGACCCGCCGCCATTGATTGTCCCGCCGATTACCTTCGATTCCGGCCCCTTCTCGACCGGCATAGACTCGCCGGTCACAACAGACTCATCGACCGAGCTATTGCCTTCCTCAACGACGCCATCCACGGGGATACTTTCGCCTGGCCGGATGCGCAGCCGGTCACCGATAACGACGGCTTCCAGCGGCACCACCTCATCGTCGCCGCTCGCAGTCAGTCGGTGGGCAGTTTTGGGTGCCAGATCCAGCAAGGCCCGTATTGCCCCACCCGTCTGTTCCCGCGCCCGCAATTCCAGAACCTGCCCCAGCAGCACCAGGACCGTGATGACGGCTGCTGCCTCGAAATATACCGGGACCGTTCCTTCCGCCGTTCTAAAGCCATTGGGAAATGTATCAGGAAACAGGACGGCCGCCACGCTGTAGACGTAGGCCGCACCTGTCCCCAACCCGATCAAGGTGAACATGTTGAGGTGCCGGGTAACAAGCGAGTGCGCGCCTCGCTTGAAGAAAGGATAGCCGCCCCAGAGTACGGCGGGTGTCGAGAGACCGAACTGAATCCAGAGCGCGGCCTGTGGTTCGATCCATTGATGGATCATCAAGCCAGGAATATGGCCGCCCATCTCTAGCATCAGGACCGGTATCGTAAAGACGAGGCTGACCCAAAACCGCCGCGTCATATCGATTAGTTCGGGGTTAGGCCCCTCTTCGCCGACCGCAACAAGTGGCTCAAGCGCCATACCGCATATCGGACAATTTCCAGGCTTATCCCGTCGGATCTGAGGATGCATTGGACAGGTATAGATCGTGCCCGGCTTTGCCGTTGTCTGAGGCCTGTTAGGCGCCATATAGGCGTGCGGATCGGCCTCGAACCTCTCCTTGCACTTGTCGCTGCAGAAGTGGAAGGGCTGCCCCATATGGACGACCGAGTGAGGCGTTGTCGCCGGATCGACCATCATGCCGCAAACCGGGTCTTTCACCTTATCAGGACCATGACCATCATGTGAGCTGGATGCATGGGCATGGTGGTGATGATGATCTTGGTTCACGTTTGCACTCCCAAACTCGGATGAGGAGAGTTTGCGGTCGGCCGGTTAATCGGCCGACCGCAAAGCATTAAGTCCCTACTCTACGCATACTTATCATAGACGACTTCAGTCATCATGCCGGTCGCCATATGAAGCAGGTTGTGACAATGCAGGGGCCATCTGCCTGGATTCCCGGCGTCAAAAGCAACGGTCACCGTCGCCATCGGCGGTACCAGCACCGTGTCCCGGACAGCTCCGTCTATCGCCTTGCCGTCGATACCGACAACCTGGAAATGATGGCCATGAAGGTGCATCGGGTGCGCCATCATGGTTTGATTGACCATCTCGACGACAACGCGTTGCCCTTCGCTCACCTTGAGTGGGCGATGGTTCTCCCAGGTGCGGCCATCAATCGACCAGACATAGGGCTGCATGGAGCCGGTCAAGGCGATCTTGTGAACCACGTCGGCGGCCCGCATCGGTAACGGTTCTAACGCCCGCAAAGCGTTTTCCAGCGACATATTCAGGACATCGCTCTTTTTGCTGGCTGTGCTGGCGACCTTTTTAATTGCAGCTCCTGGGGTGGCCAGGATAATGCCCGTGCGAGCCACATCACCTTCCCGCTGCGCCAGGATTGGGAAGGCTCCAGCCTCCGGAATCTGGATCAGGACATCGAGGCGTTGGCCCATCGTGACGCCAAACTGATTTCCCGAGATTGGCTTGATGGGGTTTCCATCAACAGCAATAAGCTGGCCAACCAAGCGGCCTAGATCAAGGTTGAAGGCCGTGGACGTGGCCCCGTTGATGAGACGCAGTCGGACCTTTCCCTTCGGCTCGACCGTGACGACTTCCGGATCTTCCAGCGTCCGGTCGTTTGCCAAATAAGCGTCGTAGTCGACATCATTGAGATCCATTTGCATGGACCCTGACATGGCCATTCCCTGACCGGATGACATGTTCATCGCAGAACCGGACATATCCATGCCGGACATACTCATATCGTGGGACATCGTACCGCCGCCCTTTGTCAGTCCAGCAAGGACATCTGCCGGGTTCTTGAAGGTGAAATCATGCAGCAACATCGTCACTTCCTGGGTATCTGCTGCAGTGTCCACCTTGGTACGCACGATCAGGGGTGCCGCCATAAGCAACTGCTCTTGCAGGCCGTGATGTGAATGCATCCAATGTGTGCCTGGTTGCGGATCGAAATTGTAGGAAACCGACTGTCCGTTGACCACCATTGGCCGCTGCGCATCCGCGACACCATCTTGCAGATATGGAGGTGTCATCCCGTGCCAATGAATGATGGCGTCTTCCCCGGCCTGGTTTTCTAGTGTCACGTTGAAGCGATCACCGGGTTCCAGGAATAGCCCAGGCTTGCCGTTGGCGCCAACAATCCCGAAGACTTGTGCCGATTTACCCAAGACTTCCAGATTGCGCCGAACAATCCGTAGCTCGGTCGGTCCAGAGGTATCCGCAAAGCTTTGGGCGAATGGCAAGGTCGTAACGAGGCCGGCAGCGGCCGAGGCAGTAGAATAGGCAAGGAACTGTCGTCTTGAAAAATTATCAGACATATTGGTCCTGTTCATCTGAATGGCCATCATACGGACTCCGTATCTTGATGTCCGTACAGTGGCAGTTTCTGGAAGCCTTCTTAAGGAAGTGAAGGCCGCTCAAGCTTGGATTTCAGATGAACTGGCGTGGAGGTTTTGGGGCTGGAGCTAGACGCAGGCCCTGGCCCGCCACAGGAGAGATGGCAGACTTTATTTCGGTGGCAATCCCTGGCAACGGAATGACGAGAGTCGTTAGTTCAACCATCTGGACCATCGGGCAAGAGGCCCCCAAACAGCAAGCGGCCTTTTGAGCCGGTGTGTGACCGCAAAGGTGCGTATTGCCATCACTGCTCACTTGAGCGCTTTGGCTGCCAGCCATTGTCGCCATGTGATCGCCCGAACAGTGGGCCGCATGGATCATCCAAGAAAGCTTAGGATTCGCCTCGGCACCTGCCATAAGAGGCAGCAAGGCAAAGGCTGCCGCGATTAGCGGGATGGCGACATACCTAGCCAAATGCCAAATACTTAAGTGCATGCGGTAATTCCTGTTGCTGTTTGAAAGATAGAAGCATCCGCCGCAAGGCTCAATGATCCAGGTCAAGTTTGGGCGCTCTCAGCCCTCATTTGAGCGACAAAACCTTCCCAGATGGGAAGGTTTTGTCGCTACCTCATAGTCATCGATACGAATAGTGAGAGAGGTGTGCCGCGCGCTTGCTTTTTCTCTTTTTTCTCTTGCCGGACAAGCTCACTCGAAGGACGGTCTATACCTAAAAATGCGGGAATTTAACGGGCCCATGTCAGCGGATATGCCGCTCGGGCTGTTTCGCAGAGTGACCGTAGATGCTGTAGTCGGAACCCCTGCCAGGCGGCATCCGTGAGGTGGTGAACCAATCTGGTCATAGCCCCGATGACTGCTGGGAGCGCTGGAAAAGATAAAGAGGGAACTTTGCCGCGATTTCCTCGACGACGATACGAGCGGATTCAGCGCAGGCCGCCGTGCCGCCTCGCGCCCAGGGTTTCACGCCGTCGCCGACGTTCCAAAGGTTTGCCACCGGAGTGGCCTGCGGCTGATCGAAGCCGGTAACCGCACGTTGAGCCGGCCACTCATGTGCGGTGACATCAATAGCGACGATCTTCGCCTGGTCGAAGCCGGGGAAATGTTCGCGCAGATCCTCAAGCAGCAACGCCTTCTCCTTTTCGACGTCGAATTGCCCCCTAGATGGCCGAGGAACCGAGGCACCGCAGTAGAAATGCCACCCTTCGGGCGCACGCTTGAGTTCAGGGGCGCTGAAGTTCGCGGCATACACCAGCCGCCTCGACTTGCTAAAGAGCGCCAAGCAGGGGAAATCCGCGAGCGGCGTCCGACTTGCGAAATGGACGGTTATGATCGCCGCCGGGTCCGACCATCGTTCGATTTGCTCAGCATAACCTCTGGGGAATTTGTTGGCACCGCCGAGCCTGACCGTGGCCGACGGCCCAGCGTTACTTACAGCGACATGGCAGGTCACGTTGACCTTCCTTCCGCCATGCCGCTCGATGATCGCGCCGTCCACCAGCCCATCTGGACCGAAGGTCAGCCGGGACACGTTGGAATTGAGCCAGATTTCGCCGCCGGCGGCTTCAATGACCGATATGAACGGTTTCCATACCTCTATAGTACCCCCTGGAGGCATGCCGATTTTTTTGAAGGATGTGTCTTGGGTGAAGTAATGGACAAAGACATCCGCTGGAAAGTCATCGGCGCTCGCCGCAAACATTGCGCCGATCGTATTGTCGATCAACCCATGGACGGCCTTGCTGCGCGTGAAATGGTTAAGCCATGAGCGCGTCGACTCATACTCTTTTGGACCGAGCCACGGCAGAACCTGCGATATCACCGAAAGGATTTTCGGCCCGATGTTCCTCGCCCACCCAGCAGGCCCCTCCGTCACATTGATATCTCGTCTTCCCACGCGCAAGACCGTCGCCGCTCGCTCCGGCTCGTATAGCTGGAGAGGAATGCCCAAATCCCTACAAGTCTGGGCGACGGCACCATCAAGTTCGATCACCAGAGCTCCGGTGTTACACAGGAAGCCATCGACCAGCCGGGTTGATGCGCGGCCGCCGATCCGGTCGCGCGACTCCACGATCAAGGTTCGATAACCGAGGTGTGAGAGGCGAGCCGCCGCACACATGCCTCCAGCGCCCGAGCCAATGACAAGGGCATCAAATCCAAGCTTGCTGCCAGTCATGCTTTTTCCTTTTGCCCTGCCCCGCCATTTCCCTGTCGCCCCGAAAGCTTCTGCGGCTGGAGCACCTGCAAACGAGTTTCCAGCAGCCGGTTGGCCGCTAATTCTCCGCTAAACACCGCCGCTTCCACGCCGGCATGGGCAAAATAATCGCCAGCCAACACGATCCCTTGCGGCATTTCCATGTGGACAGAGTTCAGCGTTCGATAGTGGCCTGGACCGGCAATGGATAGGCCGCGCTTGTATCGAAACAGGTGGA
>Ga0255336_101645_pt1 | contig 14631 bp, 15 predicted proteins | sample MeOH1_35cm_T3_17_FD_189102 | JGI IMG/M metagenome (GOLD analysis project Ga0255336, IMG submission 189102) | Sandy soil microbial communities from University of British Columbia, Vancouver, Canada - MeOH1_35cm_T3_179 | ecosystem: Engineered > Artificial ecosystem > Sand microcosm > Unclassified ...
CCCAGTAGCCGCCGAAAATGGTCTCGCGAATATAGGCGATGCGCTTCGCCACCGCCTGGGTGGCTTCCGGCGTGCCGGGGACACCTTCGACGAAGGCGAAGCCGTAGCCTTCCACCTTCTCGAGATAGTCCTTCAGCACCGCGTCATCCTGCATGAAGCCGTCATAGCCGACGGAAGGCGCGCCGGCCGCCATGGCGTCGCGATCCCAGGTCTGGCGCTTGACCGGCAGGATATCCGGGGCCTTGCGCAGATCGGCGAGATAGGCGACGTCGAACCGGCTGACGTGATCCTCGCTGGCCCAGTCGATGCGCAGCACACGTCCATTCTCTTCCAGGGCGACCGCCTTGGCGGTGATGTCGCTGGGAATGCCGAAGGTGTTGAGCAGGCGCTGCTTGGTTTCGGGGTGATGCGACTGGCTCGACTGGCAATGATCGCGCAGCCAGAACAGCGACAACGCCGCCTGCGGGCGCCCGTCATTGAAGCTTAGCTCCACATCCTGGCCTTTGAGAGTTGCATTGCTCAAAATAGGCGACATTTCGACCCCTCGCGGTTTCTTGTATACATGACCGGCCGTCACCTCATCGGTTCTCTGAGCTTATTGAACATTCGTACAATAAGCTCAGAGAACCGACAAGAAAAAAATGACGATTGTACCCGGTGAAAATGTTTGGGTGAATCTGCGAAATTCTGAGTCGAATCCGCGATACAATGAATCCGCGATACAGCAGGATCTAAATGGCGAAGCCAAAAAAAGACGACGTTAAACGAAACGGATTCGATCCGAGCCGCATCGGAAGCGTCGTACGCCGCCTGCGGGAGGCCCGAGGAATGTCGCAGTACCGGCTCGCCCAGGATGCTGGCGTTTCGAAGCAAGCGATTACAAATATGGAAATCGGCGAAATCGTCCCCTCCCTGCCGACGCTCTACAAAGTCGCCGGCGTCCTCGGTATTGATCTTGCCGAAATGATTCGAACTGCTTATCAGGATCGGGGCGAAGATCCGCCTCTGACCGTCGCCGAAGGCGCCCAGCTCCTAACCACCATGGCCGACGAAAAGCGCGAACTGGCGATTCGCCTCTTGCGCGAAATCGCGAAGCCCTGAACTTCCAGAGCCAAATCATGCCGACAGCTTCATCGTCGGCGCTACATATCGGTACGCAGAATAAATGCGCGATACGCGAACAAATGAATCAGGATTTGCATAAATACTGAATCCCGGCCGCATCTATGCGATAAACAGGCAACGAAACCGCCGTTGCTGGCGATTGCGGAACAAGGAAATGCCGCGGCTCCGAAAGAACACGCCACGCCACTTCAGCGCCGAAACCTTCGGGGAGTTCATCAGAACCGTTAGGGAATCCCAAGGCATGCATCTCGCGGACGTCGCCCGCGAAGCCGACCTCAACCGCCAGGGCCTCCACAAGCTCGAGCAGGGCCTGCACCTTCCGACGATACGAACCATCGAAGCGGTCTGCCGGCAGATCGGCTTGGATCCCCTCGTTGCGATCGGGAAGGGCTTCGACGGCGAAGCCTCCGGGAGGGTTTCAGGACAGCGCCATGTCCTTGAAGGTCGGCTGGCCGAGGACGATCTCACCTTGGTGCTCGACTTCATCGATCTTCTCGAAAAGCGGGCGAAGCCGGGCGCGAAGCGGAAGCGTAAGGCGGGGACCGCATAACCCCTCATGTCCCAGATCGATCTCTTCACCACGCCGGAGCCCGCCCGGACTGCTTCGGAGAGCCAGGATACGAAGCACGCAAGGTGGGCTCGGGAACTCGAGCAGACCGGGGATTACCGGATTCTGCGCCGGATGGTTCCGCGGCGCCTGGAGCGCAGGCCATTGGTTCCTGGCGAGATGCTGGGCATCCTCGCCGACGTCGAGACGACCGGCCTCGACCACGCCAAGGACGAAATCATCGAGCTCGGCATGCTCGCCTTCACCTACGACGACGATGGGAAGGCGCTGAGGGTGATCGACGCCTTCAGCGAGATGCGGCAGCCGTCATCTACTATTCCGGCCGAGATTACGCGCATCACCGGGATCACCGACGCGATGGTCGCCGGAAAGACGATCGACGTGGACGCGGTCGTTCGCTTCCTTGACGGCGCCTCTATCGTCATCGCGCACAACGCCAAATTTGACCGGCCGTTCTGCGAGGGCTTCTGCGACGCGTTCAGCTTCCTTCCCTGGGCCTGTTCCCTCTCGGAAATCGATTGGTCTGCCTTGGGGTTTGAAGGCGCGAAGCTAGGGCATCTCTTGAGCAAGCTTGGATTGTTTCACAACGGCCACCGGGCCTCCGACGACTGCCATGCGCTTCTCGAGGTGCTGGCGGCCGAACTGCCTGACGGCTCTGGAACCGGGCTGAAGAAATTGATCGATGCGGCCAGCAAGGAACGGCATCGCATCTGGGCCGAGCGAAGCCCGTTCGACTTCAAGGATATCCTGAAGGGGCGCGGATACCGCTGGAATGACGGATCCGACAGCCGCCCCAAATCATGGTGGATTGAGGTCGGCGCCGACGAGAGCGACGCCGAGCTTGCATTCCTTCGATTGGAAATCTACCAGCGCGACGTCGGGATCAGGGTTGAGCGCCTGACTGCCTTCGACCGCTTCAAAGCCTGATGTCAGCCTGCCATTGTGGTCGGGATCGGCGACGACTGGCCTCCGATGTTCCCAGCGCGGTCTGCGATGCCATTTTCCACGCCTTTGGCGGACGCCGAATCCAGCAGAACGTTCCGACGGCAGCGAACAGCAGCATCAACAGGCCGAGGATGATCGCGGAGAAGGATACCGGCAACGACAATGAGCCGCAACCGGCAACGATGAGTAACACACCGCAGATTCCCAACAACGCGATGCTTGCGCCAACAAGCCCTTTGCCGATCAATTGATCCCAATTTCGCTGCATGTCGTATCTCCTCTGATGTCAGCCGGAGACCCAGTTATTCTTCGGTGGCGACTTCGCCAGCGCCTTTTGCGATTTGCTGGCGAAGTCGGTTCGGAAGGGGGCTTTAGACGAAAAACAGCGAAGGAATTCGCAGCAGAGCCAGTTTCACCAAGTCCATCGCGACCGCTCCTGCTCCAAGCATGCGTACTTGTCGCCGGGAAAGACCGAAGGATGCGACTGCTTGAATGCCCGGAAAAGCGTAAAGCAGCGGTCCTCGACGCTGGGCACCTCCACCCCGAAAACCCTCATCGCGAACTTTGTTTCGTCCGGCAGAATTTCCTCTTGGAGTTTTGCGACAAGCTGTGCTTGGTCCATTGTCGATTGCAAGGCGCAGGCTCCGATGAGCTTCTGGAAGATCTTGCTGTCCGCTGGCTCCAGCCCGTACGACTGCGAAACTCCCATATCGGCAAAGGCGGAATCGCTGACGATCTCTGGGATCAGTTTGTTTCTGCAGGGATCGAGCGCCGGGCTATGGGCAAAGAGAGAAATCACCTTCATACCCATGGCGACTACGCCAACCGCGCCCGCGAGGTATACGAAGGGATTATCTTCCTCAAAATTGAAGAAAACGAGCGTGGCGAGGGATAGTCCTAGGAAGAATGCACTGACCGTGGCAAGCACGCCTCCGTAGTCAAGAAAGTCCGATACGGCAAATCCGATGCCGAACACTATGGCTCCAGCGGTGACGCCCCACCGAATGTATGTTCCAAGCGACAACTCACTACTCCTAAGCGTTAAGTCGGTCTGAGATTCGACCGCGAAACGCGCATACCATAGCTATGATTATCAACCTATTAACATTCGCTAAACTTTGAAGAAATTCCTGTGGTCTGTGTCGGCGGCTAACTCTTAGAGGCCTCAATTGCCCCGCTACATCAAAGCGAGCTCGATGACGGCCGCGTCAAGGGGACCCTCGCTGCCTGGGAGATGCCGCCGCTCGATCTATGGGCCGTTCTGCCGGCCGGAAGAAGCGCCAGCGCGAAGGCGCGCGATTCATCGCTTTCGTCGAAGAGCAGCTGAAGGAGACGCGCTACGGCTTGCGCTGAGGATTGATGTCTTCGTGGCGCGCCAGTTCGACGTGCGCTCCCGAAAATGCTCAATCAGTTCTTCGCTGGTATCGCGCTTCCCTGGCTCAGCAAGTCGACGTTCGACCTCCGCCTCAACCTCGCACCGGGATCGCCGTCGATCCGGTGCTGATCAAATGCGGCGCGTCCAATCACCGCTTCGGGCTGGAGACGACTCGCGTCCTTCTCGACCGGATGGAATTCACGGCCATCAGCTGCATGAGCCACATGCTGGCCATGGGGGCGACGGCGGCATTACACGAACGCGGACTGAACGTCCCAGGCGACAGCGCCATCGTCGGCGTCGATAACATTTATATCGCGCCACTTCTGCCCTGGCCGCTCTCGACGATCGACTGGCGGATCTCCGAGCCGGGATCGCCGGCGATCGGCACCCTGACGGAGTTCCTCACTGACCCAGCGCGCCCGCGTCGGACGGTCGTAATGGAGCCGCCGATGCTCGCGGGCGCGACGAACTGATGGACGATCGCCTAGTTATTTGACCGGGCATTTGACGAAGGGCTCGACCTGTTCCGCCAGGAACATCGCGTCGGCATGATGGCCAGATCCTTCGACCAAGCTGCGCGCGACGGCGGGCAGCTCGCGCAGCGACCGACTGACATCATCGAGAGCGATTGGCCTGTCGGATTCCGGCGGGTCGATCCGCAGCACGTTGTTCTTCCCGACCAGAAGATAGGCCTGCCCGAGGGCGTTCTTCGACTGGGCCCGGGCCGCTGCTCCGAAGACGCGCAACGCCCACTGCTTGGCCCCGCCATTTCTCGCCTTTTCGTCGATGGCGAAGCTCGACTCACCAGTTCCCAACGACAGGATGCGGATGTTCTCGCGGGGAATGTCGTAGCACGCGAGAACGTCGACCAAAGCGTTCATGATCGGGTTGTTCGCCCAGACGCCGCCATCGATCATGACATATCCGTTGTCCTCGACGCCCGGATAATAGGTCGGCGCCGCCGTCGTATGCAGCGCCACATCGGTGAAGCGCTTATGCCTGTCCTTCTGATAGTCCGGGTGATGCGGCGTCTTGTAGATGAACGGCTCACCGAACCGACCCTCGAAGCTCGGGACGATTAAGCGAGTTTCGGCACTGTCGATCACGGCGTCGCCGAAGACCGCAAGCAGCTCGTCCTTGAGGGCTTGTTGATCGTGCTTCGGTTTTGAGATCCAGCGCATAAGGCGCCGCCATTTGCGCCATCCCTTCAGCTCGGGGAAGATCCGCGCGCCTCGTTCGACATAGATCTGAAGCGCCTGCTGGGCAGACATTCTGTGGGCCAACGCCAGCGCGATGATGCCGCCGGTCGACGTGCCCGCCACCATGTCGAAGTAGGATCCGATCGGCTCGCCGCCGAGGAAGCGCCGCTCGAGTTCGGCGAGATAGGCGGCCGGGAAGACGCCGCGGATCCCGCCACCATCAATGGACAGGATGCGGAACAGGCGGTCCTTCGGCCATGGCAGCTTCTGCCGCGCATGCTGGATCGTCCCGTCGGATCGCCTGGGGGGAACGTAGTTCATGGTGTTCTGCCTTTTCTATCAGTCGATATACGTGTGGGTGCCGCCGCCGGTCCAGACACCCGTCGCCCGCCAGCCCTCGTAGCAGCCGAGCCAGTCAGCCGCCCAAGGAATGGTCGTCTCGGCGATCAGTGCCGCTGGCGACCATTCTTCCGTGCGTGGGTCGAAGAGGCAAAGCGACGGATTCCCCTCTGCGTCCCAATAGACGTGCGGTAGCGTTCCTTCCCGATCATGGCGCCGATGCTTCAGCGGCGGGTTCTTCACACAGACCACCGGCTGATGGCGCATCGGATCTGGAACTTCGACCGGCATGGGCAGCCGATAGGCGATCTCGACCGTGTATTGGCACATCAATGGGCGCAACGTGCCGATCCAGCTGACCGACTCCTGGTCTGACTCCGTGACCTGGAATGTCGGCCAAAGCTGGGCCACGGCGTCGATCTGTTCCGAGATAGTCTTGTTGAAGCTCATTAGCGGGCCGGTCCCCGGAGGATGCCATGGAAGGTATGCCCCGCGGCGGCGGCCAAACCGGTAGCCGGCGCCGTCGTCCGTCCGGGGATGATGATGCGACCGCCCGGGTTGAATGACCGGCCGCCGCCCTTGGCCCCACGCCCCAGCCTTTCGTTCAGCATCATCACGGACCGCGACACCACGCCCTCGCCGAACCAGCCCTTCAGGATGCGCTGAGCCTCCTCCAGCGGGACGTTCCCCTGCTTGAGCCGGACCAGGTCGGCGACGAAGTCCCGCAGCAGCTTGGCGAAGCGGTCCTGTTCGCCGATCGTCTCGGGCCAGCGGTCGGTGAAGCAGTCGCGGGCAAAGGCCGGATTGACGACCATCAGCTTGCGGCGGAAGTCGGACGCTTCCTTGATGGCGCGGATCATTTCCCGGCAGATCGCGATCAGGATGTCCGACAGCGGCGTGCCGACCTGGGCGACGTTCCCTGCGAAGCAGGAGATCATTACCGACGGCGGCATCCTGCCGCTGAAATCGGCGTACTGGATGTTGCGCATCCGCTTGATCAGCTGGAGCGCCACCGTCGCGCGGTTCTTCACGTAGAAGGGCGTCTGTTCAGGGACATCGTCGACGTCTGCCGTCTCAGTGATGGTGCCGCCGCGCGCCTCGATCAGCCGCTGCCGGAAGCTCTTGGCGAAATCCGGCTCGATCGGCGTCTGCAGGCCGTACCAATGACCGAAGCCCCAGGCGTTCATCGGCACATGGAGATGCTTCGAGGCGGGCTCGCCCTCCTTGGCGTGGAAGATATGGCTGTCGCGTTCGTTCCCAGCCGGCAGCCGCGACGCCGGAGTCACGTCGACATGCATCTTGTCGGCATAGCGGATCGTGATGCAGCGCGTCTGTCGTTCGACCTTGCGGGCGACGGGATATCCAGCCAAGGACCGGGCGAGGAGGTCCAGCGCCTCATGCGGCGGCGTGTCCGGCGCAATGTTGAGCTCGGCGACGATGTCCAAGTCATATTCGTCGTCGGTGCCGCGGGTCGAGATCGTCGCGTCGATCGCCATGCTGCCCTGGGCATAAAATCTCAGGATCTTATCTTCCAGAGGGCTGCCTTCCCGTTCTGCATAATCCCGGATGGCTTCATAGCGGTCGATCGCCAAGCCGTGCAGGCCCGGTGGCAGCTGCAGGTTGATCGCGATATCCGCGAGCAGGGCTTCCAGCGGATCGCTGAAGGGGTCTTCATTCTCGCATTTATTAAGATTAATCAATTTGTTACCTCTCAGAACAGGACTATTTTCAAATGCCGCCAAAACTGGCACTCTTTTTTGAATGCCGGGTTCCACAAGATTTCGGACAAATTTTTTTCTGTCTGAATCCACGCCCGCGCTGGCAATACCAGTTGAGGACCTGAATGGACCGACAGGCGAAGGCTGAATTGGCGAAGGGGGGCGCAGATGATGCTGGAGATCTTTTGTCCTACGACGAAGCGCGGGCGGCATGCGAAGCGCTTTCCGAGGACGAGCTTCTCAAATTGGAACGAGGCGCGCGGCAGCTGGCCGGCGGAACCGGCTATGAGCCGCTCGAGTTGTTGCATGAGGCGATAGCGCGAACTCTCGCCGGCAAACGAAACTGCCGGAAGGGGACGAATTTCATCGCCTTCCTGTTCATGGTCATGAAAGGAATCGTCTCTCATGATCGGAAGCAGAGGAATCGGCTGGAACAGATCGGCGACGACGACGAAATGAGCGCCGCGGAGAGCGGCGTTTCCGGCGGACCGGAAGAGGAATTACTGCGGAAAGCTGAAGATGCGGCGTTCGAACGGCTCTATGACAGGGTCCTGGCCGCGCTCGACGGCGACGACGATGCACTTCTCGCGATCGCAGGCCTCGAGGAGGGCTTGAAAGGCGCGAAGCTCCGCGAAAGCCTGGGGGTCACGCAGGCGCAGTACACCTACACTATGCGGCGCATCCGCCGGAAGGTTGAGATGATGCGGCCAAAGGAATGGCGACGATGACCGGGAAAAATCGAAGGGCGGAAGAACTTAGCAACATCGAGGACGAGATCCTCGAAAACATTCTTGCGACTTCTGCTGAAGACCTGCGAGCCGAACTGAAGGAGCAAGGCGAGAACCCGGACAAGGTCGTCGCCGCCGTCAGAGACACCGTAAAAGCTGCGCTCGCCACGGCGGCGAAGTCGCGGCTTGAGAAAGCGAAGGCGGAATTTCAGGCGTTCCGCAACGCGCCGCGCACACCGACTCCTGCTCCGGATTTCTTCATGCCCGAGACCATGGCAGCTCGGAAAGCGACGGGTTCTTCGGCCGACGATGAAGCGGTCAAGCGAGCCGCTGAGATTCTGCACGCACTTGAGCAAAAGAAGCAGGGTTGAGGCTTAGATGATGGAGCGGCTGACCGCATCGGAGCGGTTGCTCCTTAGCCTTGGTATCGAACAACCAGAGGAAATCGACCTCGAGGCGATAGCCTGGCATCTCGGCGCGGTCGTTCGAGAGGACGTCCTTCAGGGGTGCGAAGCGATGATCCTCGGCTCCAGCACCAAGGCTGTCATCGTCGTCAACCGTGATAGCATCGAGACGAGGAAGCGATTCTCGATCGCCCATGAAATCGGCCATTGGCTCCATCACAGGGGACAGCACCTCTTTTGCGCCGGCAACCAGATAGGCAATCCGAGGACGAGCGTCACGAATCCGGAGGCGATCGCCGATGGCTTCGCGTCGGATCTAATCCTTCCCCCTTACATGACGGCGCCTCTTTACGCCGGCATTAATAAACTGAACCTCGCAATCATCCGCGAGACTTCAGCGAGATTCAAAGCAAGCACGACGGCAACGCTCATCAGCATGGTCAAGTCCAACCGATTTCCGATCATGGTCGTCTGCCATGGGCCGAACGGCCGAAGGTGGTTCTGGGCATCCAAGATGGTACAGAGCTTCTGGTGGCCAAGGGAGGATCTCGACCGCGACACCTTCGCATACGGCCTCATGTACGGGGGCGCTGCGGAAGAAAACTGGCCGCGCTCGATGCCTGCGGAAGCATGGTTCAACTTCAACGGCTGCGATCGATACGAGGTCAAAGAGCAGAGCTTCCGGATCTCTGACAGCGACATCATGACGGTTCTGGCCATCCCGGACGGCGGCTTGAACTGAGAGGGCGGGGCGAGCTGCTGCAATCGAATGCTCCATTTGGATGTTCGGCAAATGCCCGGCTCGGCTCGATCTGCCGGGCCGGACACAGCATGCGACGAAACTCCCATGTCCGGCTTTTCCAAGCCCCCATCAATCGCAATGTAAACAAATCGTAGCTAATTCAAATAGATATCATGTTTCTGGCTAGGCACTGTCCTCGGCCGGCCATGTCCGGCAAATGTCCAGCTCGGCTCGATTTGCTGGGCCGGACACGAAATTCGACGAGGTACTCATGTCCGGCTTTTCCAAGCCCCATCAATCGCAATGTGAACAAATCGTAGCGAATTCAAATAGATATCATGTTTCGGGCTGGGCACAGTCCTCGGCTGGCCGTGTCCGGCAAATGTCCGGCTCGGCTCGATTTGCCGGGCCGGACACGGCGTCCGACGAAAGTTCTCATGTCCGGCTTTTCCAAGCCCCATCAATCGCAATGCGAACAAATCGTAGCGAATTCAAATAGATATCACTTCGCGAGCCAGTCGCAGCTCTCGGCCGGCCATGTCCGGCAAATGTCCGCCCTTCAGCTTTTGAGACGCCGATAGAGGGTCGCGACGCTTCGGCCTTGCTTGCGCACCATCCGGTGCCTCTCGAGCTCCGCCAGATCACGCCGCGCTTGGCGCTCCGAGACGGAATTGGCGAAGCTCTCGATATAGGCTGTCAGAGATATCGCCTCGCCCGGTCTCACTGCATCGAGGAATGCGCGCTGACGCTGATTCAATAGCGCGGCGGCCGGCCGCCGCGCGCCCAACGCGGAAAGGACGGTAAGCGTGACGCCGCCCTGATCTTCTATCCAAACCGGTGGCGGCGCGCCGATCTGCTTGCACGCCTCGGCGATGCGTTCCGTGCCGCGGCCCGTACGCTCCATAAAGGCGTTAAGGTAGAATGCGTGGGCGATGTCCGGATTGGTCGGATACGACTGATGCTTGCGTGGAAGATCTTTGATGGAGATCTCCGGCGGCAGCTTGCCCGTATTCCAGAACTCGATCCGATCCGGGTAGATCGAGACCTTCACCCCGCCTGAATAGGATTCGTAGCTGCGGTGGGCCAACGCATTGACGATGCCCTCTCTGAGCGGAAAGTCGTGATAGGCCTGCCGCTCTTCCCGGTCCAGCGACCCCTCCCGGAAATCCGCCTGCGTCCGGTTGTACGACTGCAGCGCCGTGTAGACCTGCTCCACGATGTCAATTGCCGAGCCCTCAAACCAGCGAAAATTCTCGTAGGTGTCGTCCGTCTTCTTGGACCGGAACTCCAGTAGTTGGACCCGGGTTTGCGGAAGTCGCCGGCCCGGCTTCTTGGCGAACACCACGTCGCAGGCTTGGGTAAACCCCTTCGCCCGCGCATAGGACAACTCGCGGAGCATGCCAAGTTCGTCGTCGACGTCTTCGAGAACGAGCCGGCCGGCCGCCTCCGCTTTTTCACGGACCAGTCGGACCAACGTCAGGTCGAGATCGGACTCCACCATGGCGGTGGAAATGCGCCGTTCCCACCGCAAGCCCGCGTGCTCCGCGCCGACGAACATCGCGCGGATGTCCTCGGCCTCTGCAGGCTTCGTCGTTTTCTTCTCGCGCACCCACACCGAGCCTCCGACGACATAGGGGCGGTCGCTGCCGGGCGGCACGTCGATTGTGAAAATGCCCTTGTCCTTGACCGGATCGGCCGACACCGAAAAGAGTCCCGAAGGCGAGATCGCCTTCTGCAAAGCGCCTTCCAAAGTACGGCTCTGGTCAGACGTCGGTTTGCTTTTCAAAGGCCGGCCTGAGGCGTCGACGCCCACGAACACGACACCGCCAGTCTCCGAGTTCAGGAGCCCGCACACGAGCCGGGCGATGGCCTCGGGGTCGTCGGCGTTCGCAACGAAGCTAGTCGTGGCATCCTCGCCATTGGCAAGGCGCTGCGTGATGGACAGATCTTTCATCGTGCCACCTTACCCCTCTTGGCGCGGATCATGTCCTCGAAAAATTCGCGATTCTGACCCTTCGGGTCGAAGTTGGTTGCGACATAGGTCCGAACATCTTCATCACTTTCGAACTCCTGTACCCAGTGATTGGTCCGTCCGTCGAAGTCGGCCCCCTCGTTCAGCGCTGCCTCGAGCATGTCGATGGTGCGCAAATCCTTGAGCACCGACTTGCTCTCGAGCTTTAGCAGCCTACGACCGGCGGCGCCCTTCAAGGATTGCGTCTTGTCCGGCGTCATCTCATAGGAAAGCGTGTTGAGCAGCACACGGGACGACACGACCGCCTGATGGCATAGCATGAACCGCGGCCGATCGAGGTCAATGGCCTTCATCAACTCCATGTGGGTGATTGAGCGGTTCTCCTTCTTGGAAACCCCGGTCCCATACGAGGACGTGATTATGCCGAAGAAAAGGTCGCAGTTCATGACGGCACGGATGCAGCTCTCGAAGTTATGCCTGCGCGGATCGACCGCGATGGTGGCGCGATCCGACATCAAGACATCAAATCCGTACCCCGTCAGCATTCCGAACACCTGCTTCAGCAATGGTCGGATGTCGTACACCGTGGACGAAACCATGATCGACAGCTTCATTTTTTTGGCATGCGCCACAGCATCCTCGCGAAATTTCTTTGCACTTTGCCCGGTTGCTGGTGAAAAAATCAACTCCCATCAGTTGCGCCGGAGCGAGATACAGCCGATGATGGCGCCCCGCGAGCGTGGCTCGCGGCTTCCCGACAATAGCGCCGTCCTGGAATTCGGCGACATCCCTCGACCACTTGTGCGATTGCTTCGTAATAGAGGAGATCGGTTGCTGTCTCCTGATCGTTCAAGAACATGATCTCCCCTTGGCCCCCATTACGCCGGCAGATGTCTTTTGACGGCTCTTTTGAATGACCGCATTATCGCTCCAATAGCACGCGCAGCCTTCGCGCTCGCTCCTGGAATGCTCCTTCGCCGCCTTCGAGGATGTCGCAGACCGCCTTCCTTATCTCCGCGTTCTCCAGTCCGCCCGACCTGTATGAAAACGGCGGCAGCGCGCCATGTGGATGCGGCCCGGCATCGGCGATGATGATCTGATCAGCATCGGTGTTGATCACCAGGTTTGCGTTGTGCGTGACCATGATCACCTGACGATGGGCCTTCGCCTCTATGAAGAGGCCGACCAGCTCGTCGAAAACCGACTTGGGATCGAGATTCTCCTCGGGCTGGTCGATCACAAGGGGGCGGCCGTCGCTGTCGTCCAGCGCCAGATAGAGGAGCAAAAGCACGATGCCGCGGGTGCCTGGAGAGAGCTTCCGGATGTCGAGGCCGTCGTAATCGATCCCGTACCGGATCGCGATGTGATTGGTGCCGAACAGCCATTGGGCGAAGCGCTTCGACCATGCGCGGAATTCCGCCTGCTCCGTATGCGCGACCGGAGAATGATCCAATAGATCCTTTTGGTAGAGCCGCCGGAACTCCGCCATCGCCGCGATGACGGCGGCCGAATCCCCAGTCTCCCATGCCCCCTTCAGCACCTCGTTCGCCTTCTGCAGCAACGCGCCTTGGCCCCGAAATTCGCCCGCTTTCCTGAGGTCTATTAGACCTTCTTCCGCCTCCGACGCCCATTGCTCCACGTTGGCGACACGGGTGACGGAAAAGGATAACTTCTTCAGCGTGCCGGAGGCCGCAGCCAGCCGTGCCATAAGCGGCGAATAGAGCTCCTCCAGCACCGTTTGCTCGGCGACGAGCGCGTCGAAGGCCCGTCCATAGGCCGCTTCGCGGTCTGCCAGGAGTTCTCGCGCGCGATCTTTGGCGCCCTGCGCGTCCTTCAGCTTGTCGGTGAGCGTCTGCAGCGCGGCGGTCTCGGTCGCGATGCTGCTAGAAAGCGCCGTGTATCGCCGCTGCGTCTCCTTGTCGGCGCTGACTAGCTTCTCCAGCCGCGCCATCTCCGCCTCGAGCCCGGCTTGTGACAATGTGCCCAGATCGACGTCATCTCGAAAGTACGGCGTATTTGGATCGCCCGCCGCAGGCGTAGCTCCCTTGAGCTTGGCGATCTCGCCGTCGACCCATTTCACATAGTCGGCGAGATCGGTGTCGACAGGTCCTTTGTAATCCAGCATGAAAGCTGCCCATTGCTCTGCCGACATACCACTATGTGTATGGCGAGCCTGAGCCTGTCTCAGCGCCTCGGGAGCCTGGTTGCGTCGCAAGTCCTTCACCTCGTCCTGCATTGCCAGAAAGGTTTGCCGTTGGCCGGCGAACTCGCGCAGCTTCGCTCGAACCTGGTTTGCGGCCCCCGCCAAGTCGGTATGGCGCTGAGCCCGTTTTTCGCTGCCGGCCGAAACGAGTTTGGCGCGGTCAGCTGTGTAGGCTTCTATCAGCTTCCTCCTCTGCGCAGCTTGCGCCTCATAGGTCGCAGCCAGCTTTTCCTTCTCGAGTTCGGCACTGATCCGCTCGGAAATCTGCGAGACGGCCTCGGCTTCGCGATCGCGCGCGAGGCGATGCCTCGAGGAGCGGCGTTCAAGAAGCTCGGCGAAATCCAGCGTGCCGTCCCGTGCGTGATCTGGATGCGCCTCGAAGATCACCCGTTCGATCTCCCGAAGTAGACCATCTGTCAGGCCGCTTGACGAGCAGAGCTCCTCGACGAATTGCTGCGACAAGTATCGCACGCGCTCATAGCTATAGGGCCCATTGGCATCAGATCCGTCGAGTGCACGCGTGCTTGGTTCTCCCGACGCCCAGCTCACCTTGACCTTCCCGTCACCGACAAGCGGCCGAGCGCGCACGAGGAAGGACGGATTCGCCCACTCCTCCGCGTCCCAAGACGCGTCCGGAATAGAGTCGCAGGCCGCCGCGATCATGTCGGCAAGTGCTGTCTTGCCAGAACCGCGGGCCCCGATGACGGCAACTAATCCTGGATTGAGGGGAATGATTGGCGTCGTTATCCAGGGGGCGTCGATGACGCGGATTTCGGCGATCACCTGCGATGGCGTGGCTGACCCGGGCGGCTCGGCGCCCACGTATGCGCGACCGCCGGGATCGATGCATGCCTGACGCAGCGCGTCGAATTCTAACCCGCCCTTGATCCAGGAGAAACGGTCGCCGAACGGAGACGCCACGTCATCGAGCTTGTGAGCGTCGCTTCCATGCAGACAGGGCTTCAGTCCGCCGTATCGCGATCGAACCTCGTCGGGACCAAGATCTCGTTGACCCAGCCAGAACTCCCGCTGAGCGGCGCTGCCGGCGAATATCACATGGGCGAAGCTCTCGATTTCGCGTCGGAGAATCTGGTCCGAGGCTTCCCGGACGCCGGATGTACCATCGGTCGCGCCGCCGGCGACCGCGATCAGGATGTTCTTCTTTGCCCAGTCGCTTCCACCAAGCGATTACGCATGTTAATGCCCCTCCTGCTGAGGCTGACAGATTCTGAGATCGAGTTGGATGATGGCGTGGTCCCGGAGGTTTCGGACTGCATCCAGCACGGCCGCAGTGTCTTGGAACAGATAGC
>Ga0255336_101646_pt1 | contig 14625 bp, 11 predicted proteins | sample MeOH1_35cm_T3_17_FD_189102 | JGI IMG/M metagenome (GOLD analysis project Ga0255336, IMG submission 189102) | Sandy soil microbial communities from University of British Columbia, Vancouver, Canada - MeOH1_35cm_T3_179 | ecosystem: Engineered > Artificial ecosystem > Sand microcosm > Unclassified ...
TTTGCCCGATTCGTTTCCGGGTCGTTACTGAAGCACCGCTGTCATGTCAGCGACACGCAGCAATCACTGACGCACGACGGCCGGCGGTTGCCAGCTGCCGTCGGTGGCTTGCGGCTTGGGGGCGTACAGACGCAGCACGAGTTTCAGATCGGCACGCGGCGCCGGCAGCCAGTTGCCGCTCTTGCTGCGAGTGGACGACACGGTCACGTCGAGCGAGCCGTCGCGATTGCGGCGTGCGCCATTGCGGTCGCCGACCGCCAGACGCGCCGGCGCGCTCTCGCCCAAGGCGCCGTCTTTCGTGTACGCGGTGATCGACCAGAAGCCGCGCACCGGCGGCAACTGATTCGGCGCGAAGTGGATCACGTAACGGTTTGCGCCGTTGAGCGCATGACCGTCGCTGTCCTGGGTGACGACCGCGCGAACTTCGTCGTCTTTCGTGCCGATGCCCGGTTGCGCGTAAGCCGCATAGGCGCGCAGCGCGTAGTCGGGACCGTAGGTGCCCACGCCGTCGCCGAACCAGCTCCAGCCGTTGCCGGTCAGCAGATTGGACGGCGGCGTGACCACGCGATCATGGCCATCGGCAAGGCCCGCCGTAATGGCTTCCGGCGCCTTCGGCAGCTTGACCGGTTCGCCGGGCGTCACGCCGAGGTCCGAGAGGAATTTGAGCGCATGCGGATCGGCCGGCGTCGGCGGATTGTCGGGCAAGGCCTGCGCGAGCCGGCTGAAGAAATCGTTCGCGTCGAGCGCCGCGACTTGCGCGGCCGGCGTGCCGGAAGCGGCTGCTGCCGCGGCGGCGTCGGCGGCGTTGCTGCGCGGCGGCGCGATCGTCGCGGAACGGGTGTCACCCGCGTAGACGCTCAGCGGCGCGACACGAATGGCGCGCTGCAGCTTGCGGACCGCTGTCAGATCGCGCGTGCCGTTCGACTGGATACGCACGCTCACCCATGCGTTGCGGGTCGGCACGTCGACGCGCTTCACACCCTTGGGCAACTCTCCCTGCCAGCCCGGACCCGCGAAGGCGATCGTCTGCGCCTTGATGCCTGCCGCGCGAGTGGCGAACTGCGAACTGGTCGACCAGACCACGTTAGTCCACATGTCGAGCACGCGAGCGTCGACGTAGCGGCCATGCGAATCGGGCAAAGATACGATCACCGGTTCACTGCCGAGGTCCAGCCAGCCGGTCGAATCGAACGTATCGAGACTAGGCTGCATCGGATTGGCCGCGCCGATCGGCGGCAATGCCTGCGCGTGGCGCAGCGTATTGAGTGGCGCCTGGCCCGGATCGGTGCCGACCGCCGCGTCGCGCGCAACGCCCATCAGCACCAGCGGATAACCGAACACATACGAATCGGCGACTTCATCCTTGATCCAGCCGGTGGATTTCTGCGACGCGGTGGGAGTCGACGCGCAACCGGCCAGAAATGCGAGGCCTGCGAGCGATGCGCAGGTCCAGTGAATCGAAAACAACTCTCGGCGATTTTTTATCATTCGTTCAGGTGGCGGAACGTGCGGTCCTAAGGGAGACGCCGGTGCGCTACGAACCCTGCTTGCGCGGCCTCCCAAAGCCCAACGCATCCAGTCCGCGGTTCGCGATGCCGACAACATCGGGTTGTATCGTATCCTTGCTCACCAGGCAAGCGCAAAGGCAGCAATAGCGCCGGTTCGGGCGCGCGCACGGCCTTTTCGCGGTACGGTTGACGTTTTTTTATTACATCCGGCCCGGCGCCCCAAGCCTTGGGCGATTTTTCATCGCTGCTCTTTCGTCCTCTCGTATCCGGAGCGTTTCATGTACATGCCCGCCCATTTCGAAGAGAACCGTCCAGAGGTTCTCCACCGCCTGATCGCCGAGCAGCCTTTCGGCGCACTGATTACCAACGGGCCGAACGGGCTCGATGCGAATCATTTGCCGTTCGAATTCGAAGTGCCGCCTGCGGGGGACAAGTCCGATGCGGCCTCGGGTGAGACTCACGGCATCCTGCGCGCTCACGTCGCCCGCGCCAACCCGGTATGGCAGGAAGCCGGAGCGAACCCCGAAGCGCTCGTGATCTTCCAGGGCCCGTCCGCGTATATCTCGCCGAACTGGTATCCGGGCAAGCATGAAGCGCATCGGCAGGTGCCGACTTATAACTATATGGTGGTGCATGCGCACGGCCGGATCGTCGTGCGCGACGACGAGTCGTTCGTGCGCGGCCTCGTCGCGCGCCTGACCCGCAAGATGGAAGCCGGCGAACCGGTGCCGTGGAAGATGGGCGATGCGCCCGCCGACTTCATCGCGCAGATGCTCGGCGCGATCGTCGGCATCGAGATCGAGGTGACGCGGCTGATCGGAAAGTGGAAGCTCGGCCAGAACAAGGCTGCGGCCGACCGTCGCGGCGCGGCGGAAACCTTGCTGGCGCGCCCGGGTGATGAACAGCAGGCCGTCGGCCAGGCCATGCTGGACGCGCCGCCGGCTTTCTGAGCGGCACTTTGCCCATGCATCGGTCGCTTTGAGGCAATCCTGCAATTCACTCTTGACCTTCCCATCATGGGAAGGTCAATACTGGCCTCATGATGCGGCCTGCTGCCGCGACGAGCCCTGCCTGCCATGACCGAACTTGCCACCGCCCTGCGCCCCGCGGACGCCGCCGACACTTCCGCCCACACCGCCGAACTCGACATCGGCGGCATGACTTGCGCCTCGTGCGCGATGCGCGTCGAAAAGGCGCTCTCCAAAGTGCCGGGCGTCGTGAGCGCGTCGGTGAATCTCGCGACCGAAACGGCGACCGTCGATCTGGACGGCGCGGCCGCCGGCCCGGACGCGCTGATCGCCGCCGTCAGGAAAGCGGGCTATGAAGCGACCCTGGTCGCGCCGCCGGACACACCCGCCGCTGCCGACGCCGAGTCGGCCCCCGCCAACCGCAAGCGCGACCAGACCCGCCGCGAACTGGCAGCCGTGCTCGCCTCCGCCGTGCTGACGCTGCCGCTCATCGGCCCAATGGTCGGCGAATGGTTCGGTTTCCACGCAATGCTGTCGCCCTGGCTGCAATTCGCGCTCGCTTCGGTCGTGCAGTTCGTATTCGGCGCGCGCTTCTATCGCGCGGCCTTTCGCGCCGTGCGAGCCGGCGCCGGCAACATGGACTTGCTAGTGGCGCTCGGCACGTCGGCGGCGTATGGCATCAGCGTCTACGAACTGGCGACCCATCCCGGCGACATGATGCATCTGTATTTCGAAGCGTCGGCGGTCGTGATCACGCTGGTGCGCTTCGGCAAGTGGCTCGAAGCGCGCGCCAAGCGCCAGACCACGGACGCCATCCGTGCCCTCAACGCGCTGCGCCCCGACCGCGCGCGCATTCGGGTCGGCGCGGACGAACGCGACGTGCCGCTCGCGCAAGTGCGGGTCGGCACGATCGTGATCGTGCGCCCCGGCGAGCGCGTGCCGGTCGACGGCGCGGTGCTCGAAGGCCGCACGCATATCGACGAATCCCTGATCACCGGCGAAAGCCTGCCGGTGCCGAAGCAGGTAGCCGACGCAGTCACCGCCGGCTCGATCAACGGCGAAGGCGCGATTGCAGTGACGACCACGGCGATCGGCGCGGAGACGACACTTGCGCGCATCATCCGCCTCGTGGAAAGCGCGCAGGCCGAGAAGGCGCCGATCCAGCGCCTGGTGGACCGGGTCAGCGAAATCTTCGTGCCGGCGATCCTCGCCATCGCCGCGCTCACGCTGGTCGGCTGGCTGATCGCCGGCGCGGGCGGTGAAACGGCGATTCTGAACGCGGTCGCCGTGCTGGTGATCGCCTGCCCATGCGCGCTCGGACTGGCCACGCCGGCGGCCATCATGGCCGGCACCGGCGTCGCCGCGCGGCGCGGTGTGCTGATCAAGGACGCCGAGGCATTGGAAACCGCCCATCGGGTGACGATAGTCGCGTTCGACAAGACCGGCACGCTGACGCTCGGCCAGCCGTCGGTGACGGCGTTCGAGCCGATCGGCGGCATCAGCCGCGACGAGGCGCTGGAACTTGCCGCGGCGGTGCAGCGCAACAGCGAGCACCCGCTGGCGCGCGCGGTGGTCAAGGCGTACGAAGCGGCAGCGACAGAGGCCGCCGACATGCCTGCGGCAATTGGCGAAACCGTTGCCTCGCCCACTCAAACGCGTGCGCTGCACGCCAGCGCCGCGCGCGCCGTGGCGGGCCGGGGCGTCGAAGCGGACGTCGACGGCCGCACCCTCGCGTTGGGCAGCGGACGCTGGCTCGGCGAACTCGGCATTGAATTGCCGCCCGAATTCGCCGCGTGGGCCCGCGAGCTCGAAGCCGCCGGCAACACGGTTTCCTGGCTCATGCAGCGCGCCCCGCAAGCGCCGGCAGCACTGGCATTGATCGCTTTCGGCGACACCGTCAAACCGACAGCGCGCGCGGCCGTCGAGCGGCTGGCGCAAATGGGCGTTACGAGCGTGCTGGTCACCGGCGACAACCGCGGCAGCGCGGCGAGCGTCGCCCGGGCGCTCGGCATCGACGAATTCCATGCGGAAGTGCTGCCCGAAGACAAAGCCCGCGTCATCCGCGACCTGAAAATTCGCAGCGCCGGCATTGTGGCAATGGCGGGCGACGGCATCAACGACGCTCCCGCGCTCGCCGCCGCCGACATCGGCATCGCGATGGCGACCGGCACCGACGTCGCCATGCACGCGGCCGGCATCACGCTGATGCGCGGCGATCCGGCGCTGGTGGCCGACGCCATCGACATTTCGCGCAGAACATGGCGCAAGATCCGGCAGAACCTGTTCTGGGCCTTCGTCTACAACCTGATCGGCATTCCGCTGGCCGCCTTCGGCTTGCTAAACCCGATGCTCGCCGGCGCGGCGATGGCTTTTTCGAGCGTCAGCGTGGTCACCAATGCGCTGCTGCTGCGCACCTGGCGCGGTGCGCAGAATGGTCCGGGACGCTAAGCGAGTGCGCGCGGAAACACCCCGCGGACGGCACGGTCATTACGAAATGCTTTCAGATTGCTAAAGAAGACGGACGCAGCAGCCGTAAACCAGCCATCGATGCCGGCCATGCCCACGCATGGCCCATGCATCCCGCTCGTGCTCTCTTACTCCGCAATCGCCCATGGAATTTCTCTCTTTGCGCCGCGCCAGCGTCGGCGCGCGGCTCGCCATTCTTTCGTGCGTGCTGGTGGCGTTGATCTTCGCCGCGTTCACGTGGGCACTCACCCGCACCGCCGGCACGCAGATCAGCGGCCAGGTGCTCGAACGCATCGCGGATAAAGACCGTTCGATCGCCGCGATGATCAAACTGTTCGACAAGGCTTTGTCGAACGAAGTCGACCGCTCGATGTCGCTGTTCGCGAGTTTCCTGCCCACCGGCTATACGCTCGACGAGACCCAGAAGGTCGACATCGGCGGTGTCGCCACGCCGACCATCAAGGCGGGCGACAAAGTCCTGAACATGGACTTTTCCATTCCCGATCTGTTTCTCGAACGCAGCGGCGCGGTCGCCACCGTCTTCGCGCGCAACGGCGACGACTTCGTGCGCGTCACGACTTCGCTGAAGAAACAGGACGGCTCGCGCGCCATCGGCACGTTGCTCGATCGCAAGGCACCGGCCTATGCGCTGCTCCTCGCGAACAGATCCTATACGGGACTTGCCGCGCTCTTTGGCAAACGTTTGATCACGCAATACCGGCCGATCACCGACGCGAGCGGCCGCGTGATCGGCGCGCTGTTCGTCGGCGTCAATGTGGACGAGGAAATCCAGTCGGTCGAAGACGGCATTCGCAATCTGAAGATCGGTGACAGCGGCTACTACTTCGTCGTCGACGCGTCGAAGGGCGCGGATCGCGGCAAGCTGATCGTGCATCCGGCAGCGGCCGGTCAGAACGCCGACAACGCGAACGCACCTTATCAACAGATGCTCGACATGAAAGACGGCCAGCTCGAATACAGCTCGGCCGACGCCACCCTCGGCGAACGCGGCGCGCGCGACAAGTTCGTCTCGTTCGTTACCGTGCCGGAATGGCAATGGCTGGTTGGCGGTGTCGCGCCGCGCGACGAAGTGATGGCCGACGTCGTTGCCACCCGCAATGAATTCCTGCTGCTCGGCTTCATCCTCGTCGGCGTGTTCGCGGTGGTGTTCCTGATTGCGGTGCGGCGCCTCGTGAGCCGACCGCTCGAGGAAGCCGCCAAGGCGTCCGAGCGTTTCGCCTCGGGCGATCTGAGCGTGCGCGTGGCAAACGGCACAAACGCGCGCGCCGATGAAATCGGCCGCCTGATGCAGTCGATCGACGGCATCGGCGAAGGACTCGCGCGCATTGTTTCGCAAGTGCGCAACGCGTCGGCGGATATGTCCCACGGCACCGAGAAGATCGCCACCGGCAGCGGCAATATCGCCGCGCGGATCGCCACGCAGGCGAGCAGCCTCGAGGAAACGGCGGCCAGCATGGAAGAGATCACCTCGACCGTGCAGCAGAACGCCGACCACGCCGCGCAAGCCAACACGCTCGTCACACGCGCCGCCGACGCCGCGCTCGAAGGCGGCCGTGCGGTCGAACGTGTGGTCTCGACAATGGGCGAGATCAGCCGCTCGTCGCAGAAGATCGCGGAGATCACGTCCGTGATCGAAGGCATCGCCTTCCAGACCAATATCCTTGCGCTGAACGCCGCCGTGGAAGCGGCGCGGGCCGGCGAACACGGCAAGGGCTTCGCGGTGGTGGCATCGGAAGTGCGCGCGCTGGCGCAACGCAGCGCGGCCTCAGTCAAGGAGATCGAAAGCCTGATCGCGACTTCCACGGCGACCGTGCAAAGCGGTTTCCGGATCGCCGAAGAAGCCAGCTCGACGATGCAGGGCATCGTTCAACAGGTCGGCCAGGTGCGCGCGATCATGGGCGAAATTAGCGTCGCCTCGCGCGAGCAGTCGGGCGGCATCGAACAGGTCAATCTCGCCGTCACGCAGATCGGCGAAGCAACGCAGCAGAACGCTACGATTGTCGGCGAGGCGGAACTGGCGGCAGCGGAGTTACGCGATCAGGCCGCGCGTCTCGCACAGGTGGTCAGTGTGTTCAAGCTGGAAAGCGGGCGCGATTGAGTTTGATTAATGGCTAACGGCCATTGCGGGCGCGGTGCTGCTTGGCGCGGCGCGCACCGCCGCCAGCCGTCTGCACGCCGCGCTTGTTCAACGCGCCCGCTTCAGAACTCGACGTCCAGTTCGTCGATCTCTTCCACTTCCTGTTGCGCGTCGGCGATCCATTCCTGCATCTCGGGCAGCGCCATGATCCGCTGTCCGTATTCGACAATTTCCGGATCGAGTTTGACGTCGTAGGTGACGAAACGCGTCACCACCGGCGCATACATCGCGTCCGCCGTGGTCCGCTCGCCAAACAGAAACGGGCCGCCGTACTGCTTCAGGCAATCGCTCCAGATCGCCACGATCCGATCAATGTCCGATTGAGCACGCGCCCACACCTTGAAGCCTGGGAAATGCGCTTTGAGGTTCATCGGCAAGGCCGAGCGCAGGGAGCCGAAACCCGAATGCATCTCGCCGCATATCGAGCGGCAATGCGCGCGTGCGCGAATATCCCTGGGCAGCAGTTTCGCGTCCGGCTTCAGTTCGTTCAGATATTCCGCAATCGCCAGCGTGTCCCAGATCTTGATGCCGTCGTGAAACAGACACGGCACCAGTATCGACGGTGACAGCAACAGCAGTTCAGCGCGTGCGGCGGGATCGTCGATCGGCATGACGATCTCTTCGAAAGGCAAGCCGCTGAACTTGGTCAACAGCCAGCCGCGCAACGACCACGACGAATAATTCTTGCTGCTGATGGTGAGCGTGGTATTCGCCATACGATTCTCCTCCAGATGAGGCGTTCGGTCGACGCCTGACGCCGTGCGTGCACGTTGCCGTGCGCGCGCGCACCAAAGCGCGGCAATTTCGGCCCGTTGACTTCACTCGCGCAAATGCTATGCCAACGTGCAGTCAGGGCCGCGCCTGTGCGTATGCATGATTGGCACATGACTTGCCTCTATTTGGGTTCCTTCCTCTTCAGCATTCGTGCGAAGGTTATGAACCTGTTCGCATATCCCACATATCAGGCTTTCGCCGACATGATGCTGCCGATGCGGCACGGTGCGGCTCTCATGAATCACTCGCTCGACGCCTGGCCCGCGTTCGGCGAAACACCGCATGGACGCTCGATCCGCGCCGCCTGTGAGTTGTTGACGCTCGCCGGTCTCACGCCCGTGCGACCGCCGTTCGGCATCGACAGTGTAGTGACGGAAGGCAAATCCGTCGCGATCGTCGAGGAAGTTGCCGCGCACACGCCGTTCTGTTCGCTGCTGCATTTCCGTAAGGAGACCCAGCCGTCGGTGCCGCAGCCCCGCGTGCTGGTGATCGCGCCCATGTCCGGCCACTTTGCGACGCTGCTGCGTGGCACTGTGCGCACGATGCTGGCCGAACACGACGTCTACATCACCGATTGGCATAACCCGCGCGACGTGCCCTTGAGCCAGGGCCGCTTCGGCTTCGACGAATTCGTGCAGCACGTGATCGACTTCACCGAGACGATGGGGCCCGGCGCGCATCTGCTGGCCGTGTGCCAGCCGACCGTCGCCGCGCTGGCCGCGGTCGCGCTCATGGCCGCCGACGATCATCCCGCGCAGCCGGCGAGCATGACGCTGATGGCCGGCCCGCTCGACACTCGCATCAACCCGACGCGCGTCAACGACCTCGCCAAGAGCAAGCCGATCGAGTGGTTCGAGCAGAATCTGATCAGCGCGGTGCCGTTCGGTTTTGCGGGTGCGCACCGGCGCGTGTATCCGGGCTTCGTGCAATTGACCGCGTTCATGGCGATGAATCTCAACCGCCATCTCGACTCGTTCGAGACGATGTATTACGAGCGCGCCAAAGGCGATCCGGCAAAGGCCGACACGATTCACACGTTCTACGAAGAATACTTCGCGACAATGGATCTGACGGCCGACTTCTATCTGGAGACCGTCGATACGGTTTTTCAGCGGCATGCGCTGCCGTTGCATGCCCTCGAAGTGAAGGGCCGCCTCGTCGAGCCGTCCAGGATTCGCCGCACCGCGTTGCTCACGGTGGAAGGCGAGAAGGACGATATCTGCGCCGTCGGGCAGACGCTTGCGGCACAGGATATGTGCGACAAGTTGCGGCCGTATCTGAAGACGCACCACGTGCAGACCGGCGTCGGGCATTACGGGGTATTCAACGGACACCGCTGGGAACGGCAGGTCTATCCGCGCGTGCGGGCCGTGATTTACGACAACGAACCGCGCGCAGTACTGGTGGGCTCGCGGGCGCACACGATCCGGCCGGTGCCCGCGGCAACGGCCGCCGCGGTCACGGCGGCAGCGCCCGCTGCGGCGGCGGTGGTCGACGTGGAAGTGGATGCGGCGATGGCGGCCGGTTCGAACGAATCTGACGCCGCGTCGGGTGCGGGTTCAACTGCTGCCATCAAACCGCAGACGTCGCGCGCTCCGCGCAGGCGACCACCGGCGACATAACGCGCGCGGGGGCGGCTCAGCGCCTTCCAGCGAAACGGCCGCGTGCGTGGGGCGTGCGTGATGTTCGCGCTGCGCGCGCACGCAGACGCGCTGCTTGCGCTAAGCGGTGACGCCCTTCCACGGCGTCACCGCGGGTACGTCACATGGCCCTTCGACTTCGATCGATTTGAAGTCCGCCGGCGAGACAATTTCGATGTACTCCATATCGTCCGAGTAATCGAACAGATAGTGGACGATGCCCGGCGCCTGGTGCACGCAGTCACCGGCGGCGACGAGCGTCTCCTTGTCGCCGTACATGAAACGCGCCCAGCCCTTCAGCATGATCACAATGTGGAAATCGGCCTCATGACGGTGCCAACCAGTGCCTTGCTCTGGTGCGTGATTCGCCTTGACGAGTTGCGCGAGCACCTTGCCGCCGGTCGCCTGCGCAATGCCTAAATCACGATAGAGAAAAAAGTCGCGTAAGCCCTGATCCTCGTAGGACGTGTCTTGCGGACGGACATGGCTGAATTGCGTGGCGAATTCGGTGGACATGATCGCGCTCCTGGAAGTGAGCCGGCAGTTGAAAACGACGCGTTGGAGCGTCGGTTGCAAGCATCAAGCGGGCCAGTGTGCGGGCTGCGGTTTCGCGCGATTCAGCGGCGATGCGGTGAACGCCGCGCCGCCTTGCACGGCGCGACGTGTTTTCAAACGCGGCGGCGCTTATACGCTCGGGCGGAACATCTGGAACATGTCGCCGATTTCCGCGTAGTCAGCGCGGTACCCGGCGCGCATGATCGGCTGCGCGGCGTGAGTGTCGAACAGGCCGTCTTTCAGATACGCCTCGTTGATGTGGACGCCGACCACCTGGCCGAGCGACAGGTAGTTATCCATCGGCGTGCCGTCGAGCGTGTGCAGACGCACCACTTGCAGCAGTTTGCATTCGAGCGCGGCCGGCGATTCGGCGACGTGCGGCACGGCAACGTTGCGGCCCGGCGCAGGCGTGAGGCCGGCGAGTTCGAACTCATCGACAGACGGCGGGACCGGCGCCGACGAACGATTCATCTGCTCGGCGAGCGGTTTGGTGGCGAGGTTCCAGACAAATTCGCCGGTGGCTTCGATGTTGGTGACGCTGTCCTTATGACCTTCGCTGCAAAAACCGATGATCGGCGGGAAGGTGGCGAACGCGCCGAAGAAACTGTACGGCGCGAGGTTCAAGGTGCCTTCGGTATCGCGCGACGAAATCCAGCCGATCAGACGCGGGGCGACGATGGCTTTGAACGGATCGTGCGCAAGGCCGTGGCCGGTGGCGGGATCGTAGAAGTAGTGGGACATGGAGATGGGTTGGCTTTGCGGATTTTGGCTAGATGGCATTTATACCGCAGAGCGGCGGCCGCCGCTCTGCGTGCACTGACCGCGAAGCATTTCCTCGTGTCGTTGCACATGAAGCCTCGTCCGCGTCGGTCATATCAGCCGCCTTCGCCGCGATCGCTCATTAACCGCGACTGATCACGCGCCTGCGCCCTTCCTTCACCTGCGCCAGATGCGCATCGTCCCATTCGTAAAAGCCGGCGCCGCTGCGCACGCCGACCCGCCCTGCATCGACCTGCTCGCGTAACAAGTCGAGCACACCTTCGTCTTTGGCCAGTTCCGGCATCAGATGCGAGGAGATATCGAGGAAGGTGTCGAGGCCGCCCATGTCCGCGCCCTCGAACGGTCCGACGATCCCCCAGCGACGGCCGAGCGACGCCTTCATCACCCGATCGACCACGTCGGGCGTCGCCGCGCCGGAGCGGACGATATTCAACGCCTCCCGCAGTACCGCGAACTGCAACCGGTTGCCGACGAAACCCGGAATCGCCTTCGCCAGCACCACCGGCTCCATGCCGATCGCGCTCATCAACGCGGCGGTCTGCTGCGTCACTTCCGGCGCGGTCGCAGTGCCCGGCACGACTTCGACGAGCGGAATCATGTGCGGCGGGTTCCAGAAATGCGCGATCACGAAGCGCTCTTTCGCGCGCAACGGCGCGACCAGTTGATCGGGCGGGAAGCCGCTGGTGTTGCTCGCGAGAATTGCGTCGTCAGTCAGCAACCCGGTCAGCGCCGCATACAGGCGATGCTTCAGTTCGAGTACTTCGGGAATTGCCTCGATCACGAATTGCGCCGACGCCATCACGTCAAGTTGCGCATGGGTTTCGATGCGAGCCAGCGCTGCCTGGCTCGCCGCCCGGTCGATACGCCCGACATCGATCAGTTCGTCGAGCACGGCTTGCGCTTTCGACGCGACGCTCGCCAGACGCGCCGGATCCACGTCGTGGACGAGCGTCCTGTGTCCGTGCAATGCACTTTGCGTCGCAATACCGACGCCCATCAATCCCGTGCCCACTACGCCTATCACTGCCTTGTCCACGCCGCTCTCCTGCTGCCGTCGAAAGCTTTGAAGCATAGCGCAGCGCGCGGATTTGCAAGGCTGAACGTGACAAGGCCGGTCTTCCGCGAGGAAGGACCGGCCTTGTTTGCTTCACGCCTGCTTGGTGCCTGCTTGCTGGTGCCGGCTTCACGCCGCGTTACGCGGCGGCGTCACGCGCGGATCAGTAATGCTGCGGCGGACGATGGTCGCCGTGATGATGCGGATCGTAGTCGTGCGGATGATGGCGCATCCAGTCGTCATGAGCCCAGTAGCGATGGCCGTCGTAGTAACGATCGCCATGCCAGCCGATGTTGATCGACACGCCAACCGGCATCATATGCGGCTGACCGTAGACCGCCGGTCCCGGACCGTTCTCCACCACCCGTTCCTGGGCGAATGCGCTGCCCGCTGCGAGCAGCGCGCCGCCCGCAAGCAGGGTTGCAATGAGCGAACGCGATGTCTTGTTAAAGGTTTTCATACTGACCTCCCGTCAAAAGTTTTGTATCGAGCCAGCGTCCGTGCTCGATTGGCCTCGACCTGCAATCTCAGGCTCGAATCGGACGCCGTACGCTTGAGGGCAACTTTAGCGGCGCGAACTACGGGAAGACGTGAGCACTTGTAAGCGCTCATTTCAATGTTAGGGACGGATGAGCGGTGGCCGTTTCAGCCTCTAACGCCGACGTATCAAGCCATGCGCGATGGTTCGGCCCTGCGGCGAAGCGGCGCAGTGTCAGGCGCCGTTACATTCATTTCGGTATGGAAATATTCGGACAGAAAGACCGAGCGGGGAGGCGGTCCAAAAACAAAAGCCACAGTACGCGTTTCGCGAACTGTGGCTTCAATAATTAATGCGATGCGCACCCGTAATGCGAGCCCGCGCGCGATTGTCCGCACTTCGGGCCGGTACAGCCCGGCTTTTAGTCGCTCAGCTTGATGCCGAACAACGTAGCCTGTGAGCGGCGCACGCGCTCTGCTTCGCGGCTGCGTGCCTTGTACGAGTAATCCGCATCCAGCGGCAGATGGGGCGACGCAAAGAGGTCGCTGACCTTTTGGAACAATGCAAAGATGAAGCTCATGGCGACTCCCGGTTGGTGACTGCATTTGCTAGGGTTTTCCCTTAAGAATAATTATAGGGTTTTCCCTAGTTAAATGCTAGTGCAATGCAGCAATTTTTTGGGCGCGGTCCGTGGACGCGGGTTTTCCGCGCATGGTGCGTTGCATCATGACAACGTCCCCGTTTTTTAGATTTCAGGGCCGGAAGGAATGGCTTATTGCCGAGTGATCTAACCCGGTGCTATGTCGCCGCCGGTTTTCGCGAGAGAGGAACTGAGGAACCGCTGGTAGGCGGTCGTCGAGCGGAATGCCGCAGCCGGCTTGGTCGCCGGCGCGGCGGTCGCTGACCGTCAATGCGGGCTGGCCGCTTTCGGCTTGTGCGGATGCTGCGCCCGTGCGGTGCGCCTCGTGTGCGCCGACGGGGCGGTGGCTTGCTGAGGTGCAGCGGGCGCGGCCGTGGCCGCGTCGGAAGCAGCATTCGCAGCGGTTGCGTTCGCCATCGCCAAGTGGGTGTCGAGTAAGCTGGTCATGGCCGCCTGCTGGTTCTGCATCATCTGTTCCATACGGTGCTGCTGCGCGGTGGTCTCACGCGTCAGGCGCATCAGCAGCACGGTTTGCGTGATGCCGATGGCGACCGTGGCCAACAACGCGCCCACCACGATCGATAGCATCCACTTCATGCGTCGCGAATGATCGGTCGCGGCGCGGCGCTGATCGGCGATCACACCATACAGCGCATCGACGGTATCGGCGAAGGCGGTTGCCCGCGCGCGATCAAGTTCCGGCGCGGCGCGCAACGCGGCCGCAGCCGCCTCGGCGCGCCGGGCTTCGCGCCACGGAGCGGCGAACTCGGCGCTCGCCTGAGCAGATACCGATGAATTCACCAGTGTCTCCGTGCCGGGCTTCGACTCGGTGGGCGCAGCGTCTGATTCGGCCGGAGCGGGTTCATCCACCGCGCTTGCCGTTTCAGCCGTAGGCGCTTCCCGCGATGCCGATGCCGATGCCGAAGCCGATGCCGCCTTGGCGAAAGTCGCGGCGAAACGTTGCGGCGCCTTGCCGACGCCCGAGGTCGATGCAATTGCGGTATCAGTGGTCGCGCCCGGCTCGGACGCCTGCCGCAGCGCGGTCACGCTGCGCGCCACGGTTGCAGCCGCCATAGCCGGCGTCAGCGGCGCCGACACCGCCGGTTTCTCTTCGGCGTTAGCGTCCGTTGCCGGTTTCGTGTCACCCAGAGCCGGTTCGCCAGCCGGCGGAACCATTGCCGCCACCGGCTCGATTTCGAGCCCACTCAGTTGCGCATTGACCGGCACCGGCTCATCGGACTTCGGGGCACGCGGCGCGCGGCGAGCCGCGCGCGCCTCAAGCGACGCGCTGTCGCCCGTATCGACCGCGCCGACCGCGGCCAGCACCACATCGGGTAATTCGAAACCATGCAGCGTGCCTTGCCGGATATCGATATTCATCGCTTCCAGCGTCGCGCGGGTGGGATCGTCGGGAAATAGATCGAGCGTGGCGTCGTCGCGAGAGGCGTCGCTCAATTGCGCGAGACGTTGTGCCGAGCGCGCGGCGCGCGCCAGCTTGTTTTCAGTTTCGGTCGAGACGGTGGCCTGACGCCGCTTCTTCGAAGCTGCGCGCGAAGGCCGGGACTGCGTGGATGCTACGGAATCTGCCATAGAGAAAAAAGCGG
>Ga0255336_101647_pt1 | contig 14604 bp, 13 predicted proteins | sample MeOH1_35cm_T3_17_FD_189102 | JGI IMG/M metagenome (GOLD analysis project Ga0255336, IMG submission 189102) | Sandy soil microbial communities from University of British Columbia, Vancouver, Canada - MeOH1_35cm_T3_179 | ecosystem: Engineered > Artificial ecosystem > Sand microcosm > Unclassified ...
TTAGGACTACCAATATAACTACAGCTGTTCAAAGTGACTATGGTGTCAGCCGCTCCTTTGAAATTACATATAAAGGGCTTAAACTTATCTATTATACGTAAATTTTCTGAAATTATCTTAATATGTATTCCTGCAATATCAAACCTTAACATAGCAAAATACTCCTTCATATATTATAGGAATACAAACCCGTCATTGTAGATAGGCTTGTATTCCTTTTTACCTTACTGGCCTCCGCCCGGATTGCCCCCTGGGGCACATGCTTTAGATCCTTGGCAAGATTTGCAATTCGTCCCTGCTAATCTTTCTTCGGGCCTGAGTTCAACAAACTCGAATGTTGGCTTAGTATATATCTTCACTGGTATCACCTCCCTTGCCAGAACTGACATAGAATATCTAATTGCTGCACTTTAGTAAGCTTTAAAAAAAATCATGCTTGAATGGAGTATTTCTTTTCTTTAGCATATTCACAAAGATATGGTGCTGGCTTGTCAAAGAAACCTGTTTCATTTTTAAGCCTTGCAGGACATGTAAAGCATATATACCTTAGGGAACATTTCCTACATTCATAGCATACAGGTATTGAAGCGCAGGCATCCTTGAGTCCCTTCCAGGCTGCTGTAAATCCTTCTTCAAAAGGTAATGTTGCCGGCTCCTCCATTAATCCACAGGGAGTCATTTTCCCATCCCATGTAACCCAGAATTCACTCCTACCAGCAGAGCATTTAAAAGGATATTTATTACTATTTGTAGCTGACCTGTCTTCTATGGTGTCTAATGCAGAAAATTTATCACCCTGCAGCTTTTTCATTCTTTTAATATAATTTTCCTGGGCGTACTTTTCATATTGCACCATTTCCAGGGGAGATAACCGCATATTATCTGATAATGGGGTACCGCAATCCCTGCGTGGTGAAATATAATCTACTACTTTTAATATTATGTCCCGCTCATCGGCTAATTCTGCAATTTTGTCATAATCATTGGTATTATCACGTATTACCGTAGTCCTTAAGTCTAAAGTAATTCCTTCAGCCAGTAACAAATCAACTCCGTGTAAAGCATGTTCAAAACCATAAGGATTGCCACTGACCTTTCCGTAAGTTTCAGGTGATGCACCATATAAGGTAACCTCAACCCTTGATGGTGGAATACGTCCGAGCTGTTTTGCTATGTCTGGAGTTATCATTGTTGCATTAGTGTATATTCCTATTCTTAAACCCATCATAGATAATTCATTATATATTTCCATAAAATCCTGACGCAAAAATACCTCTCCGCCGGTGAGCAGCAAATAAAGTGTGCCGGCATTCCTGGCTTCCTCAGCAAGTTTTATCCATTCTTTTGCAGAATGCTCCTTAGATCTTGCTTCACTATCAAACGCAGGCTTACAGACATAACACATTTTGCAGGAATTATTGCACCGCGCAGTCAACTCAAACTGACCTGATATGGGTACACCTTTTATTTTAGCCTGATTTTTAAGCTCGTCGTTAAATTTACCCCAGGTAGTACCCATCACTCTAATAGCCCTCTTTCACCTACAGCGGATACAAACTCCTGTACATCTAACCTGGCAGTAGCCTCATCAATATCATATTCTCCCAAAACAGAGGCTACCAGCTCCTCCATACCAGCACTTCTCTCTAGGCTTCTCCAAAGAAACGCCCCGCTATCGCTAAGAGTCATCAAGCCGTTAAACTCCACAACTCTTTGCCCGATTGGAACTACAATCCATGAACCTGCAATGCTACGCAGTATAAATCCACCCTTGATTTTCATACATATCCCCCCAATTAATTGCAATGACCTTGAATAGTAACTCTTCTAGCTTGTTCCGCTATGGAACCTGCTAGGATAATTATTTTATTATACCATATATTTCCATTAATGTTAATATTAGATGCACGTTTTATATAAATTTTAAAAACTTATTTGCAAAAAAATCCTCATATCCACTTATTCCGTTACATCCTGCAGCTTTTAATATTTATTTATAGTAACTCTGCTTCTTGAAAAAACTTTAATAAAGCCGAATGTTTTCTTAGCCTTCTTAACTTCTAGCGGCTCAATTTCCATGCCTTGAATAACCCTTAGATTATTAAGCTGCATCCACTGGTATAGCTCCAGGTTTAGCTTTTTAATATTTTCTAAGGCATTAATAACACTAGTACTTCTTGTACCCTGATTATGCCCATCACTACCTAATAAATTTACCATGTTATTTTTTACAAGATGTTCAGCAAATTTTTTAATATTCTTACCATATTTGCCTTCTATGCTTCCTGAATTAACTTGGGCAAGGGTGCCTTGCTTAAGTAAATTAGGTAAAATACTATGATTCTTCATAAAGGCAATGTTTCTCTCTGGATGAGCAATTATTGGTGTTGCTCCCAAAAGCCTAAGCTCATATAGAACTTCCTCTGTATATAGCGGTACCTCTTGCATTGGCAGTTCTATTAAAAGATACTTGCTGTCATTTAAGCCCCATATCTTCTTTTCACTATAAAGCTTTGGAAGCTCTGGGGTTATATATATTTCCAATCCAGGTAACAGCTTCACTTTAATTCCCTTATACTCTGCAAGCTTAATTAAATTATCTAGCTTTACATCAAAAATTTTTCTATCTAATTCAATTTCTCCCGGTATAAAATGAGGTGTTGCGCATACATACTCAACACCTTCTCCTTGCGATATTCTAAGCATGTCTAAAGACATGTCAAAATTCTTTGCGCCATCATCTATATAAGGGAGAATATGGCTGTGAAAATCCACCATGATAAATACCTCCCTAGATTAAATTGCTTTATCTATAATTATATCTATAGTAATAATAGCTCTTTGATTTATTTGGAACCTTATTCATTACAACTCCAAGTATCCTTCCACCAACCTTGTCAATAAGCTCCTTAGCTCTTACTACTGCATTCTTCTCAGCTTGCCCAAAAGATGTTACTAAAACCACCCCATCGCAAAGAGTTGATAATATCTGTGCATCTGTAACTGCAAGCACAGGTGGGGTATCAAGTAATATTATATCAAACACCTCAGAAAACTCTTTTAATAGAGACTTCATTTTCTTGCTGCCTAAAAGTTCTGCAGGGTTTGGAGGTATTGGTCCGCTAGTTAAAATATAAAGATTACTTATGGTAGTGGTTTTTATACATTCCTCAAGCTTACTTTCTCTTGCAACAAGACTTGTAAGCCCATCTGAGTTAGATAAAGCGAAGTTTTTATGTACTATAGGCTTTCTTAAGTCACAATCAATTAATAGTACCTTCTTATTATTCTCAGCGAAGGTTATAGCTAAATTAGAAATGATAGTGCTTTTCCCTTCATCAGGTTGCGATGAGGTAACCACAATAGTTTTTATTTCCTGGTCAAGAGTAGAAAACTGTATGTTTGTTCTTAAAGTCCTAAAAGCTTCAGCAGCCTGTGACTTTGGGTTTTTCATAGTTATCAGTTCGTTAAGCAAGTAAATCCCTCCTATCTTTTTTCAATAACAAAAGGTATGGTTCCTATAATAGGAACGCCCAAAAGTTTTTCTATGTCCTGATGTGTCTTTACCGTATTATCTAAGTTTTCTAAAAGGAGAGCTATTCCAACTGAAACCATAATCCCTAAAAATAAAGCTATTGCCATATTAAGCATTGGCCTCGGACTTGAAGGCCTGGCAGGTAATTGAGCCTGGTCAAGAATCTGAACAGCATCCTCCTTTTTAACAGAAATAGCTACATCTCTTAGTGATTTAGCAGCCTGGTTTGCTATTTCCATAGCTTGTCTAGCATTTTCCGATTTAACTGTTATAGTTAAAAACTCTGTGTCAGCTTTAGGTGCAACAGTTATCATTCCTTGAATAGTCTCAGGGTTCATATTCAAATTTAATTTTTGTATGATATCCTCTGCTACAGTTCTTGATTTAGCAAATTCGCTGTAGGTTTTTACTTCCTGTTGATACATTAAAATATCACTATAATTTACTGCACTTTGCTTAGTGTCTGAACTTTGTGGTCTACCAATTATGACTGAAATATCAGCATTAAAGCTTGGCTTTAATATAAGATAGCTATATGCTGCACCAGCTGCTACTGTCAAAATGGTGATTATTACAAGTAGAAGCCATCTTTTTTTTATAATTTCTAAGTACTCCTTAAGTTCCATTTTTTCCTCCTATTTTATATTAATAATATTTATTCCATTAAGCATATTATGTCTAAAAACACTTTATATAAAATAAAGTTTAACTTTTTTTGTCAAAATTTATATAGTTTCTTTTATTAACTTACTAGACTCGAGACTCTTTTTAAAGAGGCAGCAGTCCATGCTTGGAAGACTTCTAAAATACATGTGTATTCTAAACTTTCTATGTCCATAAAATCCCTCCGGTAAATTCCATCTACTTGTAAATTATACCAAATTTTGGTTGATAAAGTAACTATTTTTTCAAACAATTTCATCCATATTTTTGCAATAAATGTTATAAAAACTAAAATTAAAAGAAAAAAAGCTAAGATATATTAAAATTATATCTTAGCTTCTGAACTCCTTTTATAATTAGTTCACTCATATGGTAACAAGTTAAAAAATTAAAAGCTACCTTTGGTTTTTAGATGAGAAATTTCTTTATCTTAATTGGAGTTAGCCTCGTTTTTATTTTCCTCATTATCATCAGAAGGTTGCCTAGGCTATATTTTTAAAATCATGAATAATTTATTATATATCCTTAATTAATTTATACGCACGTATTCTTTTTACACTCTTTACATATATATTTAGTAAAAATTTTCTATAGATTAAAGCATATAAAGTTGTTATAATAATAAGCATCAAAAGTTGTTCATGAATATTCAAGATATAAGTCATGCTAAAAGCAAACATAACAATTATTAAATTAAAGAATATAGATTTATAATTATACTCTAATTGATAATATTTTTTAATATCAATTATTCGATATACCATTAAAAATGCATATGCAACTAAAGTTGAGGCACATGCTGCCCACACTCCTATACTCTTAACAAATATTATATTAATTATAAAATTTAAAGCAGCAGCCATTATTGAACTGTTTCCTAAAGCTTTAGAAAATTTCAATCCAATATATAAACCTCCATAATATTGAGAAATACAATAAAATAAAATGGAAACTATAAGTATCGGAACATAACAATAAGCCGCTAAAAATTTATTATTGATAAAAACTGTAAAAGTTAATTTAGATCCAAGCAATAATCCTACAGTAATAAAACACATAAATGGTATTAAAACTTCAAAAACATCACTATAAAATTTCTCTTTATCTTTCTCCTTATTAGAACGAGATGCAGATTCTTGCCATGCTAACTGAAACACACTAAATATTATCGTAATAATGCTTGGAACTTTTCCAGCAGCAGCATACAAACCATTAGCATTAACTCCTAAAAAAGTATTTATAATTAATTTATCTGACGCGTTTAGTACCCACCATGAAATATTATTGAAGATTAAAGGTACTGAAAATCTGAGCATTATTTTTAACTTTTTTAATTCAAAAGAACCAATTTTTATAAAATGCATTAACGACAAAGTATATGTTAGATATAAAATCCCAGTAAATTGCGAAATACAATAGGCTATAAAATATCCAGTAACACCCATTTTAAAATATCGTACTAATATACTTGCAATAATTACATTTACTACAGCAACAATAATACTATCAATAGCATAATAATTATTTTTCCCTTTTCCCCTAGCTATCTGCAAAAGAACTGTTAATATGCACTGAAAATCCATACTTATAACTAATGCGAACCAATATTGATTAATATATATCAGTGATGCAATTAAAGCCACAAAATTTAAAATCAACATAACCGCACCAATACAAAACGCACCTGAAGAAATTATCTTTCTTTGATCTTCTTGTGCATTATCATCTATAAGGAATCTAAACATTGCTTGTTCTAACTGAAGTGTTAAGATTGGAACAACACACGAAATTAAAACAGTTAAAATATCAATAATTCCGTAATCATCAACTGAAAGCCATTTCGTATAAAAAGGTAGCATTATAAAATTTATTAATTTTGTTCCAAATGCTCCCAAAAGTAATATTAACGAATTTCTAATTAATTCTTCTTTTTTATTCATATTTCTCCACTTATCTAAATTACTGTATTAGTATATCAATATCTTTAAACATCTCATATACTTTATTTTTAAGTATTTGTACATTTTCATAATTTAAATTGCCATTCTTAATAATGATATATTTAACATTAGTTAGAATTTTATCTGTTGATATTTCATTATTTTTATAGCACTGATGTTCGCAATTAACAGACTTCATAAAGTTATCCATTTTATAATTATAAGAAATTGCTATACTACTGATTCCAAATGACGTTGATATTATTATTGGATGCATTTTTGAACTAATCATAATACTACCCGTAGATAATGCAATACACATATCATCAATAGTTTGATTTTTATATACAGAATATTTCAAGGTATCTATATTCGTAACTAATTTATCAACTAATTTTTGATCCCATTTCCATTCAGTACTCATTATAAAATTTATATGAACATTGTCTATCTGTGAAACATTTTTTAATATCTTTTTCAGCTTAAAATTATATCTATAGCTTTTCAAAGTAACTCTTTTCAAAATTTTAGATGCAAAATTCGATTTAAATCTTTGTTTTGTATTTATTCCAATATATTCAGTATACGCTGATAGCATAAAATTAATTGTTATTCCTGGATTTTTATCATTTTTTTTAAAAAAATCACTAATAATTATTGCCGTATCAGTTCCCAGTTTTATCCTGGAATTATACTTACTAATAAAATTATATGTATCTTGATCTCGAACATTAATATAGTCACACAATTGTATTGCTCTTGAAAAAGCATTCAAATACTGTTCTGATACTATAGGACCTATAGACTGTCCAATCATAAAAACTTTGGCTCCGGACATTGATGCTATATAAATTTCAATTATTCTTGACCAAAATTGAGTACTCCAGTTCTCGTGAAAATACCCTCCACCAGCCATAATAAAAACTGTTTTTTCAGCAAATAAGTTTCTATATTCATCTAATTTATAAGCTTCTAAATTTCCAAGTATCTTATTAAGATCAGAAATTTCATAATTCTCACTGTTTTTTAAGATTCTATGAACAGAGTCTACTGCATTTATATTATGCTGTCGGTAAAAATCATTTGGATTATACGAAGTAAACACAATGTCAGCATTAGGCCACATTTTATTAATTATACATAACGTTGATTTAGCAATAGCTTCATCACCAATATTTCCATAACTCCATCCACCAGAAATAATAAATCTCATTATCTTGCTCCTTTGAAAATAAACTTACTTATAATTCATTCATCATTATTAAATTAGATATTATTAATTTTCTTACTGTTCAACTCTTTATCCTCTCATAAATCCAACCATAGAGTTAAATACTCATTTAATATTTTTCTAAACTATTACTAACTGAACTAGTCTATCTTCTTTTTAATAATATTGTAGTTCTATTAAATAAACTAGATTTCCAATTAGGATATTTGGTTATAAAAGAAAATACTAATGATACTCGTGCGTAAATACTCTTTTTATAATTACCAACTTTTTTTAGAAATTTAGCATTTTTAGCCGATATTTCTTTCTCATAGACTCTATATATTTCAATGGCCTGATTGTCTATAGTTTTTTTTCTCTTATGTAAAATAAAATTTATTCGTTGTCTAATAATTGTCTCTTTACCCGTAGGTATACCTACAACATTATTAGTATGTTGCCTATAATCTATACTTGGAATTGAATCATATATAATACATCCGTTTAAAGCCATACATACTATAGCTATATAATAATCATGCATTATAATATTTTTAGGTATGTCGTGATTAATTATTATATCTCGTAGTCTATGACTAATAACCATAGTGCATCCAATAATACCACCAGAACAAACAAATGCTTCCATAGACATTTTTTGCTTATCATTATAGCCTAAAATATTTAAAGTATGACCTTTTTCATTTACCAATCTAGTATTAGAATAATATAACCCTATTTTATCTTTGTTTAATTCTTTTGATGCACGATTTAATTTATCCATGTACCAAATATCATCTTGATCACAAAAAGCATAGAAATCACATTCAGGACTATGTTTTAATAAATCTAAGAAACTATATGCCGACCCAATATTATTTCCACTATACCAATCCAAATCGCCTTTTGACTGATATTCATTCAAAATTGAACACGTATTATCCTTAGAACCATCATCTCTAACCAAAAGGTGTACTTCACAATCGATTTGATTAATTACACTATCGATTTGAGATTTCAAATATTTTTCTCCATTATATGTTGACATTAATACAGCAATCTTAAACAAAATTTCCACCCCTTACCCAATTCAAAGCAATTAATCATATTTATGTTATTCGCTTTTATTTACAGAATTGTAAGCTATAAATAACGAATATAATACCCATGCAATAGAAGAGGTTGTTAATTCAGCAACAGTAAAATATGACAAGTATAAGCCAATAAAACTCCAAAAGAACGCCTTAGACAAATCATCCTTAGTATTTATGAAAGCACTTCTAAATGAGCACATAATAATTCTGATGTATAATAATGCGGAACCAAGAAAACCTATAATACCCTTATCAATTAAAAGAGATAAATACTCTATATCAATAGAGGTTGCTCTAAAGCTACGAGTTGCAGTATATACATAAACGATATTTTGTATTATATATCCTCTCCCTCCACCACACCATGGATATTTAGATAGTGCCTGTGACAGCATTGATAACTGAGCTGTTCTAGAATATACTGCATCTGTATTAGTTCCAAAATCTGAGACTTGAAAATTAAATCCTATGGCATTTAAAACTGATAAAAATATATCTCCCAATATAGAAAATGATTTTACATTAATCAAAACTACAATGCAGGATATTAAAAGACCTACATGTATCATACAATAATATTTTATACGTTCTTTCTTATTTTTTTTAATTAGCATCAAAACCAGTATTACAATAAAGATTAAAATTGGACCTCGTGATATTGTTAAGAATAAACATATTACTGATAGAAAAAAGGAAATGTAATATATGCTTTTTCTCTTTTCAGAATCTAAAAAATATATAATAAATGGTATCGTAACTAAGAGATATACTGCTAAAGCAATTGGATGTCCAAATGAGAATGTGGCCCTAATAATATTTAGTCTTTCATATGATCTCATCAACATACCTTCTCTATCAGCTATATTCAGATAATATGTAAAATTTATACCTGTAAAAGGTTCAAAACAACCAAATAAACTTACCACCCCTGCAGTAATAGCCAAAACTTTAATGCTTTTTATAATTTCCTCCTTTCCTTCCAAATTATTTAATAAAACTATAAATAAGACACCTCTTTCTAGTAATACCCCCAAATAATCTTTCAGAACAGTGGAATTACTATAGTGTGCTAAGAAAACGATTGTTTCACATATTAAATAGAATATAAAATAGCGCAGTAATTTTGATTTATAAAAATATTCCGTAGATAATTTGATTTTCTTTTTTCTAATTAGAGTACTAAATAACAATACTAAGATCAATACTCGGCTCACTGTGAGTAGCGGTAAATCCCCCCCTAAGTTTATTGCAAAATATTCTGGTAAAATGGGATATAATGCCATAAAAATATATAATGCTAATTTATTCTTACATAGTGATATAAAAAATAATGCAATTGCTATCACTAAAATCAATAATTTCATAAAAGTCCCCCATTATAACGATATTAAAAATACTTTACTTTTTTAGCAAATCGTTTTTTGTATTAATTTACAATATTGTAAATATACATATATAACTATTAAAATAATTTCCCAATGTTTATAGCTAATGCTTTCAAAGAAAATTTCTTATCAAAATTCGAATATCCATTCTTTGCTAACTTATTATACAAATCCATATCATAAATTAATCGATTCATAGCTTTCAATAATTCTTGTTTATCCTTTTTTATAATGAGTGCATTTTTTTCATTCGTTACATACTCTCTTATAGTATTTGATTCTGTAATAATTATAGGTTTTTTAAACTGCATAGCTTGCAAAATTACGAGCTGCCCAGATGATATATTAGAATTCTCAAGTGGAATAATAACAGCAAAGCAATTATTCAATTGTTCAAAATATTGTTTTCTAAATACATTATTTCTTATACTAATATTCCCAATATTCTTATTCTCCAGTTGATCACTTAATATCTTAATCTGATGCTCTTCATCTTGTAGAGAATTTATCAAGAAATTATAATCTCTGTTACTTCTTCCAACCGATAAAAAATAAGACTGTTTTTCTTCATTGTTAGCTGTATTATCTAAATCAACTTTATCTATTAATTTTCTGTAATCTTCAATTCCAAGTGGTACGTATTCCAACTTGTCTTTCAAATGAAATACTTCAGAATAATATTTAACTTCATTTTTCGAAAAACATATTAATTTATCTATGTACTTACTATTTACAATTCTATTTATAAAGGCAGAATATATCTTCCCAACAAAACCATGTTTTTCTTTATAAATGAAAGTCATAACAATTAATCTGTTTGTCTTTTTCACATGGAATAACTCACAATAAAATGCAAATATCAATCCGTAAAATTGCTGCCAAGCAATAATATTCTTAATTTGCTTTCTTTTCAAAAAAATATTAAAAGGGAAAAAGAAATACTTAATGTATCTCTTAAAATTATTTATTTTGCTCTTAATACTTCCATTACTATAGCAGCTAACAATTTTCCATTTTAATCCCGTGGTGTCAGACAATTCACTAGCAAATTCCCAATCTTGTTTTACTATGTCATCCACTAATATTAAGTTTTCATCACAGCTTGATAATTTCATAATAAAACTCCTATCTAGTATAATTAAATTAGCGCTTGATATTAATTGCATTCTCTTTATAAGTCTCAATAAATTTGAATTTGCATATTATAGATGCCTTCATATATCTTCATCCTTTATCTAACCTAATTGAGATTTCACATTACTAATAAACTTATTTTCTTTCAGGCTATACTTACCACCCTTTAAGAACTTATGCTTAAAAGCCCACCAAGCTGATATCCAGATATACTTATGCATTGCCGGTGATGCGCTACCAATCATCCAGCAGTTCCTATCACAATTCTTAGCGCATTTTCGTACTTCATCTGCCTGTCTTGAATTCCATAACTCATCCCATGACTGATCCTTAAGACTACCCATAACTGCTTTCTTAGCCATACCATTACACGGAATTACATCACAGAATGGATCAATAAAGAAAGCGTTACTGGCCATATCACAGGGTAAAAGTCTCTTCTGTCCGTAGATATAATTGATTAGCCCATGATTAAAGTAGGCTCTGAACCACTTTTTAGGAGATTTGCTTTTTAATAACTCGTTGTTAAGCTTTTCGAAGTTCTTAGCTACATTGTATTTGTCGTCAATCTTGTTCGTTGTCTTTCTAAAATAGAAAGAATTATGCAAAGTTGCTGTTGCAAACTCCATGCCTAAATCATCGGAAATTTTATAAAGTGGAACTAGATCTTCACAGTTCATATCCTGAACTGTCATACCAAATCCAACATCTGGATGTCCTATCTCAACTAATTTCTTCAATGTCTCATAACCACGGTTAAATCCGTCAGGTAATCCACGAATAGCATTATTGGTTTTTTCAAGTCCCTCGATTGAGATTCTAATACCAACCTTTGGGAACTCCTTGCAAAGGGAGATGATGCGATCTGTAAAGTACCCGTTGGTAGAAATAACAATACGATTAGATTTTTTATACAATTCTCTTACAATATCCGGGATATCTTTACGAATAAAAGGTTCTCCGCCAGTGATATTGGTAAAATCCATTTCTGGAAGCTTCTTTATATCCTCTAATGTGATTTCTTCTGCTGGTTTTGTTGGATCTTTCCAGCAATCACACATGTTGCAGTGTGCATTGCACCTATATGTTACAATCACTGTTCCATACAAAGTTCTTTTGCTCATTACTATTTCTTCTCCTATTCTTAGATTACATTTTTTGTATAAATTCATACCATTATCATTTATAGCTTTATTAAATTTAAAAAAAGTTACTCTATCTTTTCGTTTTGCATGTTTATCACAATACATTCTCCATATATTTTCAGAAGCCTAACACAATATTCATCCACGGTATCAAATTTAACTGCCTCACAGTTCTTACTGTATTCTTCAACTACTGAAGGATTGTTCCAAAGATATTTAATTTTTTCCTTCAAATCATCTTTATCCCTGCTTTTATACAGCTCACCGGTTTCGTGATTTTGAATGAGTTCTGGAATACCGCCAATATTTGCACCAATAACCGGTGTTCCATACATCTGAGATTCCATTACTGAAAATGGACAGTTTTCATACCATTCAGAAGTGTAAATAGAGAATTTCGCTTTTCTGATATAATTTTCAAGAGCCTGTCCCTTTTGGAATCCCAAATTCTTTATGTTTGGTACCCCCTTCACCTTATCTTCAAGTGGCCCTTTACCTGCAAAAACAAATTGTATATCCGGCATTTCTTTGCAAGCCTTAACTAAAGTTTCCATACCTTTTTCTTCGGAGAACCTTCCGAAATATATTGCATAGTTCTCTTTTTCCACTTCTTTATGTGTAGCATGATCTATGAAGTTGTGAAGAATAATTGTCTTCCCATTTAAATCTGAATTGCATTTTATTTTAGTCTCCAAGAACTCAGATGGACAGATAACTTTATCAATGTAACGATAAGTCTTTAATTTCTTGTATAGATTTGCTTCCATCATTCCGAGCAAGCTCTTAGCTCTGGAACCGTGGATGCATCGATTTTTAAAACAGTTTTTAAAATTGCCACTCAGACATTTCTCGCAGGAATTCTTTGTATTCAAGTCATACATCATATGGTTTGGGCATACCAGCTGATAATCATGAGCGGTAAATATAATCGGAATATTGTCTTTTTTGATTTCATATATAATAGAAGGTGTAATCTGAAAGTTAAAATTATTTAGATGGACAATGTCTGGATTGAAATCATTAAGCACTTTTCTAATTTTCTTTCTAGCTTCTGACGAATAAATAATCTTGAATGAATATGTAATTTTCTTAAGTTTCCCAGTATGGAAATCAAAATTACTGGTATAGCTTTTTGCATGGTTTCCGACTACGTTTCGGTCATCCGCCATTCCAAAGTACTGAATCTCATGCCCTATGGAATTTAAATATTTACCTAACTTAAAAATATAAGTCTCAGATCCCCCATTAGGATATAAAAACTTATTTACCATTAATATCTTCACCAGATTAGTCCTCCAATTATTCTTACCATAGATTTTCGTTTAATTATTGCTTTAAACCTTGCTTCACAGTATCAAGAGTTTCTTTACTTTTCTTTAAATATAACTTTTCTGTCTGCTCAACTACTTTATCCCAGTTATATTTATTGAGTACATAGTATAGTACATTTTGTCTATAGCTTTGAACCTTGTCTTTATCCTGTATTAATTCACATAGTTTTTTATAAAGGCTATTTACATTACACTTACTAAACTTTTCACCGTGAGTTTCAAGTACTTCTGCATTCTCATCAATATCGCTAACGAGACAACAGTTCCCATAACTCATAGCTTCTAATAAACTAATTGGCATTCCTTCAATATCACTTGGAAGAATATAGAGATAGGCATTACTGTACAGCTCCTCTAGCTCTCTGCCCTGAACAAATCCTGTTATAATAGCTCGTTTATCTCTGATAGATTTCTGTTTGCCTTTACTTGCATTTTCATTAATCTTGTCTACTTTCTTCTTTATTGATTCAACATAATTATTGGTATGACTGCTTCCACCGGCGATTACCAGCTTCTTATCTGTATCAAGTTTACCAAAAGCTTCTAGCAAGTAATGGAGACCTTTTTCAGGAACGAGTCTTGCCAAGAACAATATATAGTCGTCTTTTCTTATACCATACTTTTCAGTTATGATTTGTGCTTCTCTAATTTCGGGTTTATTTACACCATTAGGAATATAAACTGTATCTCTTCCATATGTATCTTTAAAGTATTGCTGAACATTTTTGGAAAGTACTATTATTTCATCAGCATATTTAGCTGCAGTTTTCTCACCAAATTTCAGATACCTAGTGGCAAAACTGCCCCACTTAGATCTTTGCCAATCTAAACCATGAATCGTAGCAACGGTATGTATACTAAATAAGTGTGGGAGCCAAATCATAGAACAAGGACCCTCTGCATGAAAATGAATCACATCATAGCATCCGAATAGAGCTCTTACTGTAGCTAGGAATGAATAAACAACTGCATTCAGTTTTTTATTCTGGAACGTAGGGATGATAAGCATACGACAACCTCTATAGGTCTTAAGCTTCTTATTATTATCGTATTTGCTTCCAGCTACATTGTGTCCGCTTCTATTATAAATATCTACTTGGATACCCTGCCTTGCCATACGTGCAGAAAGTTCTTCAACTACTATCTCTACTCCGCCCTCACGTGATG
>Ga0255336_101648_pt1 | contig 14597 bp, 10 predicted proteins | sample MeOH1_35cm_T3_17_FD_189102 | JGI IMG/M metagenome (GOLD analysis project Ga0255336, IMG submission 189102) | Sandy soil microbial communities from University of British Columbia, Vancouver, Canada - MeOH1_35cm_T3_179 | ecosystem: Engineered > Artificial ecosystem > Sand microcosm > Unclassified ...
CGGCTGGCTGCCGGAATTCGATCCGGCGCATATCTACGATGTCGCCGTCGTCGGCGCCGGGCCAGCCGGATTGGCGACGGCCGTTTATGCGGCGTCCGAAGGTTTGTCGGTGGCGGTGTTCGATTGCCGCGCGCCGGGCGGTCAAGCGGGTGCGAGTTCGCGGATCGAAAACTATCTCGGCTTTCCGACCGGCATCTCCGGTCAGGCGTTGGCGGGCCGCGCGTTTGTGCAGGCGCAGAAGTTCGGTGCGCACATCGCCATTCCGACTGAAATCAAGGCGCTCCACTGCAATTGCACGCCGATCCAGATCGAATTGATGAACGGCCAGCGCGTGAGCTCGCATACGGTCGTGATAGCGACGGGCGCGGCGTACAGGCGGCCGGATATTGTCGGGCTGGAGAAGTTCGAAGGGCACGGCACGTATTACTGGGCCTCGCCGGTCGAGGCGAAGCTCTGCAAGGGCTCGGAAGTCGTGCTGGTGGGTGGCGGCAATTCAGCGGGCCAGGCGGTGGTGTATCTCGCGTCGCACTCTGCGCACGTGCATCTGCTGATCCGCGGAGCGGGGCTTGAAGCGAGCATGTCCAAGTACCTGATCGACCGGATCGCGGCATTGTCGAACGTGACGCTGCATACACGTACGCAGATCGAGTCGCTGCAAGGCGATGGCCGTACGCTCGCCGCCGTGCACTGCAAGACGCCCGACGGCCCGCTCACGCTCGAGGCGCGGCATCTGTTCCTCTTCACCGGTGCCGACCCGAACACGGGCTGGCTGAGTGACTGCAACGTGAATACCGACGCCAAGGGTTTCGTGCTGACGGGACCTGCTGCCCATGGCGGCCACGCGGATGGCTCGACCTCGCTGGAAACGAGCGTGCCGGGTGTGTTCGCTATTGGCGATGTACGTTCGGCGTCGATCAAGCGAGTAGCCGCCGCAGTGGGCGAGGGGGCGGCGGTCGTATCGCAGATTCACGGCCTGCTGGCCAAGCGTCAGGAACTGGCGCTCAAGGCAGGGGCGGTGGAGTAGGCGCAGGCGCGGTGGCGAACCGCAGCGTGAATTCGATCCAGCCGTCCGCCGAACAACTCGCCGATGCCGATCCGCCGTGCAGCCGCATGATCGCCTGCACGATAGCCAGGCCCAGGCCGCTCGATTCCGTGAACTCGCTGCGGGCTGCATCGCCGCGATAGAAACGGTCGAACAGGCGGGTGAGTTCGTCGGGCGCTACCGGCTTCCCCTGGTTGCCGATCACGATCAGCGCGCCTTGCGGATCCTCGCTGCCGGTAAGCCGGATCGTGGTGCCGGGCTCGGCGTAGCGCACCGCGTTCACCACGACGTTGCTGATCGCGCGCCGGGACATGATCGCGTTGGCGGACATCTCGCCTCCGGCGAGCACTTCGAAGCTGAGATTGCGTTCGTCGGCGATGCCTTCGAAGTAGGTCGCAATCGTCTCCAGTTGTTCGCGAATGTTCAGCGTGGTCCGTTCTATGTCCTGCCGCTCGTGATCCGCTTGCGCGAGGAACAGGATGTTCTGCGCGATGCGCCCAAGCCGCTCCAGCTCCTCCAGATTCGATTCCAGTACGCTCTTGTATTCGCCCTCGCTGCGGGTGTGTGCCAACGTCACCTGCGTCTGTCCGATCAGCACGCCGATAGGCGTGCGCACCTCATGCGCCAGATCTGCGGAGAACTGCAGCAATCGTTCATAACCGCTCGACAAGCGGTCGAGCATGGCGTTGAACGACATCGCGAGGCTTTGCAGTTCGGTCGGCGTGTTCTTTATATCGAGTCTTGCGGACAAGGTGTCGGGCGTGATCCCGGCGACTCTGTCGGCCATTTTTCTTAACGGCGCGAGACCGCGGCTCGATACCCACCATGCGAGCAGTGCGGTAACGATCACCGCACTCACCACCGTGATCCAGACATGCAGAAGATAGGCCGACAACACGTGCGCTTCCTGCGTCATCACGTGCGCCGCGATGATCTCGATGACTTCATCGCTGTCACCTACTTGCGCTTGTGCCGCGACCCAACGCATGCGCACGCCGTCCGTACGCGTGCCTTCATAGAGCGCGTCAAGGTTGACCGCGCGTTGCACCGGCACCGGAACGAGTGGCGGCAACGGCATATTCTCCGGATTCACGTTGATGAACGGCGGCACGCCCGGTCGTCGGAAAATGATGACGTCCTGACGGTCGCCGAGCATGGTCTCGAACAGCTTGGGCCGTGCTTCGATTTCGTTGATCGTGTAGAGATCGTGCAGCAGCGAGCGAAAATGTTCGACCCGCCCGATCAATTGGTAATCGGCGCGGGTGGAGAGCGTGGCGCTGGTCGCGTGATACAGCGAACCACCGACCATGCTCACCACCACGCATACGATCAGCACGAACAGGCACGTGATCCGGACGACTAGCGAGCGCGAACGCCACACCGGGTTCAATGCGAGTCCCCGGATGCGCCGAACGAATAACCGATGCTGCGCACGGTGTGGATCAGCTTGATATCGAAGGGTTGATCGAGTTTTGCACGCAGCCGTTTGATGGCGACATCGACTACGTTGGTGTCGCTATCGAAGTTCATGTCCCACACTTCCGATGCAATCAAGGTCCGCGACAACGCTTCGCCTTGCCGCTTGCAAAAGAGATGCAGCAGCGCGAACTCCTTGTTCGTCAGCGCTATTTCCATGCCTTGGCGCGTAACCCGGCGGCGTAGTACGTCGACGTGAAGATCGGCGACCTGGAATACATCCGATTCGCGTACTACGCCGCGTCGCAGTAACGTGCGGATGCGCAGCACGAGCTCCGTGAACGAAAACGGCTTCACGAGGTAATCGTCCGCGCCAAGTTCAAGACCGTGTATACGGTCCCTGACATGATCGCGCGCGGTCAGAAAGATGACGGGCAGGTCACGTTTCGTGCGCAACGCCTGCATGATCTGCCAGCCATCGAGGCCGGGCAGCATCACATCCAGCACGATCAACTCGTACGGGTGCGCCAGCGCCTGATGCAGACCATCGGCGCCGTTGCGAATCAGGTCGACCTGATACCCGGACTCGGTGAGTCCCTTCTTCAGATAGTCGCCAGTCTTGCGGTCGTCTTCTATAACCAGGATGGTCATGCTGCGCTCGCTTGGCTTTAGGTGAGCAATGAGGTCATTCTATCCATCCGCCTTCGACCCGCGGAAATGATGACAAAAAAGTCATTAACGTGTCATGCGTAGATCAGCGTGCGATAGCTAAGATGCAATCCAGGCGATGCCTGTGTGCGCCGTGTTCATCGAGTCACGTTCATCCAGTTGCAACATGTTCGGTCCATCCCATCACGAGGCGAGCTTGAATCAATCTTCGACTCAACTTTCGACTCATGCAAGCACCCAGCCCGGCTGGGTTCGCATCACGCACTGGATCAACGCGCTTGCGGTCGTGGTCATGGTGACGAGCGGCTGGCAGGTCTATAACGCTTCGCCGATTTTTCCCTCGTTCGTCTTTCCACCCGGCATCACCCTGGGTGGATGGCTAGGCGGCGCGTTGCTGTGGCACTTCGCGGCCATGTGGGTGCTGGTCGCCAATTTTCTCGTGTATGTGATGCTGAACATTATCTCAGGACGATTCCACCGCAAGTTGTTTCCGCTCAGTGTGAAAAGCTTGTTCGGCGATCTGCGAGCCGCGCTGACCGGCAAGCTCAAACACGATGATCTCTCGCACTACAACGCCGTGCAGAAGGCAGCATATCTCGCGGTCATCGTGGACATTGTGATTGTCATCTTGTCGGGGCTCGCTGTCTGGAAATCGGTGCAGTTCCCATGGCTGCGCGATCTGATGGGCGGTTACGACAACGCCCGCGTGGTCCACTTCTTCGCGATGAGTTTCCTGGTGGCGTTTTTCGTATTGCACGTGGTGATGGTCGCGCTTGTTCCACGCTCGTTGTTGCTGATGATCCGGGGCCGCTGAACCATGTTGAATCGAAAGAGCGAACTCATTGCCTCGAAGCCGGATGTCGAGAACATCCTCAAAGATGCGCGCAACGAATTGAAGGCGCCGGCGCGGCGTCTTTTCGGCAAGCGCATTCTGTCGCTGGGCGGTCTCATGATGCTGTCGGGCTGCAACATCTCCGACGATAAATCTGTGAACACCGTGCTGCGGACCATGTCGCGTTTCAACGACGAAGCGCAAGCCTTTCTCTTCGATCCGAACAAGCTTGCGCCGACCTATCCCGAGTCGATGATCACGCGGCCGTTTCCGTTCAACGCGTTCTACGACATCGATGAAGTACCGGTCGTCGACGCGGCTTCTTACAAGCTGACGGTCGGCGGATTGGCGAAAGGCAAGAGCGTCTGGACGCTCGAAGAGCTGCGCGCGTTGCCGCAGGAAAGCCAGGTTACGCGACATATATGCATTGAAGGATGGAGCGCTATCGGCAAATGGGGCGGTGTGCGTTTCGCCGATTTCCTCAAGCGTTCCGGCGCCGACACCACAGCGAGATACGTGGCGTTCCACTGCGCGGACAACTATTCAACGAGCATCGACATGCCCACCGCGTTGCATGCCCAGACGCTCTTGACGCTGACCTACGACGGCCAGGTCCTGCCGCCGAAATATGGCTTCCCGATGAAGCTGCGCATGCCGACCAAGCTCGGCTACAAGAACCCGAAGCACATTGTCGCGATCACCGTGACGAACGAATATCCCGGTGGTTACTGGGAGAACCAGGGCTACAACTGGTTCGGTGGTGCCTGAACTTTCTCTCGTCAAATACTAGAATTGGAGCCTCCATGTTATCTGGATCATTGCGCTTGAAACTCGGTGTATCGGTTGCAACGCTTGCTTTTGCTGGCGTTGCGTTTGCTCAAGCGCCGGCTGCGAAGCCCGCGCGTATTCGTGGCGATATCGTCTCGTTGTCCGGCGATACGCTTACCGTTCATCGTCGCAGCGGCGACACCGTGACGATCGACATGAAGCAGGACACACCGGTCACGGCAGTGAAAAACATCAAGCTCTCCGACATCAAGGCCGGTTCGTTCATCGGCACGGCAGCGACCACCGGCACCGACGGCAAGATGACGGCGACCGAAGTGCTGGTGTTCCCGGAAGCCGCGCGCGGCACGGGTGAAGGCCACTATGCGTGGGATCTTTCACCGAACAGCACGATGACGAACGCGAACGTCGATCAGGTCGTGACGGGCACGAGCGGGCGTGATTTGAAACTCTCGTACAAGGGTGGCAGCAACACGGTGACGGTGCCGGAAGGCGTGCCTGTGGTGACGTTCGCGCCGGCGGCGCGAACGGATCTGACGGCGGGCAAGAAGGTGTTTATCGTCGCGAATCCGGTAAACGGCAGCGAGTTTGCTGCGTCGCGCGTGGTGGTCGAGAAGGATGGCGTTGCGCCGCCGATGTAGTGGGGCAGCGCGGCGTTTACGCCGGTCCCGGCGCGGCTAAAAGGTCTTCGATCCGCACCGGAAGGTTGCGCACGCGTATGCCCGTCGCGTGATAGACGGCATTCGTAATGGCAGGCGCAATGCCTGCCATGCCGATCTCTCCGATCCCGCGCGCGCCGAGCGGATTCAGTGCGAAATCCGGATAGTCCAGAAACGTCACGTCGATCTTTGGAGAGTCGGCATGCGTCGTCATCACGTAGTCGGCGAGATTGCGGTTCAGCGGCGCGCCTGAACGCGAGTCGTAGTGCGTCTCTTCGAACAGCGCCATGCCGACGCCCATCACGATCGCCCCTTCGATCTGGTTCAGACCCGTGCGCGCATTAATGATCTTGCCGCCGTCGATCACGCTCATGACCCGGCTCACGCGTAACCGTGCGGTTTCCGGCTGCCACGTGACCTCGATAAAGTGCGCGCAATACGAGTGAATCGATACTTTGGCCGCATCGGCATCTGCCTGGCTTGAACCGGAACGACCTCTGCCCATCACGATACTGACCTGCGCAGGCACCAGAATTCGTTCGAATGGCACGCCCGCTCCGGGCGAGGTACCTTTGCGATAGACCATGCCTTGTTCGAAACCCAGCGCTTCCTCCGACTGCCCCTTGAACGGCGAGTTGTCCGCCCCGGCCGCAGTCGCAAGAAGCTGCCGGACGGCGGCCTGGGTGGCCTGCGTCACGGCAGGAACCAGCGAAGCGGTCACCATCGAGCCGCCGGACAGCGGTCCCGGGGGCAAACGCGTATCGCCGATCACCACGGAAATCTTGTTGAGCGCGATACCGGTCAGATTGGCCACCATCTGAGCCAGAATGGTGTAGGTGCCCGTGCCGATGTCCTGAGTCGCCGTCGACACGCGCGCGGTCCCATCGCCATGCAGTTCGACGATCGCTTCCGCAGGCAATCGCCTCGCCGCCCACGACCCCGCCGCGACACCCCAGCCGACCACCAGGCCATCGCGACGCATCGAACCGACTGCGGCGGTGCGGTTCGACCAGCCGAACTGATCGGCGCCGAGTGTCAGGCACTCCTTGAGGTGTCGGGACGAGAACGGCACGTTCAGGCTTTCGTCCATGGCGGGCTCGTTGATCAGCCGCAAGCGAAGCGGATCGACGTTGAGCTTGATGGCGAGTTCGTCTACGGCCGACTCGATTGCGAACAGGCCCGGAACCGCGCCTGGGCCGCGCATCGACGTGCTGGGGGCGATGTCCCGGCGCGCAAGGGCCGCCGTCACGCGCAGGTTAGGCGAGCTGTACAGGTAGCCCGTCGTCTCTCCGCAGTTCTCTTTGCGCGTTTCCCGGCGAGCCGTCTGATAGACATAGTCTTGCTGGAGCGAGGTGAAACGCCCATCGGGGGTTGTCGACAAACGCATGCGCTGATGCGTGCTGGTGCGGTGGCCCACGTTGTGAAACATCATCTCGCGGGTCACTACCAGCTTGACGGGGCGCTGCAGATTGCGCGCCGCAGCGCCGGCGAGCAACGAGTGCGACCATGGAAACAGTTTGCCGCCGAATCCGGAGCCAAGGTATTTCATGATCACGCGCACCTGATCTTCCGACACGCCGAGCATCAGCGCCATGACCTGTCGCTGGTTGACAATCGACTGAGATGTTTCGTAGAACGTATAATTTGTTCCATCGAATGCAGCGACAGTCGCGTGCAGTTCGATCGGGTTGTGCGTTTCGATCGGAGTGGTGTAGGTCTGATCGACCTTGAGCGCATCGGGCGCGGCGGCGAAGGCGGCGTCAACGTCGCCTCGCTGCGTATCGACCGAAGGCGTGTTTTCCGCCGACATCTCCGTGCGCACATCGGGCTGGCTCGTCGAATAGCTTACCTTCACCGCACCGGATGCCGCGGTTGCCTGCTCGAAGGTATCGGCGACCACCACGGCAATGTACTGGCCGTAATAGTAGATGGTGTCATCCTCGAACGGCGGGCGTTTCTCGTCGATTCTCGCGTCTGATGCGAAGCCGACACGATAGAACTTACCGATATTCTCGCGTGTGAAGACCGCTTTCACGCCGGGCATTTTCGCGGCAGCAGCGGTGTCGAGCCGCGTCACGCGTCCCTTGCCGATCGTCGCGCAAACGGGTACGGCGTAGAGCATGCCGGGCAAGTTGAAATCCGACGTATACGTCGCCAGGCCGCTTACCTTGAGCGGGCCATCAATTCTGGAAAAGTCGCCGCCAATAAACGGTTGCGCTTTCTTCGTAGCTAGTTGCATAGTGTTCTCCGCGCCGCGATTGTCGCGTCAGGCAGTCTGGGTAGCAAGCGTGAGTGCGTGCTGAATACAGCGCTTCGCCAGCTCGACCTTGAAGCCGTTCTGGCTTTGCGGGCGCGCTAACTGAAGCGCGGCTTCGGCTGCCGCACGAAACGCAGGGGCATCGGCTGCGCGTCCGAGAAGCACGGCTTCCGCTTCGCGTGAACGCCAGGGCTTCACACCCACGCCGCCCAGCGCAATCCTCACGTGGTCGATCCTGCCCGACGATACGGTCACCACGACGGCAGCCGATGCCAACGCAAACTCGTACGATGCGCGGTCGCGCAGTTTCAGATAGACGCTGCGATTGCCGGGCATCGGCGCGGGGAGCGTCACGTGACTGATCAGCTCGCCGGCATTGAGCGACGTTTCGCGTTCAGGCGTCGTGCCGGGCAACAGGAAAAAGTCGTCAATGGCGATGCTTCGCTTGCCTTTCGGACTCTCGGTGTGGACGCTCGCCTCGAGCGCCGTCATGGCGACACTCATGTCCGAGGGATTGGTCGCGATGCAGTGGTCGCTCGTCCCCAGGATGGCGAGATTACGGTTAAAGCCACCGATCGCGGAACAACCGCTGCCCGGTTCGCGCTTGTTGCATGGTGTTTCCGTATCGCGGAAGTAGACGCAGCGCGTCCGTTGCAGCAGGTTGCCGCCAGTGGTCGCCATGTTCCGCAACTGCGCCGAGGCGCCCGAAAGCAACGCCTGGGACAGCACTGGATAGTGCGTCTTGATCAGCGGATGATTCGCGAGATCGGCATTGCGCACCGTCGCGCCTATCGTGACGCCGCCGCCGTCGAGTGTTTCGACCTTATCGAGTGGCAGGCGGTGGATGTCAATGACCTGCGTCGGGCGCTCCACGTCGAGCTTCATCAAGTCGAGCAGTGTCGTGCCTCCAGCCAGAAAGCGTGTCGATGGCGTGCTTTGTGGACTGGTGGCGTTAGTCTGCGCCATGTCGAGCGCCTGTTTGACGTCGGCCGCGCGCTTGAGTTGAAAGTGTTCCATTCGCTTGCTCCGCTTAAGTTTTCCGGCGAACTTGCTGGATCGCGGAGACGATGTTTGAATAAGCGCCGCAGCGGCAGATATTGCCGCTCATCGCTTCCTTGACGTCTTCGTCGCTGTGGCCGTAGGGCTCTTTGAGCAGTGCGACGGCGGACATGATCTGCCCCGACGTGCAGTAGCCGCATTGAAAGCCGTCGTGTTCGACAAAGGCTGCTTGCATCGGATGCAGGTTGCCTGGCCGCCCAATGCCTTCGATCGTGGTAATCGCTTCGCCTTCGTGAGTGGCCGCAAGGCTCAGGCACGAATTCACGCGCCTGCCATCCACATGGACCGTGCACGCGCCGCACTGGCCGTGGTCGCAGCCTTTCTTGGTGCCGGTGAGGCGGAGATGTTCGCGCACGCAATCGAGCAGGGTGGTGCGCGGATCGATATCCAGTTCATGGAGCGTGCCATTGACGTTTAATCGCACATGAACGCTGTCACCATCCGCCGGCGCGATACCGCCTGGTGCGCTGTCCGGGCCTGAGTCGTTGGAATCTGCAAGAGCAAGAGAATGAAGTTGCCCGGTACCCATTGCGACACCCGCCGCACCAACGCGTGTCAAAAAAGATCGGCGCGTCACGCGCTCGAAGAGTGTTGCCGGCTCATCATCAGTCATGTCCGGTCGCTGAGGCTTGTTGTTCATGGATCAAATTCCCGTTGAAGCACGGATAGAAGAGGACCGACATCGTCCAGGCGTTCGATGCCCATGATAGGCAACCACGGTGGCGTCAAGATGGCCGCGAGATGGCGGCCAGATGGCGCACCGGGCTCCGAGCCGCTCGTATGTGGTGCCCGATGGACGATCTATCGCGCGGTGGCGACGGGATTTACTGGCTTGGCCCGCGGCGGACCGGTGGAGTGTCAGTTCTTTTTCTACCCGCGTTTATCCAGCACTTCGACTGTCGCGACCAGATCGCCGAAATCCTGGACCAGCAGGTTCAGCACGAAGGGCAGCACGGTGTTCTGTTCCATCGATTTACACGCCACATTCGATGCCGATTGCAGCCTTTCAAACGATGCGCGCGCCTCCCGTACATTTTCATCCTGCTTACGCTGATCGGCATCGAGCGTTGCAGCGAGTGCCTTCGACAACTCCACGAATGCATCGGCCGTTGTATTCAGCGTGTCGCATGTCGAGATAGTCAAACGCGCCGCCAACTGGGGATCACCCGAAAACGCTTGCCCAAGAAACAATGCATCGCGATGCAGCCGCGTGAGCATCGGCGCAGCCTTGTCGATGACGTTTTCGCGGGTGCGCTTCGCCAGCACGATGATGTGTTCGCGGCCGGCTTCGGCGATGGCGTCATCGAGTGCTTGTTCGGCGGCTGCGGACCGCCGATGCAAATCTTCCGCGTGCGTCGTGTCGTCCGGTTTGCGCAGATAAACCGCAATCAATTCGCCCAACGCAAGGCCAATTTCACTGGCGCGATCGTGGGCCGCATTGATCGCCCGATTCGGCATCAGGAACGCGACGATGAGCGCCGCGCCCGCACCGATCAGGATTTCGAGCACGCGGTCGATCGGCCGTGCGAACGGCGACCCCATCCCGCTTGCCGGAACCAGCACGACAATCACGAGCGTGACGCATGCGAGCCGAAGGGTTGGCCGCCAGGCGGCCAGTGCGGCAAGCGGCACGAGCGCGATGGCGAACACAATGAGCGGCGGTGCGCCGCGCAGGATGGCGACCAAGCCGATCACGCCGACGACCGCTCCGATCACCGCACCGATGATCTGGTCGCGGCCGGTGTTCAGCGCCTGGTTGAGACTGGGCTGCGTGACGACGACCAGGGTGGTGATGACCGCCCAGTAAAGCTCGGGGAGGGTAGCGAGTTTGGCGGCGCCGTAGCTGAGCATGCAGCTGATGAGCGTGCGGGCGAAGCGCCGGAGTTCGGGAGTGATCGCGGGTTTTTTCGTTAGCACTAAGGTTTTGCAGGATGGGGGTGGTAGCGGTGAGTTTAAGTTGAAACTAAAGCGATTATCCAACGTAGGCCGGCCACTGCGGCTCGCAACGGCACCCCCATTCACCACCGCGAGCAAAACCCTCGTGATCGCGTTACCATAAACAGTTACTTCGCCCGGTTTCGAATGTTGAATGAACCCCGGCGGCACCTTTCAATCACCACGAACATCAGGAGCCAAGCATGAGCGACAGCACCCTTCGCCGTTACCCGAGCACGCAGTTGTACATCGACGGCGCATGGCGCGCGGGCAGCCGCGACACCGCCGTGGTCAATCCGGCGACGGAAGCGGAAATCGGCCGTCTCGCGCTGGCTGGCGAGCAGCAGCTCGCTGAGGCCGCCGAAGCTGCCGGACGCGGCTTCGCGGCGTGGCGCAAGGTATCGGCATTCGATCGCAGCAAGCTCATGCGCCGCGCCGCGCAGAACCTGCGCGACCGCGCGGAGGAAGTGGCCGCCATCATGACCATGGAGCAGGGCAAGCCGCTGGTCGAGTCGCGTATTGAAGTGCTGGGCGCGGCGGACACCATCGACTGGTTCGCCGAGGAAGCGCGCCGCACATACGGCCGCGTGATCCCGGCGCGTGCTACGGGCGTGCGCCAGATCGTCACGCGCGAGCCGGTCGGACCGGTCGCCGCGTTCACGCCGTGGAATTTCCCGATCAACCAGGCGGTGCGCAAGGTATCGGCGGCGCTCGCGGCAGGATGCTCGGTCGTGCTGAAGGGACCGGAAGAAACGCCGGCGAGCTGCGCGGCGCTGGTCCAGGCTTATATCGATGCAGGTTTGCCCGCTGGCGTGCTGAACCTCGTGTTCGGCGTTCCCGCCGATGTCTCGAAGTACCTGATCGCCCATCCGCTGATCCGCAAGATCTCGTTCACGGGTTCGACAGCGGTTGGCAAATTGCTGGCCGCGATGGCCGGCGAGCACATGAAACGCGCCACGATGGAACTTGGCGGCCACGCGCCTGCACTGGTTTTCGCCGATGCCGACATCCCGCGCGCCGCCAAGCTACTGGCCGGCGCCAAGTTCCGGAATGCCGGTCAGGTGTGCATTTCGCCGACGCGGTTTATCGTCGAGGAATCCGCTTACGAGGAATTTACGGAGCATTTCGTCGCGACGACGAAGAAGCTCAAGGTCGGCAACGGCCTGGATGAAGGCGTGCAAATGGGGGCGCTTGCCAACGGTCGCCGCCTGCAGGCGATGGAACGTCTGGTCGCCGATGCTGTTGAGCAAGGCGCCAAGGTGCTGACGGGGGGCGAACGCATTGGCCGTGAAGGGTATTTCTTCGCGCCGACGGTGCTCGCCAACGTGCCGATGTCCGCGCGCATCATGACTGAAGAACCGTTCGGCCCGATCGCGCCGATCTCCACCTTCAAGTCCTATGACGAAGCAATCGCGGAGGCGAACCGCCTGCCGTACGGTCTGGCAGCGTATGCGTACACGCGTTCCAGCGCGACGTCGGCGGCGGTAGGTGAGGATATCGAAAGCGGCATGGTGTCGATCAACCACCACGGGCTGGGGATTCCGGAAACGCCGTTCGGTGGCGTCAAGGACTCGGGTTACGGTTCGGAAGGCGGCAGCGAAGCGATGGAAGCGTATCTCGTGACGAAGTTTGTGAGCGAGGCGCGGTAAAAGTACGTAGTAGTTTGATGGGAACGCGACGCGGCTTCGGCTGCGTCGTTTTTTTTGCCCTTAGTTTTTCGTCCGGGTTTTTACGAACGCTTTGTACGCGTTCGAAAGAGGAGGCGAAAAAAAACCCGGCCGAAGCCAGGTTCAATGTTCCCGCGCCCTGATCTCAAAGGGCGCGGTCACCTGCAAAAAACTAAAAACTTACGCTGCCAGCAGCGAGCGCAGCACGAACGGCAGGATCCCGCCGTGCTTGTAGTAATCCACTTCAATCGGCGTATCGATACGCAGCAACACCGTCACGCGCTGCTCGCTGCCATCTTTGCGATGGATCACGAGCGTCACTTCCTGCTGCGGCTTGATATCGGATGAAAGGCCTTCGATATCGAACGTTTCTTCGCCCGTGATGTTCAGCGACTGGACGCTGTCCGAGCCCTTGAACTGCAACGGCAACACGCCCATGCCGACCAGGTTCGAACGATGGATCCGCTCGAAGCTGCGCGCCACTACCACCTTCACGCCGAGCAATTGCGTGCCCTTTGCGGCCCAGTCGCGCGACGAACCTGTGCCGTACTCTTCGCCGGCAAACACGATGGTCGGTGTGCCCTGGTCGATGTACTTCATGGCTGCGTCATAGATCGACATTTCTTCGCCGCTCGGCTGGAATATCGTCACGCCGCCTTCCACGCGCGAACCGTCTTCCTTCAGCGGGATCATCAGGTTCTTGATCCGCACGTTGGCGAAGGTGCCGCGCATCATGACGTCGTGGTTGCCGCGACGCGAGCCGTAGCTGTTGAAGTCGGCCTTCTGCACGCCGTTTGCCTTCAGCCACACGCCTGCGGGCGAGCTTTCCTTGATCGAACCAGCCGGGCTGATGTGGTCGGTCGTGACCGAGTCACCGAAGATGCCCAGCGGACGCGCGCCCTTGACGGCCGGAATGCTGTCGGCCGGCGTCATCGAAAAGTCCTTGCCGAAGAACGGCGGCTCGGCGATGTACGTCGACTTCGGCCAGTCATAAACCTGACCCGCTTCGCCTTCGATCTTGCTCCACAAGTCGCCGGTCTTCGTGAGTTCGGCGTAGTTCTTGCGGAACGCGTCGGCGTCGAGTGCGTACTTCAGCAACGCGTTGACTTCGTCGCTCGTCGGCCAGATGTCGCCGAGGAAGATGTCCTTGCCGTTCTTGCCCTTGCCGACCGGTTCCGTCATCAGATCGACCGTCATGTTGCCGGCGATGGCGTAAGCCACGACCAGCGGCGGCGACGCCAGGAAGTTGGCGCGGATGTTCGGGTGAATACGCGCTTCGAAGTTACGGTTACCGGACAGCACGGCGGCTGCCACGATGTCGTTCTTCGTGATCGCGTCGTTCAGTTCCGGCGTCAGGTCGCCCGCGTTACCAATGCACGTCGTGCAGCCGTAAGCGGCCAGCGTGAAGCCGAGCTGGTCGAGGTAGGGCAGCAAGCCGGTCTTCGTCAGGTACTCGGTGACAATCCGCGATCCCGGAGCCAGCGACGTCTTGATGTGCGGAGCAACGGTCAAACCGGCTTCTACTGCCTTCTTGGCGAGCAGGCCGGCGGCGAGCAGCACGCTCGGGTTCGACGTGTTCGTGCACGACGTGATGGCGGCGATCAGGATGTCGCCGTTCTTCACATCGACCTTGTTCGTGGTCGTGTATTGCTTGTCGAGATCGGCGGCCTTTTTACCAAAACCGTTATCGCTGACAGCTGCCGAGAACAACTCGGTGAAGTTTGACTTCACGTTGCCGATTTCGATGCGGTCTTGCGGACGCTTCGGACCCGCCAGCGACGGAGCAACCGTGCCCAGATCGAGCGTCAGCGTCTTCGTGTAGTCGATGTCGCCGGCCTTCGGCACGCCAAATAGGTTTTGCGCCTTGAAATACGACTCGAACGCTGCGATTTCGGCGTCGGTACGGCCTGTGCCCTTGAAGTAGTCGATGGTCTTCTCATCGACGGGGAAGAAGCCCATGGTCGCGCCGTATTCCGGTGCCATGTTGCCGATGGTCGCGCGATCCGGCAGCGACAGCGACTTCGTGCCTTCGCCGAAGAATTCGACGAACTTGCCGACGACCTTCTCTTTACGCAGCATTTCGGTGACGGTGAGCACCAGGTCGGTCGCCGTCACGCCTTCGCGAATCTTGCCCTTCAGCTCGACGCCCACCACGTCCGGCGTCAGGAAATACACCGGCTGGCCGAGCATGCCGGCTTCGGCTTCAATACCGCCCACGCCCCAGCCCACTACGCCGATACCGTTGATCATCGTCGTGTGGCTATCCGTGCCGACG